>Ga0153968_1000175_pt1 | contig 12500 bp, 7 predicted proteins | sample TSGA052MetaG_FD_104729 | JGI IMG/M metagenome (GOLD analysis project Ga0153968, IMG submission 104729) | Attine ant fungus gardens microbial communities from Georgia, USA - TSGA052 MetaG | ecosystem: Host-associated > Fungi > Mycelium > Unclassified | place: USA: Georgia, George L Smith State... | reverse complement strand
TTTGATTTATCTCCCCAGTGCCTACTTGTTTAGTGCACAATTGTGAAGCAGTTTGGAGATTTCGCCTCTCTGACCTTGCTTTCACCTTTGTTTCGTGATCAAACCTTTTGATCCCCATCACCGCCAGAGCCTTTTCTTGGGTGTTATACCATTGCTAAGTAATATTCTCTTCTGACGTAATACAATACTCCATTTGAAGTATACTTTTATTTATTATTTTATCCATCTGTCCTCCGCAATCCCATTTTTGACAAGTTCCTATTATTTCCTGTATACTATTTATACAACTATTACATGGTCTGTGCACTTCTTCCCTATAGTTATCATATGACTACCTCATGTAACATTATGTGTTGTGACCTGTGACCTATGACCTTGGTCATGTGATACTTTCTTGCACTCTCTCTTATATAATAAGTTTGAAGAAAAGAAAAGAAAAGAAATATAAATAATGACTTAGCTGTTTTGCCAAGTTATGACAGTAACATGCCTGAGACTCTACCAAGGAGTACTTTAGATCAAATAATACAGTATCTAGGTTGATTGCATAGACCCTTGCTAATTCTGATAGTAGGTTGTCTACTAGTTGGATTTGGAAACAGGGGTAATATTATCACAAATAGTTACTTACTATTTGTGATAGGTACTTTGATACTTTAAAGAGTTCAAAATGCAAAGTTAGATGAGTGACAAAAGATGTTGTTAAGTCTAAGGTCTAATTCTCAGACAAGGAGTCCTTATATACAAAATTGTGATAGTTTGTATACTAGGATAGATCATTACATGCTACTACCTATTGTTCTATATATGGTAGCACCTTTGTGCTTAATATAGTGATAACTTAACCTTATGAAGGCTGTCTTTTGTTCTAAGAAAAGGACAGATAACTATCTATGAGTAATTAATAAAGTCCATGTGCAAATATTGAGGCCTTCATATCTCTACTAATATTGATTGCCTTGAGGTTGTTTTAGGCTCATTCTGAGTGTTATGAAGAAGGTTTTTGCTGAGCCTAGAACCAAAGCATCAATTGTGGTGGTTTCCAAGATATTAGCAATTTAATAAATAGTAATATAGTAGTTACCTGTTGATCTACTTAATATCTCAACCAATACTGATTGCCTCAAGATGTGACTAACATTGATCAAAAGGTCTTTTTAAGGGCTTTCTGTAGCCATTAAGACTGTGGGAATCGTCGAAGAATTGATGGAGATATGGCCAAATAAAGTTTGTGATAGATATTCTTTATTGACAAAAAATGGTGAGATTCCAGTGGTGGCAAATGGTGCATTATTGAATATAAATTCAGCTAAGGACAGGAGTTTAGACCAATTGCTTTGTTGGTAATTACAATAGATGTGTAAGTATTATTTAAGTGTTTAATTTGTCCTTTCAGACTATCTGTCAGCTTCTGGACAGTGACCTGAGATAAAGTAGAGGTTCATCTGTAGTATGGTTACTAGAGATCTGAAAAGGCTAATATAAATTTGGGTCCATGGTCAGATATGACATAGGAGGGCACACTATGTTTTGAGAATACATGTAGGATAAAAAATTCTGCTAATATTTGGGCATCTATGGTGTTATAGATGAATATAAAGATTGCTTATTTGGTCAAATGATCCACAACTACTAAGAAGTTGGTATAGCCCTCTGATGGAGAAAGTTGCTCAATAAAATGCATCAAGATTAACTCCCAAGATTGTAGGGGAATTAGGAGTTGTGTCATAGGTCTATAAGGTTTATGTCATTTGGATTTATTCCTACTACAGATGTTGTATAATCTCACAAAGTCTACCATATAAGATTTCAGCTTAGGCCATTATATTAGTTGTTAGGTCTTTGTTTAGCCTAGATGACTGGCTAGGATGTAATCATAGAATGTACATAGTACCCAAAGGTGTAGGTTGAAAGTGTCTAGAACATAAAAACAGCCCTGGTAGAGTAGCTAACTACCTTTATCTTTACTTCATGATGGGATTAACTTTGTTAATGGTGTCTCCAAGAGTTTTTCTACAAGTAGTTCCAAGCAAAGTACATTTCTGATGTCTCAGGTTAAGGCAAACAGGTCCAAGATAAATGCTTGTGAAGATTCTGGGTTTGGTAGGTATGAGACCCTATTTGTTGAGGATAGTTAATTAGAAAGAAATAGTGGGTGAGTGTTCTAGAACTCTGTGTTCTTATTAGAAACTAGGTTTTTCTTGAAATATACATCCCATCTGTGAGTTAAGGTATTGGGTTTTGTCCCTAGTTTTCCTGGCCTGAATAGATCTTTAAGTTGAACTAAGAAAGGAATTTGGACCAGCAGGCTTATCTGTGAGTCAAAATTGCTGACTCACAGAAATATTTGAGATTACAGTGATCTGTGATTACTTCTACTAGTATAAGTGTACCTTCCAAGTAGTATTACTATCTCTTGAGGGACTTGAAGATTACAAGGAGCTCCTTATCATGTATATCATAATTATGTTCAGCCAGCTAGAAGGATCTGGAGTAAAATGCTATGGGATAGAGTTTGTTTCCCTTGTAGGTGGATAGGATAGCAGCTATAGCTGGGTCTGAAGCATTAGTTTCCAATATAATCTGAGATTCTGGGTTCCAGTGGGCTAGTATAGGCACTATGGTGAATGTCTTTTTTAGGTCATTGAAGGCATATTTGCAATTGTCTAACCAGTTCCAAGTAATGTCCTTCCTGGTCAAGTAGTTGAGAGAAAGTGTGATTTCTAAGTAATTGTGGATAAAGCACCTATAAAAATTAGCAAACCCCATAAGTGCCTAAATATCTTTTAGTTGACATGGTTGAGGCCAATCTTGCACTACTTATACTTTGCTTTTGTCCATCTATAGGCCTTTTGGACCCAACACAAAACCTAAGAATTCTACTTGGTCCTAGTGGAAACTTAAACAAATATAACACTAAGGTAACAGATCAAAAGTCTATCAATAACTAGTAATTCCATTACTACTGGACTCAGTCAAAAAGTAGACATACTATAGGACACCAACAATATCAATAACATTTGTATACACTAGCATGTGTTTCTAGATTACATTCAGAGTAGAAAGAAGCTAGTCTAGAGGATAGGGAACATTGGACAGGAGTAAAGTATGAAGGTAGAGCAGGATCATATGGCCATGACTAGTAGACATGGAGGATAAAGAGGTAATATCTGTTATGTCCATATGGCAATGTTATGGAGCAAAGATACAAGAGAGGTTGGAAGAAGAAGTTTCCACTTTTATTAATTTTTAATTGAGTTGCTAACATTTGTACATCATGATATATCTCTCAGAGTGAAGATTAAAGAGAGAGTCTTCTTGGTCCTTTTATCTCAGAAGCTCTTGAGGTTATAAATACAATTCTCTTGAGTATGTAAGGAATGATCTTAGTAAGAGATTAACACTTGAAAAGTATAGCTAATCATTGACTCAGATTGTATTATACCCATAAGGTTTGGTATAGAAGTATGGATAAGGGCTTGATTGAGCATAGTAAGACCCAGAAGTAGTTTACTAACTATTCTGCCAATGAGCTTGTTATGATGTGTAAAGGTAAATATCTTAGGGACACTATGCAAGGAGGATCCAGATTGAACTTACTATCATTTTGTTTATTTTTATTTTATAGATAAGCTGCACTGTCATTTTAATTTCTTTCTAATATCTTCATTTCCTCCTTCTCCCTACAAACCCTTTAGCATGCAATTGAGAACTATCACTACCCTTTCTACTTGCTTGTCATAGTAAACATCTCTTTTGTTCTTTTTACTGCTATCTGAAATAATACTTTCAGTTAACCTATGTAGCTTCCATATGTTGTCTCTGAACAATCTAGCTAATCCTTTTGCTAATATTTTCTCTGTAGTTAATATAAAGTAGGCCATTTTAGTTAACCAATCCACTATTATTAGAATAGAGTTGTATCCTTGAGCTAAAGGCAACTTTGTAATAAAATCTGTTAATATATGTGTTCAAGGTTTCTTAGGTATTGAATTGGATATCAGCTTGCCTGCCAGTTGCTCTGTGTAGTTCTTGTTTCTTTGGTAGAAGATATACCCTTCTATGTATTGCTTTATCTTTTTTGTTACTCCTAGCCACCAGAAGTTTCTAGTAATCAATTCTATTTTCTTCTGTTGCCTCCTATGGCCCCCTACTAGAGTATCATGATATAACCCAATAATTTCTACCCTTAGTTTATTGTCTGTTGATGGGGATCAAAAAGTAAGATCTCAGACAAAAGTGAAAACAAATTAAAAAAGTGGAATTTCCAAGATATCTTACAACTGTACACTAACAAGTAGGCACTAGGAAGATGATCAAACTGAAAGAGAGCTTTTATAGAGGATATAAGGGAGATAACAATAAAATAACAATAAAATAGGAGAGAAGTTAAAGATACTATTTTTAGAATTCCACTCAAGAAGCCTCTCATTGCAGTTGAATCTCAAAAAGGCACACATTTGTCTTACACTATAATACTACTATCCTTACCTAGTTTAGTAGTTATCTGAGTCCATCAATGTTTGAGGATTCCTTTTAAGGGAAGATTTTTGATATTTTTTGGGAGAGAAGAAACTTAGAGAAATTAAACTTAGTCACTTAGATAGCCTTTTAGCTCTAAAGTAATAGAAAGGGATGATAAAGATTAGTATGATGATATCTCCTCTGTGCCCTAGAGTATTTTATTAGGGTTTACAAATCAATGATATAACAATAGAAAAGAAACAAAGAAAACTTTTAAATTTTCCAAAGATAGTAAGAGCAGAATAATGAAACAGCTCCTCTTCTAATCATTTGTTTACCACTTCCTACTCCTGTTATGAATCTTGAGTAGGACTACTGTGTCATGAACATATGGAGCAGAGACGAAGTAACCTGGGATGAAACAGAGTTACTCTGGAGTAAAAGGGGATTAACAACAAAAATGGGAAATAACCTTGGTCTCAGCTTATGTGCTGTGCCTCAATTTGCTATTGCATATGTGGTTGCATATTTTAGGAGGACTAAATTATTGCCAGGAGTTTAGGAGAGGAATAGTATATAGATTGATAGGAGTGAGGATAGAACACATAAAAGACATTAATCTACAAACTAAGGAACTAGGATATAACTAATGGAGTACTTATACTAAGTTTGGAATAGGAGGAGTACAAGTAACTAGTCTACATCATGATCCTATAGGAGTAAACAACAGGAGTTCAGGAGTGAAATTTAGTAATAAATAAAATATAAAAGAAATTATTTTATTAAATTATTATTTTCTGTTATATGATATACTGCTATTATCAACTATGATCTGATAACAAGTGGTTAGTTGGCAAAATGTTGGTGTTGTTAGATGAAGACATTATAATACAGTAATATATTGAATGTCTAGGACTCAGAACATTAGACTCATGGTATAAACAGAACTCTTTGGAGAAATCTTGGACTCTTTCTCTTTCTATCTTTGGACTAGACTAAATAGGACAATATTGGACTAACCTATTATTAGACATTGACTCAACTCTGACTTGATATGTCACCTTTGTCACTGATCTGTCACTTAACTAGTCACTTAAATTACAAGTAGTGTTATTATATTGTAACAATTGTTACATACCTAGTTAGGATAAATATAGACCAAAAAGAGAAGGAAACAGCAAGTTCCCTCTTTCTATGTTCTTCTCTATAAATCTCTACATTGATGAACCAGTACTCTTACTTGTCTTAGGACAACCTCAAGGGTGTTACTCAAAGTCTTATTGATATCTCTTCTCTGATATAACTTTACTGAAAACCTTAACCAGATCCTCTAATAAGGAGCATGAAAATATCAAGTGTTAGATATAGACTTCAAGTTAAATATATTCAACTGTAAGGTCTAGAGTCTTAACAACTCCTCTAATCCTACTCCAAGAGTTCTTCTCTGAACAAAAAGTGACTCTTAAGCCTTTTTATAGGCAGTAAAGAGAGATGTTGATCTCAAGCCAACTTGCTCTTGAGCATGTTGTCTTCATTTATCCTCTTTTCTACTTCTCTTTCTAGCCTTCTATCTCTTTCATATCTCACTACCTTCACTAGTCTTGATCTTCTTTCATTATGTTTGCAATATATCCTTTGAGTGCACTCCTTCTTGCCAGTCTTGCTATAATCAGCTATCAAAGGCACTAGTACTGAGCTGATAGTAACCTAGATATATAAATAACCAGTGGCCTATTAAGACATGACATCATTCTGTTGGAGATAAGCCTTCCAAGGTTTCTTCTGTCCTTAAGAGCACTCTAAAGAGGAGTTCTGTTATTGTTAATATGGAGTTGTAAAGACTTAGAGTTTACCCAAGATAAAAATTCAGAAAAAACTCAATAGAGTTCCTTGTTATATTATGTATACTACTTATACTATTTCTACATGGTCTGTGCTCTAAAGTCCTGCAATCACATGTCCTTCTAAAATATTCTACAATCACCTGACCTAATCATATAACATAGTTTATCTAAGTTTTTTACTATTTATAGTTTAATCCCATTATATGTCTTGAGATTATAAATTAACTGTTTAAATGTGTGGGAAGTTATTTCTTTTTTGGGACTCTCATAACAGTTATAGATCCTGTTATGAAACCATCTGGGCAATTCTTATGAGGTACCTATTGTGGTAGTCACAGCTACTACTCTGCTACTCAAGTGATATACATGAGTCCACAATGGAATATCTAGTAGTTATCTCTAGGGAGTCAAACTTGTGTCTCAAGCTAATTATTATAGTTAAAATGGTTTAAAAAATATCATTTACATTGCCTAAATAGCTATCTGGCATGACATTGTAGATACATATACTTTTTTTTCTTTGTACATAATACTATCTACTTCTTTTCATTCTTCATCTCTTAATATCTTTACCCTTGTCCTCTTTATTTCTTTGACAACTTTTACTATCTTATTGTCTTTCACCTTTGACTATCTTACTCTTTCTAGTATATCTACTTCTTCTATAATGATTTTTACCTTCTTTGTTCTTCTCATTACTAACTACTCAGGCTTTACTAACATCTTATTCTCATTGTCTCTTTTTATTCCTACCTCTGTTGCAGAAACCTAGTTGCACATTGGTTTGACTTGGAATAAGGGATATCCTATTGTAAACCAATGAGTACATCTAACTAATTACAAACTTATATACTAATGAAATGTTCTAGAAACTTTCACTAGATCACAGCATTGGCTTGATTTTCCAACTCCTAGAACATGTTTCAATGTAAAGTCAAATCTTGATAGGTATAATGTCTATTTAGTTTGTCTTCAGTTTAACTTTTGTGCCTTTATAAAATACTCAAGATTCTTGTGATCTATTCAAATCTTAAATTTTATTATAGCTCCTTCTAGGAACTGCCCCTATGTTTCCAAGCATCTAACTATAGCTAACATTTCTTTGTTGTGTATCTCATAGTTCTTTTCTGTATTACTTAGAGATTTTGAAATGAAAGCAACTAGTCTTTACAGTTCATTAGAGCATTGCATCAATAATACTCCTCTAGTAGTATAGTTTGAAGTGTCTACTTCTACCCTAAATTTCTTGTCTAAATCTGGGGCTACTAATACTGATCTTGTTGTGAAAATCTGTTTGAGTTCATCAAATGCTTGTTGCTACTCCTGCCCCTACTGCTACTTTATATTCTTTCTCATTAGCATATTTATTGGCCTAGCTACTTGTGCAAAATTTTTAATGAACCTCCTGTAATAATTTGCAAGGCCTAGGAATCTCCTAATATCTTTTACATTTTTTGGTTTTGACCAACTTAATACTCCATTCACCTTTTTCTTCTCTATTTCTATACCATTAGGTCTTATGACAACCCCTAGAAATCTTATCTTTTTCACTTTCTACATGCACTTTTCTGGCTTGACATACAAGTTGTTCTCTTTTAGCCTTTTTAATATTTTTATGATCTCATCATATTCTTTCTCTATTTCTGTTCCTACTAGCACATTGTCTATAAATATGACAACATTTCCTTTATTTATCAAATCCCTTAGAATTTTGTTTATCATCATCTGAAAGATGGCAGATGAATTTGTCATTCCAAAGAACATAATAGTCAGCTTGAAAGATCCTATATGTATTGTAAATGCTCATTTCTACTTATTTACTTCCTTTATTCTCATATTGTTAAACCCCACTGTAAGTCCATTTTTGTGAATACTTTCTTACTTCCCATATTATCTATTAAATCCATGATCAACAAAAGTAGGTAATTATTTTTTATTATCTAGTTGTTTAAACTATAGTAGTCTATAACTATCCTCTTACTTCTATTCTTTTTTACTCACAAAGAACACTGGTAACATCTGAGGGGATTTAGATAGCCTAATATACCCCTTTCTCAATTGATTGTTCACAAAGTTCTGAACTTCTTCTCTCTTATTTTTGAACAGAGAATCAATTTTTTCCTTTTGCAGTTTAAACATCTCTTTGAGATCTATGGTATAATCCCAAATTTTTCTTGTTGGCATCCTTTCTAACTCTACCTTCCCAGATACCTTTCTCTACTTTAGGAATTTCTTAGGGACCATTTCTTCAAATTTTCTATGATCTACTTCAACTCCATTTTCTCTTCCCTAGTTCTTTTTGTTATCTACTATTCACCTGATGTTTTCTCTTCTTCTAGTATAGCTGCTCTTTTCTCTTTCTTTGTCTTTTTGTTCTCTTTCCCTTTATTTCTTCCACATAGTAGTAGACATCTTGTCATTTTAATCTCTCTTGTTTTCCAATTTATCTTTGGGTTATAGGCCTATAACCATGGTATTCCTAGTATTATCTGTCCTTTCTAAATCACATGCATCTATTCTCATTCTTTTCACATGGCTTTTATAATACATATTTACCTCTACTTGGTATGTAATAGCCCTCACACTGTTGTTTGTCCCATCTACATTTCTGACTGTTACTGGTTTTTCTAACTTTTGCAGCTTAAACCCATGTTTTGCTGCCATATTTCTATCCATAAACATATCAGTGGCACTACTATCTAAAAGTGCTTTTACTGTTATGCCTTCATGTGTGTCCAGTTTTTCTATATTTAACCATACTTCTCTCAACATTTTAAACATTCTTCTTACATCTCTTTGCTCACCCCTCTCTCTGGCTGCATCTTTCAGAGCTTCTGTTCACATACTGCTTTGCTGTGCTTTTGTCTTTATAGGCTATGCTGCTATATCCTAGTTCCATTATGGCTTTTTTTCTCCTATTCTACATTCTAGACATAAAATCTTTCTCTTTTCTTCTTCTGATATTTTTTCTCCTACTACTATATCCTTCCTTCTATATTTTATACATTTGACTTTACTTCCTCTCTCCATATCTGATTTATTGTTTCTTTATTGCCACACCTCAAGACAACTCTTATACCATATATTTCTTAGATACTCTCTAGAGACAAACTCCTGTCCCCAGTTTTCTTCTGTTTTTGTGCCCTTATATTAGCACCCTCTATATCTCACAAATGTTATGACCTCCCACTTGGTTGTCTATCCCTGTTCTTCCAGTGCTATGCTTTTTAGGAGTATGTCCTATATATCACTATACTCTTATACTTTTTTCCACAAGGGACACACTGGCTTTCTCTCTTTCTACTGTACCTTTTGTGGCTTTGCCACATACACTACTTTTTCCTTTCTACTTCAATATTTGGGCATTCCCACTTGTAATGCTCTACTCCCCAGCATTGGAAACACTTCACTTCCTTCTCCTTTTTTTCTATCTCCTGTTATCTGATCTTTTTTTCTTTCTCTCTATATTGTATCACCTTACTTGCTAATGTTGTGAGGCCCAAGCACTATTTAGGCCAAAAAATAAACAATTTTTGTGACTTCACATTCTAAATTTAGGATAAGGAATAGAACCTACTGCTAGATAGCAAGAAAGACACAAAGAACTTCACTAGCAAAGCTACCTATATAGCAGTATACCTGGGGACATAAGATCACTACTACTAACAGGCCAATCACTCAAGAACCAGTGGAGCTGAGCCCATGGTCCCATGGCATTAAAGCTAAAATGACAGCCTAACCAGAAAAGAGAGCCTTATATGAGAAAGTCTAGAACAATGCCCATTAGAAGAAAACTAAATTAGCAGCCTGGTAGGAGATAAGAATAGGAAATGGCATTTCCCAATCAGTCATAGCTAAGAATAGAAAACTGATTAAAAACTAGTCCTCTATGATCAGAAACAAAGGAGCCTGATAGAAGAGTCTTATGAAATCTCAAGAGCTGTGAAGGTAGCATCCAAGACTCTCTAAAAAGGAGAATAATAGGTTCCAAGTTGCTGAAGTAAGCTGAGAGAGAGGGAGATTGTTATGGGATCAGGGATAAGTAACCTAGTAACTCAGCAAAGGTAGAATAGGTCTAGAAAAACTCATAGAATATAATTGAGAAGAAAAAAAATGTGGGATTCCCTATTACTACTAGAACAATTGTATTAATAGACTTTTTTTTTTAAATCAATACTTTTATAACACGGAGTGTATAGACAAATTACAATAGCTAAAAACAGGTTAAGGGACTATAATCCTATGATGCATGTTGTAAATATATCTCCTATACTACCTAAGCACAAGGCCAAGAAGAGCAGATACTGAAAGAAAGGAATAACTAATTATAGAAAAAAGAAGGTAACCTAGCTTCCAACATATATACTTGCCATGCCAACTTTATTTCTACTCCACATTCCATGCTCTGATCAAATCAGTCCTCCCACATTACATGCAAAATCATAGACACTATTTTCTAGTACTTTGGTCAGATCTCCTTTTAGGAAGGTACCAGTGACTTCCACAACAAGCTAAAGCTCTATGTAAAGAGGCTGAGAATAGTTCATGCTATCCCAATCTCTCCTGGTTGGCTTACCTAGAATTGCCTCCCTAATAAGGTATAGGTGGGATGCCTTGCTTCACACCAATGAGCAAGTACTAGGACTTTTTCTTGTAGGTCATAGAGAGCTGGGTATCCTCAAGCAACTATTAACTATTAGTTGTTTTAATATATGATTTCAGAATGACCTATAAGGAAAAGGGCCAGAGGCCAAGGACTTTATAGAATATCCAGAGCTTAGTATTCTCCTCTCAGTCTGCCCTATTTGCAGAAGTGACTACTTGGAGTTCCTTTCTGTGAACTAAGAGGCTCACAACTTGACAAGTCTCTACCAGGTCAAAGGTACTGAATATATGGCATAATGCTCACACATCCAGCATAAGATAGAAAAAGATACTGTCTCAAAGAATAGGCAGAAATAAACATTGGAGAATGAATAATGATAATATTAGTATAAGGGGTTTGGTAGTATAGTAGTCTCCTAACAGCCATAACAGCCAGAAGAGAGAAGATAGTAGTAGTTAAAAGAAGAGAAGCAATGTGTATTAATAGACTTATGACTGGGTTTATTATTTTTCAAATATTTCTTTTGTATTTCTCTAGACATATTGTAATTCTAGGGATTAACATAGAGAGACACGTTACTGATCACATGACCTCCAAACTATAAACAGTCCCTCTGTGATACTTACACTCACTTTTACTCTTCTTACTTATAATTGAGCATTACAGTGTTGAGCTGTCAATTAACTGAGAGTTTGAGTCAGTAAAGTCTACAAGGACTTACACATATAAAAACTTCTACTTAGTGGAAAAGGATAAGCAATCTCAGTCATCTTTTTTTTTTTATTTGGGTTTTTCAAAGTGGAAATCTATTTTTAGAGTGATCAGATTAGTGAGTAAGGTGCTTTGACTCAAGACTCAGTCAAAACAAAGAGACTATGAGACAAGTGACTTAGTTACAAAGGCAATGTTGTGGGGGTAGCCTTTGGGCTACCTGCATAATAGTGTGTGCTTCATCATCTCATTCTATTTCTATTTCTTTTATTGGTTTTCTCATTTATTTAATTTCTATTTCAATTCTATTATATAATTATGTAATTATCAATAGTAAAAGCGACGCGACACAAAAGAAATAAAGATCTTTTTACCCTCAACCACTAAACTCAAAGACCACTTTCCCCTCTGAACTCGTTATCCTTCCCACAAATTGAAGTCCACCATGAGGGGATAGTTGTCTATCCTCTAATCCTGTTACCAAAACGCCTAACGAAAGTCAGTCAGAAGATAGTCTTAGTGCCAGTACATTAAGAACAAGAAGAAGAACGTACCCTAAGGAAAGACCAACGGACATTATAAGACCCAAGAAAGCAGCTAAAGAAAGCAATAAGCCTAAGGGACCTCAGATAACAGAAGAAAGTCTAAGGGAACACGCATGAAGAGAACTATTAAATCCTACTGAAAATTTGACTATGTCGACATCAATGGCTACTGGAGTTTTGGGCATGCTAGCCCCAGGATTAAGACGTGCCCCAGACTTTGATTCAAGAAATCCAGAGGAATTGAAGGAGTTCTTGGAGGAGTTTGAGGAATTAGCTGAGAGGCATGGGTTGACGACAAAGGAGAAGACAAAGATGGTGGTGAAGTATGTG
>Ga0153968_1000174_pt1 | contig 12513 bp, 11 predicted proteins | sample TSGA052MetaG_FD_104729 | JGI IMG/M metagenome (GOLD analysis project Ga0153968, IMG submission 104729) | Attine ant fungus gardens microbial communities from Georgia, USA - TSGA052 MetaG | ecosystem: Host-associated > Fungi > Mycelium > Unclassified | place: USA: Georgia, George L Smith State... | reverse complement strand
TAGTCTGAGGATTAGACCTCAGACTTAACAACATCATTTGCTGCTTGTCTAACTTTGCTTTTTTGAGCTTTTCAAATATCCAAACCATCAATCACAAATCAGTAAGTGGCCATTTGTGATAATAACAAATGTCTATTCTAGAAACATTGTTTCAACAGGGAATGACAAAAAAAGCATATGAAGCTTGAGAAATTAGAGCTAATTCAACTTGTCTAGCTGTAGACAGCTCCAAATCATGAATTATCATAAACTAACAATCTTCTTTCAGAATGTTCAAAAAAACAAAACTCTCACTGACATTATCTTAGAAATGAGAAAAGCAAATACTAATGTTATATTTATACAGGAACCCCCCAGATTCCTCTGAAGATACATCCCAAGCCACACAAACCCTGAAGGTAACCCAGTATATGGAGTATCTCTTCATCCTAACTGAACTCTATTTGCATGCTATAACAACAACCCAAACAATATCCCCAGGGTCATCACATACATTAACCAACAATGCAAAAAATTGTGATTTACCCTTAGAAATGATATCATAGACCACTACAACATCAATGTAGTTTTATTTCATAATGGTCAAAACCTCAACTTCATTATCGATGTCTATTCCGATGATCAACAACAAGCTTTACAAGCCCTCTGCGATGCTCTTCCCTTGTTATGACTTGGCAAAATGGCTAAGTCATTATTTATATTTCTTTTCTTTTCTTTTTCTTTTTCTTTTATCTTAGACTTATTACACAGAAGAGAGTACAGGAAAGTGTTGCATCATAAGTGTCACATAGTCACAGTCACATGGCAGGAGGTCACAGCATCACATCACATGATGTCACATGACACGTCACATGATGGGCATGGGAAAGTAGTGCACAGACCATATGGTAATTGTATAAGTAGTGTAGAAAATCTAATAGGAACTCTATCAAGTTCTCCTTGTCAAACACTGATAAAGGAGCAGTTGGCTTTATTCTAGCTTAGGGGTTGGCTATTCTAACACCCCTCCCTCAACAATTCCCTCCTCATGACAGAAGACTTCAACATAAGAGATAACAATTAGGATCCCTCATTCCCATATCACTCACAACACACTGATGAATTACTCATAATTGCTAATAGCTTAGGATTAGATCTTTCATCACCCACTCACCAAGTACACACAAAATATGCTGACAACAATAATAGCACAAACTCAGTCCTCAATCTAGCATTCATACCTCTACACAATATCAGATTCAACCAACATGAAATCCTCCCTGACATAAGAAAACCCTCAGACCACACACCACTCATTATAAAAATAGGTATCTAAGATATAAATAACAATAGCATCAAACGTACCATCAAGACAAACAGCAATCAAGAAAAGGACTTTATTGAAAACATTATATCTAACACTCACCTCCTCAACACTAAAGATATTCACACCAAAGAAGATCTTGAGGTATGTGTAAATTGTCTGAGTGAAATATTTCAGACTTCCTGGGACAAACACTCTAAAGAAACTCATTTCACAAAACATTCCAAGGAGTGGTGGAATGTGGACTGCACTGATAGTATAAACAAATACAGATCTAACAATAGCATTGATAACTAGAAGTACTTCAAATCCACTGTATAAAAATCCAAAAGAGAATTCTTTGACAAAAGAATTCTTGAAATAGCATCCTCGAACAAGAGGCCATGGGACCTAATGAATTGGGTTCAGAAGAAATCTCTTCTAGCAATTAAAGCCATCTCCTATCAAGGCTCCACATGCGACTCCCTTGACAAACTATGGGATGTACTTTACCAATTATATAACTCTATGGTAGATTGCCCTATTAACCCCAAGTTTCTTAATAAAACACCAGACTGTCAAACCATTGACTAGCCTTCCTTTTCAAAACAAGAACTAAGAGACACAGCCAAGAAATGCTTGTCTTTGTCCACTCCTGGCCCTGACCACATCTCATGGAACCACATTAAATCCATTCTCATAGATGAGAAGTGCCTTACTCACCTCACTAATATTGCTAATGCATGCATTCAACTAGAATACTAACCTAGTCATTTTAAAAAGTCAACCTTGGTCATTATCCCAAAACCCAACAAGGCCTCATATGACTCCACAAAGTCATTTCGACCCATTGTTCTCCTCAATATGACAGGAAAACTCATAGAGAAAATTATCAGTAATTGACTTCAATTTCACACCACAGCTAATAGCTTCTTCCATCCAAACCAACTTGGTGGCATCCAACAAAAATCAACTGCTAATGCAGGAATGTACCTTACCTACCTTGTGAGAGCTGGATAGGCAAAACAATGCCATACTAGTGTGATCACCTTTGACATTGCACAATTTTTCCCATCTTTAAACCACACATTCCTTTCCTTATGCCTAAAGAAAGCAGGTCTCAATGACCAAATTACTAACTTTTTCAATAGCTATTATGCCAATCAATCCACCACATACTCATGGAACGACTTTCTCTCTCCTTTGTTTCCTACAAATGTCAGGGTGGGTCAAGGATCGGCCCTTTCACCTATTCTCTCTGTTATATACCTGTCTCCTATTTTAAAAACATATCAAAAACATTTAAAAAATACAAACAAAGAAATCCCAACAAATACTCTTTCATACGTTGATGATGGTCTTATCATTTCACAAAAGAAGAGTTTTAAATGCTCCTTATTCTTTCTCATAGATAACTATAGTGTAATCTCCAACTTTCTCAAAGATTCAGGCCTCGCCATCGAACACCAAAGATCAGAGGTCTTTCATTTTTCAAGAGCCCACTCCACTCCTAATCATTCTATTGATCTTACCAGTACTGGTGGGCCTGCTCTACACCCCAAGCCTATATGGTGATACTTAGGATTTTACTTTGATCACAAACTCACATTCTAACACCATGTTCACTTCTATACCACCAAATGTCTTTCTACCCTCAAAGCCATGAAAATGCTAGGTAACTTATTGCAGAGCCTACTCCTCCTTTAGAAATGTCTACTATACTACACATGCATCCTACCCATTGCCACATATGGATTCTAGCTCTGGTTTTTCAAAGGTTCGCGTATGTCAAACAATATCAAAGATCTTAACAAAATGCAACAAAGAGCTATACTCTAGATCACTGGCACTTTCAAAACTGCACTATCAACCAGGATCAAAGCCATTGTAGGCCTCATCCCTATCATACTTCATCTCAAAAAACTTAATGGTCATTATCATCTCTGTCATGCTTCTATCCTATACAACCATGCTGTTAATTCACTCTTGGACTCTCAATATACAAAAAACGCCTTCCCTCACAAATTTGCACTTTCAAACCTCACTGATAAACAAAAAACAAAACTCAAAAGTCCTATTTCTGATATCAATAATCGTTTATCTGAAATCAATGATTCTTTTATTCCCTTTCATTTCATTTTCTTACCTGGTTTGAGATTAGTTGATTATTTTTCTAAAAAATTTCCTTTTATTCTCCTTTATCTTCAGATGACAAAGAACTACATAAACACATCAATAATCTAAATGTCACATTCTACCAATCTCAAATTCACTCCCACAGCACCGCCATCATTACAGATGATAGCATCAAGAAATCTAATACTGCAATATCTATTACTCACATCTGAAAGAATAATCATATGATCAAACAAACTAGCCTCTAAGCTATGAATGTCACCCCTGTAGAAGCCAAACTTATGGCTATTTGCATTGAACTTTCATTTGCTCTAGACAGCCATGACAATCGTAACATCACTGTTATTACTGATTCACTAGTCACAGCTAGGAAAATAATGGAGTTACATGTAAATCCTCTTCAGGTGGTCGTTGCCCCTTTGGCTCTAAAAATCAAAACATTCTTGAGCAAAGACAATCATAACACCATACAATTTTGGCACTGCCTATTAAGACTCTAGATCTTACAGTTGAATATATATTTCAACTTAAAGCCTATATCTAACACTTGATATCTTTATGCTCCTTGTTAAAGGATCTGGTTAAGGTTTTCAGTGAAGTTATATCAGAGAAGAGATGTCAACGAGACTTTGAGTAACACCCTTAAGATTGTCCTAAGACAAGTAAGAGTACCAATTCCTCAGAGTAAAGTTTTACAGAGAGAATACAGAAAGAGAGAACTTGCTGTTCCCTTTTCTTTCTGGTCTGTATTTATTCTAACTAGGTATTGTGACTATGTTACAATGTGGTAACACTAATTGTAACTATGGGTGACTAGTTAAGTGACAGTCTAGTGACAGAAGTGATAAGAGTGACAAGTCAAGTTGTTGTCTAATAATGGGTTAGTCTAATGTTGTTCCATTTAGCACAAGTCTAAAGATAGAAAGTATCAGGTTTGATCCCAGAGAGAGAATTCTTCTATGGGGGCTTGGTCTCAACAATAAGTTGTGTCTGCTCCTATACTTGTCCCTTCTAGGACTCAAGGGAATTTATTAAGAGAGAGAGAGAGATGTGAGTTGACAAGAGTGGGGTCCTTCTGAGGGAGAATGAAACTAAGGTAGTTACAACAATTGGTAATTATTTAAATAATTTGGAGAGTTTTGGAAAGGCTAATGGTAAGCTAACTAATCCTTGCATCCATAGTATGCATCATGGTGTCACCATTGTGACAGTACCCCCTCCTTATGGTCACACCCTTGTGGCCATAGATTAGCTCGTGGTTTTCTCATTTGCAACTAGCAGTATAGTTTTGGAGGTTCCCAGGATCATGATTCAAAGTCTAGTGTGTGGCCCAGGTTTCCCTGGGTAAAGGAAATGGAATTCAGATACTAACTTGGCTACATTCTCTAGATTGGAGGCTGGTGTCCATGAATATTTGTCCAGGGTGCCCTTATACCCTGACCATTGGACAAGGTATAGCAGTAGGTCTCTCCTTTGCCAGTCAAGTTTGGAGTCCAGTATCTGGGCCATCTTTAATTCCAAGTTACTATCAATTTCTATGGGAAGTGGGAAAGGATTGATGCAGTTAGGGATGTTGCTGAGAGGCACTGACTTAATCTGCGATACGTAGAAGACAAGATAGATAGCACGAAGGTAGTTGGGGAGTTTGATTAGATACGAGTGAGTACCTGGTTTCCTTATAACCTCGAAAGGACCTAAATACTTTTCTGATAGTTTTTTTGGTAGGCTGGGTTGATTTTATGAATCTGGTGAGTATAAACATACAGTTGCCCATCTCTATCTTGGATGCTGGTATTTTTCTCTTGTCTGCTGGTATTTGGTAGCGACGCTATGCGTCTTCGATTGCCTCTTTCAGATCATCATGCACCAACCTCAAATCTGTCACAAATAAGTCTGCCTCCATGATCTATACATCGTTTTTCACCTGTAGTTGTATCTTAGGATGGTAACCCTTATTTGCATAAAAGGAGGAGACACCTATAGTAGATAACGGTATGTTGTTGTAGATGAACTCAGCCAAGTGGAGTAATTGTGACCAATCCAATTGTTGGTAGTTGCAATAGATCCTCAAGAATTGTTCGAGTATTTGATTAGTGTACTTGGTTTGGCTATCAGCCTCTGGGTGGTATCCTGAGGTAAAATGTAGTCTCATATCCAGTGCATTAGCCAAGAATCTGAAGAACTTAGACACAAATTATGTTCCTCGATCAGATGTGACATAGCTGGGTACACCATGCTTTGAGAAGACGTGCTTAATGAACAATTCTACTAGCATGGTGGCATCGAGTGACCTTATGGTTGGAATGAACAGCACCTGTTTGGTGAGTCAGTCTACCACGACTAAGATGTCCATGTAGCCTCCTGATGGGGATAGTTGTTTAATGAAATCCATTGAGATAGATTCCCAGGGCCTAGGTGGGATTGGGAGCTATTTGAGTAGTTCATATAGCTTATGATGTCTTGCTTTGTTTCTTCCACAGACATTACAAGACCAAATGTAGTCTGACATAAATTCTCGATGAAGATTTGGCCAGTTGAAATCTTGGTGCACCAACTGGTAGGTCTTAGACTGTTCTGGATGTCCTGCTAACACATGGTCATGCTTAGTTTTGAGTACTTGTAGCCAAAGGTCACCAGTGTCAGACATAAAGAATTGTCCTTCATAGTACAATATTCCTGGTCCAACAAGGGTCTTCTGTTGTCCCTCCATTTATTAGGAGGTACATGTGCAATTGGTCTGATTTCTGGGCCTCCTTGATATTGGAGATGAGTGATTGAAGGTTGGTCACGATGGCTGCCCACAAGGTCAAAGGCTAACCTCCCAAGTCCACATTAGAGGATATTAACTGGGTTTGTATGAAAACTGGTCTCTAAATTGGAAAGTCCTTTGATGGATCATTCCCATAGATGTCCCACCTTTGGGTTAAAGCATCTGGCTTCTTCCCCAGTCTTCCTAGCCGAAACTTGATTGACAGGTTAAACTGTGAGAGAAATTCCAACCACATAGCTAGATGCTGGAAGAGTGTTTTGGTTTCAAAAAAATAGATGAGGTTTTTATGATTAGTGAATACCTCCACCAGGGTGGCAACTTCTTCAAGATAGTGTTACCACTTCTTGAAGAATTTAACAATAGCTAATAACTCCTTATCATGTATGTCATAGTTAATTTCTACTACACTGAAGGCTCTTGAATAGAAGACAATAGAGCAAATCTCACCATTGGATTGGGTGGAAAGGATGGCTGCTAGGGCATGGTCAGAGGCATCGGTCTCCAGGATTATTGGTGACTCAGGATTCCAGTGTCCTAGTATAGGTGCTATAGTGAATGCTTCTTTGATATTGTCAAACGCTACTTGGCAATCTGTTGTTCAGGACCAGGGTTTATTTTTCCAGGTTAGGCAGGTGAGTAATGAGGTTATTTTAGTGAAATTGTCAATAAAGCACCTGTAAAAGTTTGCAAATTCTAAGAAGGACTATATGTCCTTTACTCAACACAGTGTTAGTCAATTCTGTATAGTCTGTGTCTTTTATTCATCTATCCTCAGGCCATCCACTCCCAAGACAAAACCTAGGAACTCAATCCTGTCCTGGTGAAAGACACATTTGGTAGATAATGCATATAGCTAGTTCTCTCACAGTCTTTTGAGAACCTCCTTTACATGCTTTTTATGATTGTTCATATTATCTGAGTAAATCAAGATATCATCCAGATAGATGACTATGAAGATGTCCAAGACATCAGAGAAGATATCATTCATAAAACGCTAGAAAGCCAATAGGGCATTTGACAGGCCAAATAGTATCATGAGCCATTCAAACAAACCATAGCAAGTACGGAAAGTTGTTTTCCACTTGTCCCCCTTGGCGATGCATATCAGGTGGTAAGCACTCTTCAGATCTATCTTTGAGTATATTTGTGCTTTTCTGGGGGCATTCAAGGGGTCATTCAAGAGGAGAATTGGGTATCAATCCTTACGGGTCATTTGGTTCAGACCACAGTAATCTATGTATAGGCATAATGTTCCATCTTTCTTCTTGACAAATAGTACTAGGGCGCTGCAAAGGGACTTGGATGAGCATATAATGCCTGTTTTCATATTTTCCTCCAAGAACTCTTGCAAGGTTCCTAGTTCCAGTACTGATAGGGAGTATATAGGACCTAGGGGAGGTATCTTGTCTCCCTCAATCTATATGGCTAAGTTATAGGGTTGATGCTCAGGGAGTATTTTGGCCTTTTGTATGCTAAAAACATCCACGTACTCCTTATAGTTCTTAGGGAGTCCAGGTATCTCTGGGATAGCCTCCTTTGTCTATACAGTGAGACTGGTAACTATCATAGGGAGAGACATGATCTGGAAGCTGATTGCTCCCTTAGTTTTGCAAGCATTCACTAAGGAGATTTGGGGTTTTTAAGATGAGGACTGGTCGATCGACAGTCGATTTTTACTGGGATAGTTCTTTACTAGATGTCGGGTACTCGAAGAATTGGCACATAATGTGGGTACTGGATAAACAGACAAGTTCTCAGAGGATGGGAATGTCTCTGATGGATGATTCTGGGGTTCTGGGTCAGGTTGAGGGCTAATGGGTCAGTTCGTTGGCTCAGGTGCATTAAATTCCAAGGTTTCTTTCCTCTGGTCAACCAGGGGGTTGTGTTGGGTCAACCAGTTGTACTCTAGTACTATGGGGTAAGTGCCCTCTAGTTTAGTCATAAAAAACTCAATCTGACAAGAGTATGAGCAAGGGAATATAATTGGCAAAGACACAACATGATTCACAAGGTAGTTAATTGTCATGAGTCATCTTGACCATGACCAAGAAATATGACATGGACTGAAATCGAACTCTGGACTGATAGGGACTTATAGAATAAATAGATACAAACAGTACAAGAATATATAAGTAGTGTAACAGAATGAAGTGAGGACTTTATCGAGTTCTCTTCTAACCCTGAAGAGCTCTCTTGATCCTAACCCAGGATTAAGATCTTAAGTCAGTCGCTGACATTAATGGTCCCATCTATTAGGGTAAGTGGGAGGGGATTGATCTTTTGGCATGGTAAGCAATACTTAGATATAAGAACAGAATCCACAAAGCAATCAGACGACCCTGAATCTACCAAGGCAATGACAGGCACTGGGATAAAAGGGAGTGAAAGCTCAACCTGCAATGACTTCAAGCAGGTAATTGTTGCTATGCCCAGATATAGTACCATTTTCCTGGCTGAATTTAAGCAGTCGACTCTCCAGGATATGAGTTGACTGCTGGGTTGTTTTTTGACAACTCTAGGGAATCTGCTGACTAATCAACATAGGACATGTGGGCCTCTATTAGCCCCAATGATCAGTAAGCCTACTTGGAGCAGAATCTTGCAAGGTGATCAGACTAGCCACAATGCATGTAGAGTTCTAGGCTTATGCAGCGTTGATGTTCTATGGGTATAAGCCAACTATCTGGGCCCAGAATGCCGCTGGTGCCAGGCGATAACTATTCAGTACAAGAAGAGAAAGGATATTAGGTTAATGGTCCCTGGATACAGTCTTAGGATAACTTATCAGTTGATGTGGGGCCTTCTAAAGCAGGGGGAGGTCTTCCTTGGATAGATCTAGATGCTTTTGGTGTGTAGCCTTGTATGGCCCTCGATGCTTGGAATTTGTGCTTTTTTTCTTGTTGATGTTTCTAGAAGTCATTATCAATCCTTATCATAGTTCTCTTCAAGCCTTCAAACATCGAGACATTCTCGTGGCTAAACCTCAACTCATCATGGATGCGGTCAGGAATGGTATTCTTCACCACTTTTCTGAGTGCTCTATTGTTCCAATGGATTTGGTTTTGAAACTTGGCAAATTGGATGAAGTAATTGATGGCCTTGCTATTATTTGGAAAAGAAATTGCAACAATAGCGTCCTCATCACCATTTTCTGATAAGTATAACCCAAATAGATTAGAGAGCTTCTAGACAAAAGCTGACCAGTCTTTTAAGAAGTCAAAATTTTAGTAAGCTTTGGCCTCATTGATAAAAGTAAAAGGTTCAAAATAATCAAGGGCCACACCCCAAAGATAGAAAATAGCAAAGAAGATTCTCTTAGTGTCTTTAAGGAACTTCCCTTCACAAGCACGAAAATAGATTTGGTATTGGAATATAAATGCTCAAAGTTCATCAGGGCTACTCCTATTGAACAAGTCTGGTTCTTTGACTCCTTTGTTTCTTTTCCTTGGTTGTGAATCTGGTCATCTAGCTAGTGCCAACAATATAGTCTATAAGTCTAACCCAGAGGTATCTGGGTGTGGATTTTGAGAGTTGTTGTGCAAATGATCTTGTTGCTGATCATGACTATCTAGGGTATGTTCTATCCCTTCTGGGGCTGAATTTTCAACCATTTTATCAACTGGTTCCTGTGAGAGCAATCATTGATTTTGGGCTTAGGAGGTAGTAAGGGGACGCTCTACAGAGGTTATTGTAGATTCTCTGGAGACAATAGGTTAGATACCGTCTCTCCTCAGGCAGTGTTCCAGATAAGGGTCTAGGTTTGGAGTTTGGGACATGACTAGGTATTCTTAGAGGGGAGAGAGATAGGAGTGATAGTAGTGTAGAAGTTAGTTTAGTTTTGTTCTACTGTCAGGTTTGACTCCAGGGAGGGAATTCTTCTATAGGGGCTTGGCCTCAACAATGAGTTGTGCCTGCTCCTATACTTGCCTCTTCTAGGACTCAAGGGGATTTATTAAGAGAGAGAGAGAGATGTGAGTTGACAAGGATAGGGTCCTCCTGAGGGAGAATGAAACTAAGGCAGTTACAATAATTGATAATTATTTAAATAATTTGGAGGGTTCTGAAAAGACTGATAGTGAGCTAACTAATCCCTGCATGTGCAGTATGCATCACAGTGTCACCATCATGACAGAAAGAGAAAAATAGTCCAAGATTTCTCTGAAGAGTCCTGTCCGTTCTATGAGTCTATTGTCTCTTAGAGTCCTCAGACATTCAATGCATTACTGCATAGTAATGTCCTCATCTAACATTGCCAACATTGTCATGACTTGGCAAAATGGCTAAGTCAATATTTATATTTCTTTTCTTTTTCTTTTTCTTTAGATTATTACTAAGGTAGAGCATGGGAAATATCACGTGACAGTCACAGAGTCACAAAAGGTATGACCAAGGTCACAGAAATGATCACATCACACATACAGGGTCACAAGTCACAGTCACAGCATGTGACAAAAAAGTCAGCTAATGGATATAAGGACTGTGGGAGACAAGGTGCATAGCCACAATAGTAATTGTATATAGTGTAGCAAATCTAACAGAAACTCTATTGAGTTTTCTTTGTTAATTGCTAAACAAAAAGCAATTGGCTTTATTCCAGCTTGGAGTTTAGCTTTCTTACAAATATCTCATCTACTAACCACTCATTATCAGACCATGGCTGATAATAGTTGTAGTCCTACTCGATGTTCATAACACTACCCAAATAAAGCCAAATGGCCTAGATACTAGCTTGTAGATAAATAAGCAAAAGAATCACATGATCTCCTTACTTTCTCTAGCAAAAACTCCTATCTCTTTAGTAGAAAGAAAGAATGTGATGATATCCTCTATGAATGGTAAACCTCATTCCTTACCAGCCTGAACAAGGGTCAACTCTTCATGAAGCTTGAAGATACTAAACTTAAGACCATTAAACCTACATATACTAAAGAGGGGTCATGGTTACCCTCCATTGGCTTTTATAATTTCCTATGTGCTCGAGCTACATGCTTAATCACAGAACATGCTCTTATCAGTGAATACAGACATAACAGGGGAAGAAGCACAGGTTATATCCTCAGATGCTGAGAAAGAAGGATTGGGCTAAAAGCCAACAGAATGACTTGACTTGACTAGACTGATTGTTTAGGTTTACAGGTAGGTACTTTATATATGAAGATCAATATACTAGTATCTACCTAGTGGAGAAGCAATTTGGAGCCTATGCATTGCTAAAGGAATAACAGTGATAAGTGGAGCTGAGAGTAGTGAGCAGAATAATGACAAGACAAATAACTTAGATGGTGTCATACTTCATCAAGATAATGGTTCTTCCCCAATTTATCTAGCAGCTGCCTGTATGGCCAGACTGAGGTACAAACTCAAGAACATATTGTCCTACATTGTAGTCTGCATGATTCCACCACTCGTCCAATCAATGGATACCTAAACAATTTCATCCATTTTCTACATGACAATCCTACAGCATTTAGCTTCGACAATAGATAGTCCCAATTTCTATGCAATTTGCATAAACACATTTTCCTCTCTCTTATTCATTCTTTCCCCTCTTTTTTCTTTACCAATTTCTTTATGTAACGAATTCACCTTGTTCCATAACAGAATAGTGATGTAGTATAGAGAGAAGGGCACAAGGATAGATACAGTATATATAGTAGTTGGTAGGGGTAGTAGAAACCCAGTTTTGTCCTGGTTAATACATTGCTTTCTTAACTTGAACACCAGGTTCTAAAGGAGATTGTAATATAAGGACAAAACTACCAAATATTCACTTTACTCCACAATCTCATCATGATTCCACTCGCCATCATCACGGTATTCTTGACCACTATTATCTTTCTATTTTTCAATTTCATATCTGAGGCCTGGATGAGCCTAAAAGCTGAAACAAAGGAAGTCTATGCTGTGAATGTTCAAACCTTCATAGAAGAAGTCAGGAAAGATTTTACTAACAAACTAGCCAAATGAAGAATAAAGGAACCCAATGATTTCAAAGGAAATCCAGATGAAGTAAAGGCTTGGTACCAAAGAATGATGCTATTTTTCCAAAGCAATGATATCTCAAAAGAATGGGAAAGGATCGAAATGGCTTTGGGGAAAATCAAAGAAGGAAAGGATCGAAATGGCTTTGGGGAAAATCAAAGAAGGAAAGGACAACCGGTGATGGGGATCAAAGGGAATTTGATCTCGAGACAAGAGTGATAGCAAATGGAGATAACAAGACTCCGAGATGTTTCACAGTTGTGCACTAAACAAGTAGGCACTGAGGAGATATTCAAATAGCAAAGGAGAGCTTTACAATAGGGGAAAAAGGGTAAAAGATGAC
>Ga0153968_1000173_pt1 | contig 12572 bp, 10 predicted proteins | sample TSGA052MetaG_FD_104729 | JGI IMG/M metagenome (GOLD analysis project Ga0153968, IMG submission 104729) | Attine ant fungus gardens microbial communities from Georgia, USA - TSGA052 MetaG | ecosystem: Host-associated > Fungi > Mycelium > Unclassified | place: USA: Georgia, George L Smith State... | reverse complement strand
TTTCAAGATGTACTTCACCTCTGAACATCTCAGTACTTCTTTCAGAGCAGAGCCAAGAGAGTAGAAGGACACTTAATGTAGTATATAAAGAAGTATTCAATAGCATTAGATTATAGATTGTATATGTATGTGACAATGGACTTCAGATTGATTTTTAATAATTTGAGAGATGAAAAAAGAGCAGACTGCTATTGGAAGGAAGCATAGCAATCTTTCGGCCTATACTATCTACTATTCCATACTGTTGTAGAAAGAAAATATAATGAATTGACTATAACACAAACTCAATAATATAATATTACAGAAATTAAACAAACTTTAACCTCACAGACTGTTATAGGAAGGAAGCATAGCAGACTGACTTTAATATAAACTTCACAAGCTAGACTAGAGGCCTGGATGAAAACCTTGTCTACTATGTATGCTGCGTCATGTGTGGGATGATGGCTGCTGACTCAGAACTGACCAAGCAGCTTGGGTAAAATTAGAATAAAATTGGAACAGACAGTGAGCAAAGTGAGCTGACTATGGCCTTACTGTTGTAGAAAGAGAGTAGAGCGACCTGACACACAATATTGCTCACTGTGATGTAGACTATTGTTGGAAGGGAGCAAAGCAACCTGATGGACAATACTACCTGCTGCTGTACAGACTGTGGTAGAAAGGGAGCATAGTAGACTGACCTCAACACAAACTTAATAACACAGAATTAGTAGAGAGTTCAAGAAGAACCAGAGGTCCAGATAAAAACCTTATCTAGTATGTATGCAAGACTGATGTGGAAAGATGGTACTGAAGGGGGCAAAAGGGACTATTAGCCTGGCACAAGCTAAAGATGTAGTACCAGGTCCCAATCGCATGCTAAAGAGTTTGTGGGGATAAATCAGGAATGAAAGTATTAAAAAGAGAATATAGAAACTTAGTGTAATAATTAATGTAAAAGTGTTTGAAAGGATTATAAGCTCAATCTAGATTCTTCTTGTATGGTGTCCCTAAAGTGTCCACCTTTACACACCATAACAAGCTCACTAGTAGAATAGTCAGTAAACTACTCATAGGCCTTACTACACTCAATCAAGCTCTCATCTGTACCCCCACACCAAACCTTATGGGTGTGATATGATCTGAGTCAATAATTAGCCAGGCTTTTCAGGCCTGCTACTCTATAAAAGGTTGTCTGAGCAACTGCTGCATCTTGTCTCTTGACCAAGTAGGATATAGAGTTCCAGTCTCCTCAACAACCCAACCACTTTACTTAGAACTCAGAAAAGTGCCATAAGATGACTCTCAAGCCCTTGAGATGGTGGCAGGTGTCAAGATTCCATTGCTTTCTTCTTGGGCTCTCTGAGTATTATATTAAAAGTACAAACTAATGAGACTCAATTAAAGAAATAAAAAAGAAAACTCCTTCTTTTTCTAGCCTTTCTCACTTCTCTTCTCCATGACATTGCTATGTGGACATGACAGATGTCACCTCCCTATCCTCTATGCCTGATAGCCATGGCCATGTGCTCCTACTTCACCTCCATACTTTACTCCTGCCTAATATTCCCTAACCTCCAAACTAGCTTCCTTCTACTCCAAATACAATTTAGAAACACATACAAGTACATACAAAGATCATCGATATTCCTATTGCTCTACAGTATGTCCACTTCCTGACTGAGTCCAGCAGTGATGGGATCACTAGTCACTGATGGACTTTTGATCTGTCATCTTTGTATTATATTAGTCTAAGTCTACTCTAGATTGAAATTATATTGCATTCCAAAGATGTTCTTGAGTCTCTAAGTTCTAGAGTATTAACATTGATAGTCTGTCTCTGAGAAACCTAATGCTAGCTCATTAGTCTTGCCTCTTGAGGTATATGCTATTCTAGCATGTGGTAGCTTGGCCACTACCTAATAGAAGTACCCAATCTTGGGTCTAGATTATGTCTGGGGCTTGTAGGAGGTCTCTAGAGTGGGTTCCAATAGTGAAATCTAGAAGTATAATTTGTATCCTATGCTACATTTCCACAGAAAATTCTCTAGTAGCATAACAGCACTATATGTACCTAAGCATTCCCACACACTCTCTGTTCACTCAAAAATCAGAATTAATTCAGGATAAATTTGACTTAATTCAGAGAAAATTGAAAAAATTAGGTAATTGGCTTTCTCTTTTTTCTTCTTATTTTAGTGAATTTCAACAAAATATTTAATTATCACAAATCTCCTTTTTTCATAATTCAACCCAAATATATGTGTGAGGGGAATATAACATGTACAAACAATGCCAGCTCATCATCAAGTTCACTCTCTCAAATTATAATCACTATTCCCTACCCTCCCCTGCACTCCTCTTTGCTCTCTTTCCTTGAGTAGTGCTGTGGTAGTATACCTGTAAACTCTTCTATTATAAACCTGGTGCTAGGGATCTATTGTGATCCATATACACACAGGATTGACAACTGCTCATTAAGAGAGAGGTCCAGAGTAGGGGTCTCCTTCTTAGGGGCAATAGTATACCTTTTTTCCTAGAGTAGCTATAAGTGTTAAGACTCTAGACCTTAGTTGAATATGCATTTCAACTTAAAGCCTATATCTAACACTTGATATCTTTATGCTCCTTACTAAAGGATCTGGTTAAGGTTTTTAGTGAAGTTATATCAGAGGAGAGATGTCAACAAGACTTTGAGTAGCACCCTTGAGGTTGTCCTAAGACAAGTAAGAGTACTAATTCCTCAGAGTAAGATTTTACAAAAGGAATACAGAAAGAGAGAACTTGCTGTTCCCTTCTCTTTCTGGTCTGTATTTATCCTAACTAGGTATTGTGACTATGTTATAATGTGGTAACACTAGTTGTAACTAAAGGTGACTAGTTAAGTGAAAGTCCAGTGACAGAAGCAATGAAGGTAACAAGTTGAGTTAGTGTCTAATAATAGGTTAGTCTGATGTTGTCCCATTTAGCATAAGTCCAAAGATAAAAGAAGGAAATAGTCCGAGATTTCTCCAAAGAGTCCTGTCTATTCTGTGAGTTCATTGTCTCTTAGAGTCCTCAGACATTCAGTACATTTACTGCATAGTAATGTCCTTGTCTAGCATTTGTCAGTAAGCCAACTCCTAAGCTGGAATAAAGCCAACTGCTCTTTTATCAGCATTTGACAAAGAGAACTCAATAGAGTCCCCATTAGATTTGCTACACTATATATACAATTACTGTTGTGGCCATGTGTCTTGTCTCCCACAGTCCTCATGTCCATCAGCTGACTTCTTTGTCATATGCTGTGATGTGACCATTTCTGTGACTTTTGTCACATGTTTTGTGACTCTGTGACTTGTCACATGATATTTTCCTATGCTCCACCTTAGTAATAAAAGAAAAGAAAAGAAAAGAAAAAGAAATATTAAATAATAACTTAGTCGTTTTGCCAAGTCATGATAGCATTGCCAATATCTTGTCTACTTGCTACTCATTATCAGACCATGGCTGATAATAGTTATAGTCCCACTCGATGTTTATAATAGTAAGTGAACAATAAGACAATTGTGAGAAATGGATCCTATTGAAGAAGAACGTCAAGCTAGGAGAGCTAAGGAGCAAGCACAACAATATGTAGTATTTGCTTTGCTCCAAAATGTTCCTTCTGCTCCTATTTGAAATAGAGAAAGTAGAAAGGGAAAGAGAAGATGATTCTATATGACTCCTACACATGTTCCATATGTAAGACTCTAGCTGCAATTACTTAAGTCCACTCCAAGTCAGAGTTGATAAGGAGAACTCAATAGAGTTCCCATTGGATTTTCTATACTACTTATACATTTTACTTCAGTGGCTATGCTCTATCCTCCCATAGTCCTCATGCTACTTCTGTCATGTGACTATGACTGTGACATGACCATTCTGTGACATTGGGCACACTTTGTGACTCTGTGACTATCACATGATACTTTCCCATGCTCCACCTCAGTAATGATCTAACTAAATAAAACAAAACAAAACAAAAGGAAAAATAGAAAATAACTTAGCTGTTTTGCCAAGTCATGACACCACAGACTCTTGAGAATGCCATACTTGATTTGCATAGACATCAACTTGCTGAGCAACCACAGAGCACAACTCAGGAGCATAGAGCACAAAGTACAAGAGTAGAAGCAGAATAGCAGAGGTAGATAAAGGTAGTTTAGATTAATCAAATAATAGAGGAATGGAGAAATGAGGATGCAGGTACTCTTGATTATGAAGAACAGCAGAATAGAGATAGTAATGGGAACCTACATGTGGATAAGAATATACAGGAAGACATTCTGAGAGTTGTAAGTAATATATTTCACTGATTGTCAGTAGATGAATATTAACCAAGTACAATAGGATATTGGGGAAGGAAATATTCAAGACTTAGATATGGAGGATAATGTGATTCAGGTATGATGATTTTTGTAAACCAAAACTCTGCATACTTAATAGTTGAGCTAGAACCAAGAGGCTATTGTTCCAGATGACATTCTACCACCTGTTCTTCAGCCTAGACATTATCCACCAGCTGGACAACTATTTCTAGAGGCTGATATATAGTATAACAACTTGGGTATGCTGTCTGTTATCTGTTCTCACTGTCATGCTCTTCACTTTGACTGTGAAAAGCTTACTTCTTCATGGGTCAATCATCCAAAATTTGGCATGTGCTGTTTGCAGGGACAAATCCAACTACCTCCTTTTCAACCACTCACTGGAATCCTTCACAACTACTTGACTGGAGATGATTATTTCTTAAGAGAATTTTGCAACAATATATGACAGTATAATACAGCATTTGCTATGACTTTGGCAGGAGTTAGCTTTCTTCATATGCTCCCTCTTTTCACTCAAAAACTCTAGAAAATTCTAGAAAATTCAGAATAAATTCAAATAAATTGGGTAAAATTGGAATAAAATGAGAACAGGCAGTGAGCAAAGTAAGCTGACTGTGGCCTTACTGTTGTAGCAAAAGAGCAGAGCGACCTGATACACAATATTGCTTACTGTGATGTAGACTGTTGTTGGAAGAGAGCAAAGTGACCTGATACACAATACTACTCACTGTGACATAGACCATTGTAGAAAGAGAGCAAAGCAGACTGACTTCAACATAATCTTAATAACACAGAATTAGTAGAGGGTTCTAGATGGGCAGGAGGCCTAAATAAAAACCTTATGAGAGAAACTTGGTCCTAGTCTACCCTAGCTGCAAGTTAAATCCTGTGTATTTACATAATAGAAAGAGAAAATTTCAGGTGTAAATATAACAAACAATCAGTAAGACAATACGAGCTGGAATTATGTAATAAACTTCAACAGCTTTACCAAATATCTGTAAGACTCTAGCCATGATGACTTAAGCCCACTCCAAATCAGAGTTGACAAGGATAACTCAATAGAGTTCCCATTTGATTCTGTATACTACTTATACATTTTACTATAGTGGCTGTGCAACATCCTCCCATAGTCCTCATGTTATTCCTATCATATGTCTATCTCATTATATGTTGTGACCATGACCATGACCTTATGTAATGTGACCAATGTGTGACTAATATGAGACTAATGTCACACATTGTGACTGTTATATAATACTTTCCCATACTCCACCTTAGTAATGATCTAACTAAATAAAACAAAACAAAACAAAAAGAAAAATAGAAAATAACTTCGCTATTTTGCCAAGTCATGACAATATCAGAGATGTAATTTATTAGTCATCTTGCTTCTCAAAGACCATATTAATGGCATTATACCACTAAGTATCCACTGATTGATATAGAACCTATATCTTAAATAGTATATTCTAAAGCTTGATATTTTTAGAATTTGTTTGTTAATAACTGTCAATTGAATGGAAAAGCCTGGAGAATAATGCGATCCACAGTCCAGTTTCTTTAATTACTATATTTTTTTAACACCCATCGTAAAAGTTGAGATGCTAGAACAGCTCGTCAGTTTCAACTAAGATCAAGTTTCATCCCATAATACTGGACTAGTAATATCAAATGTTTGACCTTGATCATATTTTTTAGTCTATATGCTACCAAATAGAATATCTGTCCAATGACACCAGTTGATATATAATTGAACCATCATTATTGAGTTTCATACAAAATACCTCTCTTCTGCATATTCCACTTAGATAGCTGATCAGTATAGAGTAACACCAGAAGATTATGTTTTTGACCTGAAGTACCTATCAATTAGACACTACAGCCAAGGTATGCTGTTCCTTATTCTATTGTTCTTAAAGAAACAGCTAAAGTGTCATGACTTGGCAAAATAACTAAGTCATTATTTATATTTCTTTTCTTTTTCTTTTCTCTTGGACTTACTACACATAAGAAATGTAGAAAAGTATCACATCACAAGTGTCACATAGTCACAGTTACATAAATAGGAAGTCACATGACAGGTCACATGATGAGTGTGGGAAAGTAGTGCACAGACCATGTAGTAGTTGTATAAGTAGTGTACAGAAAATAATGGGAACTCTATTGAGTTCTTCTTGTTAACTTGGACTTAGAGGATAATTAAGTCATCTCAGGCTAAGTCGCTACATGAAGCTTTTGCAAGTCATTATTGCTATGCTGATATTATATGACTTTATCTATCACATTCCTCAGCAGGTAAGACTTTCCCCTTGAAAACAATAATTCCACATATTGTCAGACTAGCCAACTCCAAAGCCGGAATTAAGCCAACTGCTCCTTTATCAGCGTTTGACAAGGAGAACTCGATAGAGTTCCTGTTGGATTTTCTATACTACTTATACAAATGTCTGACCCTAACCTTACACTAAAGTCCTGCGCTTCCTTATGAGTCACTTTTATCTTGCGCATCCATTGATAAGAAAATAAAAGAAAAGAAAAGGAAAAGAATATTAAATAATGACTTAGCCGTTTTGCCAAGTCATAACACCACCCCTCTCTTAAGTTTCCTTGTCCCAAGGAATTTTTCTACAACTCGTAGTATGGGTCTACCATATTGCCCATTTCATCTTCATCTTCCTTCGTCCATTCTCAAACTCCCGATTTTTCTTCTTCAACTTCAACTTCCTCTTCTGGGATCATCTTCATTGTCCCTCTTCTTGCTAGCTTCTTGCCCTTCCATTGTCTCCAATTCCTTTCCATTCTTCCCCAATATTCCTGGTTGTACTGTTTGTCTGACCATCCAAATAGCTTCCTTGTCATGAATCTTCCTGGCAATTCTCCTCGTTGGAACATCCCTTCTTCACGCTCTTGCTGCGCCACATCTTCCATATCTTGCCGGTACTCTTTCTCAAATTCTTTGATTGCTTCTTTTGTGTTCTCTAAATTCTCCCTACCTTCCTAGGTATCCGACTCTGCCGTAAATCCTTTCCAGCATACTAAGTACTTATCTTTTCCCCTTACTCGTTGCTTATTTAGGATTCTCTCCACTTCCCATTCTTCCTCCCCTTCGATTATTACCAGGGCTGGTCACTCCTTCTTTTGCCCCTCTACCTGTCCTATGTATCATCGTACTCTACTAATGTTTACTACCGGATGTATTCTTACTGTACTGGGTAGTTCTAATTTAACCACGTTTGATAATACTATCTCCTTGATTTTATAAGGACCAACGAATCTTTCTGTCAACTTTTCTGTCCTCCTCCCGACCAGCTGATATTTCAGGTCTTTGGTACTGAGCATGACCAAGTTCCCTACTTTATACTCTTCTGTCTCAGATCTCTTCTTGTCAGTATACTTCTTCATGTCTGCTTGCGCTTTTCCTAGCGCCACTTTTGCCTCTTCCTGGATTTCTTTCATCTTCTCGATGAATTTTTCTGCCCCTGCATATCTCCCCTTCTTTCTTCCCTCGAACCCCATTCTGGGGTCTTGCCCATAATTTGCCTTGAAAGGTGACGTTCTAGTACTTGAGTGTGCTTTATTGTTATACGTAAACTCTGCCGTTCCTAATCACTCTGGCTACTGTTATCGCCTGTGATCGATGAACATCCTTAAGTACTGTTCTAACTCTTGGTTCACCCTTTCCATTTGTCCATCTGTTTGAGGGTGGAACGCCGTCGATAATTTACTCTTAATCCCCAACATCTCATTCAGCTCTCTCATTAACCCTGCCACAAACTGTGGTCCCCTGTCTGATATAATGCTTTCAGGTAGACCATGCAGCTTCCACACGTTATCTCTGAACAACCTTGCCAATCCCTCTGCCGATGTCTTCTCTGTAGTTGGTATAAAGTAAACCATCTTAGTTAGTCGATCCACTACTACTAGGATACTATTATATCCTTGCGCTAAAGGCAGCTCAGTGATAAAATCTGCCGATATGTACGTCCAAGGTTTTTCTGGAATAGAGTTGGGCATTAACTTGCCCGCTGGCTGTTCTGTGCGGTTTTTGTTACCCTGACAGGCATTGCACCCTTCCACATATCTCTTTATCTTCTTGGTAACCCCTGGCCACCAAAAATTCCTGGTTACCAGCTCCACTGTTTTCCACTGTCCCCCATGCCCTCCTATCGGTGTATTATGGTGTAGCCTAATGATTTCTGCCCTTAGCTTTTCGTCTTTTGGTACATAGACTTTTCCTTCTTTGTACATGATCCCGTTTACTTCCCTTCACTCTTCATCTCTTAGCATCTTTACTCCTGCTCGTTTCATCTCTTCTACTGCCTTTACCACCCCGTCATCCTTTACTTTAGACTTTCTAACTTCCTCTAGTAGATCTACTCTGTCTACTATGATCTCTACCACTTCTGTCTTCCTCACTTTTAACCACTCAGGTTTTATCAGCTTCTCATCTTCGTTATCTCTTTCTACTCCAACCTCCCAGTCTGGTCTCCTGCTCAGACTGTCTGCTTTCCCCATTTTACTCCCTGGGATGTGCTTCAACGTAAAGTCAAATCTAGATAGGTATAAGGTCCATCTTGCTTGTCTCCTGTTTAACTTTTGTGCTTTCATGAAGTATTCAAGATTTTTATGGTCTGTCCAGATCTCGAATTTAACTACCGTTCCCTCCAGGAAGTGTCTCCATGCTTCTAGGCATCTAATGACCGCTAGCATTTCTTTATTGTGTATCTCATAATTCCTCTCTGTATCACTAAGAGATTTGGAAATGAAAGCGACCAGTCTCCACTTCTCGTCTGAGCACTTTATTGACAGTACTCCTCCAGTTGCATAGTTTGAAGCGTCAGCTTCCATCCTGAATTCCTTGTCTAAATCTGGGGCTGCTAATACCAGTTTACTAGTGAAGATTCCTTTTAATTCCTCAAATGCCTTCTGTTGCATTTCCTCCCATTGCCACTTCTCATCCTTCTGCATAAGCACATTCATCGGCCTAGCTATTCTGGCAAAATCTTTAATAAACCTTCTGTAATAGTTTGCAAGGCCCAAGAATTTCCTGACATCTTTCACGTTTCTCGGCTGTGGCCAATTAAGCACTCCATCTACCTTTTCTGTCTCCATTTCTATTCCCTTGGGTCCTATGACAACCCCTAGGAATCCTATCCTTCTTGCCTTCCACACACATTTCTCTGGTTTGACATACAAGTCATTCTCCTCTGGCCTCCTCAATATTTCCTCTACGATCTCATTATGTCCTTTCTCTGTCTCTGTTCCTACTAGTACATCATCTACAAACGCTGCTACTTTTCCTTTGTTTATTAGGTCCCTCAGAATCTTATTCATCATTGCCTGAAATGTGGCTGGCAAGTTTGTCATCCCGAAAAACATGACTGTCGGTTCAAAGGAGCTAATGTGTGTTGTAAATGCCCCCTTCTACTCATCCCCTTCTTTTATCCTTATGTTATTGAACCCCCATCGTAAGTCCATCTTCGTAAATACTTTCTTACTCCCCATGTTGTCGATTAATTCCGTTATCAATGGTAATGGGTAGTTATTCTTTACAGTTTGACTATTTAGACTACAGTAGTCCATAACCATCCTCTTACTTCCGTCCTTTTTGTCTACAAAGAATACAGGCGACATCTGAGGCGACTTCAAGGGTCTGATATACCCTTTCTTCAACTGATCTTCCACAAAGTTTTGAACTTCCTCTCTCTCATTTTTGGACAGAGGGTAAATTTTTCCTTTCCGTGGTTTAAACATCTCCTTGAGATCTATCGCATGATCCCAAATCTTTCTGGTTGGCATCCTTTCTGACTCCACCTTCCCAAGCACTTTCCTCCACCTCAAAAACTTCTTCAGGACCATCTCCTCAATTTTCCTGTGGTCCTCTTCTATCTCTTTCTCTCTTCCCCAATCTTCTTTATCGTCTATTGCCCAATGGACAATTTTCTTTTCTTTCTCTGTCGCTATTCTTTTGACCTTTTCCCTTTTCTGACTCCTTCTACCACACAAGGGTGGGCATCTTGTTATCTTAACTTCCCCGGTTTCCCAATTTATCTCCAGGTTGTGGGCTGCCAACCAAGGCATTCCCAATATCACTTCTGTCTTTTCTAGATCACATATGTCCATCCTCATCCTCTCTATGTGGCCTTTATAAAATATGTTGCACTCTACTTAGTGCATAATGGCCCCTCCACTGTTTACAGTCCCATCCACATTTTTGACCATCAATGGCCTTTCCAACTTCTGTAGCTTGAACCCATGCCTAGCTGCCGTCTGTCTGTCCATGAACATCCCTGTTGCACCACTATCCAAGAGCGCTTTAATCATCATGCCTTCATGCGTATCTATTTTTTCTACTCTGATATTCAGCCACACTTCTCTCAGCATTTTGAAGGTTCTCTTGATCTCCTTTCGACTATCCCCCTCTCTTGCTGTGCTTTTCCTCTCTGTGGGCGCACCGCTCTCTTTCTCTCTTGCTGTGCTTTCTGGTTCTCCTGACCGTGTGCTGCTTTGCTGTGCCTTTGCCTTTCTGGGCCGCACTGCCTTCTCTTCTCTTGCTGCACCTCTTGAGTCTTCTGCTAGCACGCTGCTCTGTTCCTTTCTCCCTCTGCATCCATACCAGCTTATCTTCTCCCTCTTCCAATAAGGGAGCACTCCTTGTCCCCAATTGTCCTCCATATAACATCCCCCTTTGCTACATCTTGGGCATCTCAGATACATGACGACGGCCCCTTGACTACGCCATCCCAACTCCCACAATTTTGTATCTTGTGGCACTGTTGGTCCACAGTATCACTCTGCTCTCTTTCTCAAGTTCTCCCACGAGCTCCTTCTCCATTCTCTTTGCTGTGCTTCTTGTGGTTTGGCCACGCATGCCGCTTCTTTCTCCTCTACTCTTCTCAACCTCCTTTCTCCTTCCTGTGCCTTTCCCTTTACAGGGCATGCCGGCCTCTTCTCTTGCTGTGCCTTTTATGGCTTTGCCACACGCGCTGCTCTCTCCTCATTCCTCCTCTTTATCCACAATGGGCACTCTCTATACTTGTGCCCTTCCTCTCTACACTTGAAACACTTCACCCCCACCATTCTCACACTCCTTATCATCTTCTCTTCTATTCCATACTGCATTACCCTACTACTCAATACTTCAAATTTATTTTGGGAAATGACCGTCCCCTTTTTCTCCCTTCTCTCATTCCTGCAGTTTTGGGCCAGGTGCCTGAACCCTTTGCAATGCTTGCAAAGCTTTCCTCTTCTTCCTTCAAGTTCTGCCGTTAACTTGGCAAGGGCATGCCTTTCTTTGAGCATGGTGCTCATGAGTTGGTTGTATTGTTCTTGAGACATGGTGATGACATCTCAAGATGGGTACGGATATAATGACTGATCTTACTTATGCTACGTCTACTAGGGCACAAGATCTTCACCCAGCTAGAGTTCTACTGCCTTACTAACTACTGCCATAATAGTATGGTTAGACTATCACCCAACGGATGGGATCTCTAATCTAGACAGCCTTCTAGAAGTAACCGTCACTCCTCTGTGTGTACCACTCACAATAGAGCGCAGCACAAGGTTTATACTAAGAACAGTACAAGTATCTACTAAACACCACTCAATTGTGAGATCAGGTCTCAAATGCAATACCTGAGCTTGGTACTGTGTCTCCACCTGCAGTCCCTAACTGACTGCAAAGTCCCCTTAAGCCAAGAGCCTGGCTATGTATGGAAGTGGTTACTGATCGTGGTGATCAGCGACCGAGAGTTGATTAAGATGAGAGTGAGATTGAGCAGAGTCCAAGGCAGATGGTGCTCTGGATGTGGAATCGAGTTCTAATGTCAGACTAGCCAACTCCAAAGCCAGAATTAAGCCAACTGCTTCTTTATCAGCATTTGACAAGGAGAACTCAATAGAGCTCCCATTGGATTTTCTATACTACTTATACAAATGTCTGACCCTAACCTTACACTAAAGTCTCGTGCTTCCTTATGAGTCACTTTTATCTCGCACTGAAAGGGGCAAAAGAGATGTTGACTGTGACAAGCAAATAGAAAAGGTGGTGACAGCTCCCAATTGTGTGCTAAAGGATTCGTGGGGAGAAGAAGGAAGTGGGGATATCAAAAAGAAATTAAAAAGTGAATACGCAGCTTATTTGGAATCTAAATATAGAAGGAATGATGGGAGCTCAATCTAGATCCTATCCGCATGGTGTCCCTAAGGTGTCCACCTTTACACACTGTAACA
>Ga0153968_1000162_pt1 | contig 12805 bp, 12 predicted proteins | sample TSGA052MetaG_FD_104729 | JGI IMG/M metagenome (GOLD analysis project Ga0153968, IMG submission 104729) | Attine ant fungus gardens microbial communities from Georgia, USA - TSGA052 MetaG | ecosystem: Host-associated > Fungi > Mycelium > Unclassified | place: USA: Georgia, George L Smith State... | reverse complement strand
CATTCTGTACTCACTAGAGGGTTTGCCGGACTGATGGCACATGGACCACATCTAGATACCCATCCGTTGTTCGTCTCTTGCATAAGAGATCAGGTTAGTTGCAAGGTCATGATATCCCGATATCTGCACAGATCCCGATGCGTCGGTACTCCTTCCTAATGGCTCAGTAAAGACACTTGATTGTGTATGCCGCTCCCTCCATTGTCTGTGTTTTCAGAGGGTGATTCTGGGCCCACTAACGATGACCTCCACCTTTTTCTTTTGTTTGGCAATTCGGCACAGCCTAGTCACCACTGAACCCATGATCAAGATCTGTGATCTGTTATAGCTCAGGGCACTGTGGACGTGATGTAGTTTCAAGAAAAGGTATAAGAACCTTGATCGTATCGTTTTTTTTCCACGATACCTCGATCATGTCCTTTGAAGCTCTCCTCTGGGCTGTAGAATATGCCCGTTTTGAAATTGTACTCGATGCCTGCCGCGAAGCTGTAGTTCGTATCCAACGTAAAGCTGCGTTAGGTGCCCGACGTTCCCTTCCTGCCCCTGTCTCCTACCTGACATTTTTATAGACGCCACCAAAGGGCAAATTGAGGATGATACCCCATCCTGCCGGTAACGTCAAGTCCCATCTCAAGCAAAACGTTAAGTTTACTCGTTCAAGCCCTCCCCTTCGAGTGAGTCCTTGTCTACTCGTTCTCATCCACCCACCATTGACATGTCTGAATTCTTAGGTCTAGTCACCAAAATTCCGAAAAACTGGAAAAAGGAGAGACTCAGGAACTGGAGCATCCGTGAGGATCGGTGGATTAAGATGTTGCGCGCAGAGCCACTCACTGGGACGATGCCCGACCGTGTTTGGTGTAAAGAGTGCGAGAGTTGGATTGGGTTGGACAAAAGAAGGCGTTATTGTCCCGAGATGTGGAAGAGGCACCATTCACCTGTGAGCTCTCGATCGTAACTCATCATCCCATGGAGCTGATCAATAGAATTGTAGGGAGGCAGACATTATGAGACTATTTCAGAAGCACCTACGGGAAACAGGAGAGAAGATAAAGCTTTTCGTTCCCAAGAGAAGTAATTGCGATATACATTGATTTTGATTTTCCTTTTCTTTAATTGTACCCTTTTATTCTATCGATGATCCATTGGAACGTCGGTAGCTGGACAAAACACCACTGATTGAAATGGTCAATGGTGGAATTGAGTTCACTTGATGTAACTAACATCCTTTATCAGACTATTGTAATTTTGTTGAATGGATGGTCTATCAGCTGAGAGGTCAGAAAATTGGGGCAGCAGAGGGTCAACAGCAGAAAGAGAGACACCCTTCTCAGCAAAGTAGTGCTCCAAATATTCCCAATTGTAAAAGAGGGGACCACAGTAAGCATAGCACAGTGCATGTACACACTTCTTGTTGGAAAATCAAGCCAACACCATGATCCAGTGGAAGTTCAGGAACTTTCTAGAATTCTTATTTAGTATATAAGGTTGATATTGGTTGTATCTAATTATTGGTTTGCAATGGAATACACCTTATTCCAAGTTAGACCAACTTGTGACTAGGTTTTGTCACAAACTTCATTTGGACCTATCTCCATCAATTCTTCAACAATTTCTATGGTCTTAATGGTGCTGGAGAGCCCTTAAGAAGACCTTTTGATCAATACCAAATACATCTTGAGGCAATTAATATTGTCTGAGCTATCAGGTAATCAGTAGATAACCACTATGGTACCACATATTAAATTGCCAATATCTCAGAAACTGCCACAATATATACTTTGCTTTTAGGATCAGGAGAAGCCCTATTTATACCACTCAAAATAATTCCAAAATGACCTCAAGGCAATCAATATCAATGGAGATATGAAGTCCTCAATGTTTGTACATAGACTTAATTAATTACCCATAAATACTCATTTGCCTTTTATTAGAACAAAGGCACTACCATATGTAGAACAATAGATAGTAGCATGTGATAGCCTGTCCTAGTGCATAGACCATCACAATCCTGTATATAAGAACTCATAGTCTGAGGATTAGACCTTAGACTTGACAATATCTTTTGTCACTATCTAAACTTCACATCTAAGCTCCTTTGAGCTCTAGCATTTATAATCACAAATCAGTAAGTGACCATTTGTGATAGGTTTCTGCAACATAACCCTCAAAGACTTAGCTTCTGAGTCAACTCAACTTGAGTTATACAACAATATGATAAATTTATACTATTTATCACTTCCCCTTACTAAGTGCATAGAAGTGCATAGAAGCATAAACATTCACACACATAGAGTAGTACTTTAGTAGAAGACCAACCCTAATTGGTCTCTGAATTTTTGGAATTTTATTTGCCTAAGATTTTTGGTAAAGAGGTCAGTAGGATTTTCATTGCCTTCTATGTAGAATAGCTTAACCTTCTCTTGTGTAGCAAACTCAAAGATAGTATGGAACCATATGTCTATGTATTTGTTCCTCTAGATTGCTTAGCATAAAGATTGAGCTTTGGTTATTGTAAGACTTGGTAGTGAGCACTTAATTCTACTCCTTATCTAAGTTAACAAGAAGAGCTTGATAGAGTCCTTGTTCAATTCCTATATACTACTTATATAAGTACTACATAGTCTGTACACTATTTTCCCACATTTATCATATGACTCCATTATGTGATGTGACTCTATGACATCCTGACATGTGACATATGACACTTTCCCACACTTCTTCCTTGTATAGTAAGTCCAAAAGAAAAGAAAAAGAAAAGAAATATAAATAATAACTTAGCTATTTTGCCAAGTTATAACAGATATACTATCACAAATGGTCACTTGCTATTTGTGATAGGTGCTTTGATATTTTAAAGAGTTCAAAAATGTGAAGTTAGACAAGTAACAAAAGATGTTGTTAAGTCTGAGGTCTAATCCTCAGACAAGGAGTCCTTATATACAAGAAAGTGATAGTCTATGTACTAGAACAGACCATCACATGCTACTATCTATTGTTCTATATATGGTAGTACATTTGTACTCTAAAAGGTGATAACTTAACCATATGGAAGCTGTCCTTTGTTCTAAGAAAAGGTAAATGACTATTTATGGGTAATTTATGTGCAAACATTAAGAACTTCATATCTCCACTAATATTAATTGCCTTGAGATTTTCTTAGGCTCATTCTGAGCATTATGAAGAGAGCTTCTGCTGACCCTAGAACTGAAGCATTGATCATGGCAGTTTCTGAGATATTAGTGATTTAATAAACAGTAACATGGTGGTTACCTGTTAATCTGCTTAATATCTTGGCCAATAACAATTGCCTTGAGATGTGACTGGTATCAATTGAAAGGTCTTTTTGAGGGCTTTCCATAGCTGTTAAGACTGTGAAAATCATTGAAGAACTGGTGGAGATATGGTCGAATGAAGTTTGTGACACTTTTTTTGTTTCTTGTTATCTTATACACATACACACTCTTTTTCCTTTACTCTATACCTTATTACTCTCCCAGCTAGCACTTCAAACTTACTTTGGGGAATCAACTTTCCCTTCTTTTTTTCTTTCTTATTTCTGCAGTTTTGGGCCAGATACCTAAAACTCTTGTAATACTGATATAACTTTCTCTTTCTTCCTTCTAATTCTGCTCTTAATTTAGCAAGAGCATGTTTTTGGTTGAGAAAATTGCTTATGAGAGAGTTATATCACTGTAGAGACATTGTTTTATGTCTCCATAGTGGTATGGAATTAATGCTATTAATCTCACTAGCTATACTACATGTCATTGACTTGGCAAAATGGCTAAGTTATTATTTATATTTCTTTTTCTTTTCTTTTCTTTTGGACTTACTACACAAGGATGAAGTGTGGGAAAGTGTCACATGTCACATGTCAGGATGTCATAGAGTCACATCACATGATAAGTGTAAGAAAATAATAAACAGATTATATAGTAGTTGTAATAAAGTAGTCTAATAATGAAAATGTAGTTTGGTTAGCAATGAGACTATAGTGATATAGATGTGAGATTGTCTCAGATTGAGACAATCTAACTTTAGTTCTATGACTCACATCATCTCCTGCTCTGCATACACAACTCTCACAGACATTCCCCTCAGTTGTTTACCACTTGGGTAACGTCTGAGGTATGTTATTATATTGTCTTACCAATACCAAACTCTTATTTGTTTTGTATAGCTACTTTATCTTTTAGGTTACATGCTCCTGTACTCAATAAAGCCTCATATACCAATATGTTAGCAGTCACAATAGTTTTCTCTGAGACAAACAAATTCAATGGTATAAACTAGTCCTCATAGCGAAAACTCATCTATATAGTAGCTATGTCAAAAGGAGTTTTTGGGTACTTAGATGGATCTATCAAATGCCCCTCCACTTCACTAGCTATGGTAACTATACCCATAACAACTACATCTACTGAGATATTATGGGACTTTAAAACCCCATCACTCAAAGAATAGAAAATACATGATGCCTGGACATTAAGCTTACTTATGCTCAACACAAGAAACCTAGCTGGACTAGGAATCAACACCAATAGCACAGGTGCTGAGGCCTGGACCTCATACATTGACACTTACAAAAAGGCATATAATATAGTATGGTTGAACGCAGAACAAATACTGCAAAATACACTTTATACAGACTGCACCAACTTCACTGACTTCATCATCAACATGCACACTAAATGGTTGGATACTAGAGCTTTGGGATCTAAAATCAACAATGAAGACTTCAAAGATATTATCATATCTGCCTTACCTAAATCCTGGAGCTCTGTGACTGCACTACTTTATGACCCAAACATGATATCAGCAGACACTATAGCTTACCTTTAGATCTGGCACACAAAATCCCACAAAAATTGACTCACCAACATCAGCAAAAATACAATGGCACTTTATATATCCAATCCTAGACAAGGGCAAAAATCTCAGCTTGTTTGCACTAACCCAAACTGTCAACATCACAGTCATACCATTAAGATCTACTATTGGCCAGGAGGAGGCAAAGAGGGATAGTTTCTCCCTGGTTTCAGAAAGAGAAGTAGAATTAGAGAATTAGCAGCAAATACTCAACAAGGAAGTAATAAACCACTACTTACTGCAAATATTGCCTTTATCAGTAAAGAAAATGATTAAGTCTTTGCTTGCATAACAATAGACGACTCCAAGTTTAAGGTATATACTATCCCAAACCTCCAACCAAATTATAGATCTAATAATTATACACCCTTCAGTTTTAGTATCTCCAACCAACAAATATATAATGCAAAGGAGGTAAATAGTCACAGACATGTATCTAGAGAAATTCCATTAGTTTGCCACATTGATCCTATTAATAAATCTGATATCCCCACACTTCTTGATTCTGGTGCAAACAACTACTACTTTGCTAATATATTACTGTTCATATCTTATACTCCCTTTGACCAACTATCACCTGGACTTACTGCTGAGAAAGGGCTGATATTCAACATTGCTAGAGAAGGAAGCATCAAACTCTAGACAAATGTTAATGGAGAAAGAAGGATGATTACCTTTGACAATGTTTTATATATACCTGGGTTTAGGTATAACTTGATTTCAATGGCCAGATTAAGTACCAAGGGAGCAGAAGTGTACTTCAAGAATAGCAAGGCTTCATAAGAACCAAAACTAGGATAGACTTTATATCAATGACATGTTCAAGATTACTTTATATGGTCAAAATAGACAAAATACAACCTACTGCCTTCACAGCACAGTTGAAGCAAAAATCTACTAGTTTTGCCATATGGTTCAGACACTTGGCTTATGCTAGGATAGAAACTATCTAACAAATAATATCTAAAAACCTTGTAGATGGGCTTAATATCTATGGGGAATCATCAATAGGTAGATTATGTAAAGATTATATATATGGCAAACATACTACACATCCATACAATGATAACAAGTCAAAGAAGAAGGAAGTCCTTAAATGTATGTATATTGACATTGTCATATTCTGGAAATCTGACAATTATGTAATTTAATTCTCCTAATAATTCTCCTAAAACTAACAATAGTAGGATAGTGTAGTAGACTACTCTCCTCCTATTCCGGACTACCTATAAGTACTAGATAGTTACAGTGTAATTCCTCAGTTTGTAAATTAACGTCATTTGGTCCTAATTCTATATCCCTAGGACCTCTACTCTGCCGGCTTATCCTCATTCTGAAATAAGTGACTGACCTCATGACTGGAGACCAGGGCACAATACATAAGTTGAAGCTAAGGTCGTTTATCAAAAGTTCTACTCTGCTCTAATATTTGCCAGAGCCTGCTTTCTTAGGTTTTTCACCATTGCTAAGTACTATCTATTTTCTGAAGTAGTACTATATATCTGTCCCAGAGTATAATTCTATTTATAACTCCTCCACTCTGTTATCCATCTTCTCATATTTAATAGACATATGGGGTCCATGCCAAGTACAATCTGCTGGTGGTGCAATTTATTTCATGATAATTATGGATAGTTTTTTCTCATATAGGATAGTTGCATTCTTAAAGTCCAAGTCAATAGAAATTACACTAAAAGTCTTCAAAGGCTTTCATACTGAGGCAGAACAGCAAACTGGGAAAAGACTAAAATATGTGAGGTTGGATATGAGAAAAGAAACATACTATGTAGAACAGGGCCTGGATTTTGAATTTACAACACTATATGCTTACCAACAAAATAGAGTAGCAGAACAATCAATGTAAACTATACTTGATAGAACTCGAACTGCTTTGGCTGAATCTGGACTACCAGTAAAGTACTAGGCAGATGCTGCACAGACAATAATGTATATTTGGAATCTCTTGCCTAATTCTTGATAACCAAAAACAATTCCAGCTGAGTTATTGTAAGAAAGCTAAACTCCAAGCCAGAATTAAGCCAACTGCTCTTTGTTTAGCGATTGACAAAGAGAACTCGATAGAGTTCCCATTAGATTTTCTACATTACTTATACAACTACTACATGGTTTGTGTACTGTTTTCCCACACCTATCATGTGATGTGACATTGTAACATTCTGTTATGTGACTGTGATTGAGTGACACTTGTGACATAACACTTTCCTGCACTCTCTTCTGTGTAGTAAGTCCAAGATAAAAGAAAAAGAAAAGAAAAGAAAAAGAAAAATAAATAATAACTTAGCTGTTTTGCCAAGTCATGACAGTTATGATTTGGACAACAACAAGATGTATCTCATTTACATTCTTTTGGCTGTACTTTCTATGCATACATCCCTTTGGATCTAAACTTCTCCAAATTAAACCCTAGGTCTATAAAAACTGTTCTACTTGGATATTTCAGACACAATGTATTATCACTAAGTCTTGATGACTCAAGGACCACTCGAGGTGAGTGTTTAGGAAGAACTCAATGAAGTTCTCCATTGGATTGAGCTACCTACTTATACTACTTTTACAAGTGGCTGTGTCCCTATTATTACATGATCACATGTCCTTCTAGAATGTTCTATGATCACATGACTTTGTCATGTGATATGATTACCTAATTTCCTTTGCTATTTATATCTTGACCCCATTATATGACTTGATGTTAGAGATCAGATGTTTAAATGTATGGAAAACTCTTTCCTCTCTGAGGCTCTTATAACATGGCCCCCCCTTCAAGATTCCTTGTCCCAAGGAATTTTTCCAACGCTTCCAGTTTTCATCCCACCTCCTCTCTCTTTCCCTTTTATATCTTTTTCTTCTCCAGCCATATAGTAGTTTAGCCGTAAATTCCCTTGGTAATTCCTGACTAAATTCCTTCTCTTCTTTTTCCAGCTCCTGTTGCCTAAGTTCTTCTGCCTCTTCCCCATACTCTCTCTCAAATTCTTCTACTAACTCTTTTGCGTTTCCCAGATTTTCCCTGCTTTCCCAGATTTTCTCTACTTTCCCATGTATCTCCTTTTGCCGTATATCCTTTCCATCGTACCAAGAATTTCTCCTTCCCTCATACTACTTGTTTGTTTAGAATTTTTTCTACTTCAAATTCTTCTTCTCCTTCGATAATGACCAGTTTTGGTGGTGTCTTCTTCTGCCCTTCTACCTGTGGTTTGTAGGGTTGTACTCTACTTACATTTACTACGGGGTGTATTTTAATAGTCTTGGGTAATTCCAACTCTATTGCATTACTAGAGACGATTCCCTTGATTTTATAGGGCCCTACAAAGCACTCCATTAGTTTTTCCGATTTTCTCCCCTTCATCTGCCATTTCAAGTCCTTCGTACTTAGCAGTACTAAGTCCCCTACTCTGTATTCCTCCCCCTTCCCTCGTTTCCTATCTGCAAACTTTTTCATTTTCTCCTGTACTTTCCCTAGTGCTGCTTTTGCCTCCTTCTAGATCTTCCTCATTTTTTTCATGAATTTTCCTGTCGCCTCATATTTTCCTTTTCTTCTACCCTCAAATCCCATCCTTGGGTCTTGTTCGTAATTTACTTTGAACGGGGAGTTTTTTGTTATTGCATGAATTTTGTTATTATATGCAAATTCTGCCGTTCCTAGCCAATCCAGCCATTGTTCTTGCCTATGGTCGATGAAAACCCTTAGATACTGTTCTAACTCCTAGTTTACCCTTTCTGTCTGCCCATCTGTTTGCGGGTGATAAGTCGTTGAAAGTTTTGTTTGAATCCCCAGCAAGTTATTCAAGTCCTTCATCATCCCTGCTACAAACTATACTCCTCTGTCCGATATGATGCTTTCTGGGAGGCTGTGCAGCCTCCATACCTGGTCCCAGAACAGCTTTGCTAGTCCCTCTGCCAACGTTTTTTCTGTGGTGGCTATAAAATGTGCCATTTTGCTAAACCTATCGCATACTACCAGAATTGTGTCATATCCCTGAGCTAGTGGTAACTTTGTGATGAAGTCTGCTGAAATATGACTCCATGGTTTCTCTGGGACTGCATTGGGCATCAACTTTCCTGCCAGTGCTTCGGTTCAATTCTTGTACCTTTGACAAGCATCACATCTATCTACATATCTCCCTATTTCTTTTGTTACTCCTGGCCACCAGTAATTTCTGGTTACCAGTTCTGTCATTTTCCATCTTCCTCCGTGCCCTTCTACTGGGATATCGTGGTGTAGTCATATTATCTTCTCCCTGAGTTCCCCTTCTGGCACGTATATTCTTCCCTCCTTCAGTACTACTCCGTCCTCTATCTCCCATTTCTCATCTCTCAACGTTTTTATCCCTGTCTTCTTTAACTCTTCTACTGCTTTTACCACCTTTTTGTCTCCTTCCTGAGCCTTTTTTATCCTTTCCCTTAGATCTCCTTCTTCTATTACTGTTTCTACTCCCCTAACCTATTTAGGCTTGATTAATGTTCGATCTTCATTATCTCTTTCCACTCCTTCCTGCCAATCTAGCCTTCTACTTAGTCCATCTGCTTTTCCCATACTTTTCCCTGGAACGTGCTTCAAGGTAAAGTTAAATCACGAGAGGTATAGAGTCCATCGTACTTGTCTTCAATTTAACTTTTGACTTGTTATGAAGTATTAGAGATTCTTATGGTCTGTCCAAATTTCGAATTCTAGCTTTGCTCCTTCCAGATAGTGCCTCCATGCCTCAAGGCACCTAATAACTACCAACATCTCCTTGTCATGGATTTCATAGTTACGCTCCGTGGCATTTAACGATTTAGAGATAAAGGCCACTGGCCTCCACTTTCCATCCTCGCCTTTCGTCGACAACACTCCTCCCATTGCGTAGTCTAAGGCATCTGCTTTCACCTTCATTTCCTTATCTATGTCTGGAATTACTAAGACTGGTTCCCTAGTGAACACTGCTTTGAGCTTTCCGAATGCTTCCTCTTGCTCCTTTTCCCACTTCCATTTTTGCTCCTTTCTGACCAGTACATGTAGTGGTGCTGCTATCTTTGCAAAGTCCTTTATGAACCTTTTGTAATAGTTGGCTAGGCCCAGGAACTTCTGTACCTCTTTGACGTTTTTGGGTGCTGGCCAGTTTAGTACTCCTTCTACCTTTTCCTTTTGCATTTCCACCCCTCGTGGCCCAATTATTACTCCCAGGAATTCCACCTCTCTTACTTTCCACTTGCACTTCTCTGGTTTCACGAACAGGTCATTTTCTTCCAGCCTTTTCAACACTTCCTCTACCAACTCGTCATGTCCTTCCTCTGTATCTGTTACCACTAGAATGTTGTCAATGAAGGTTGCCATATCTCCCTGGTTTATAAGGTCCCGCAAGAGATCATTCATTATTGTTTGGAAAGTAGCAGGGGAGTTTGTTAACCCAAAATACATTACAGTGGGTTCGTACGCTCCGATGTACATAGTGAATGCTGCTTTCCATTCATCTTCCTCTTTGATCCTGATATTATTGTAATCCCATCTCAGATCCAACTTCGTAAACACCTTTCTCTTCCCTACTCCATCCAGTATATCTACGATAAGTGGTAAGAGATATCCATTTTTTATCGTCTATTGGTTTATATGACGATAATCTTGTACTATCCTCCTCTTCCCATCCTTTTTTGCCACAAAGTGTACTGGTGATGTTTGTGGTGATTTGGAGGAATGGATGTACCTCTTTTGCAATTGATCTTCCATGAACGCTTGTACCTCCTCCCTTTCTTCTCTTGACAACAAATACACTTTTCCTTTCTTTGGTATAAACCCCTCTTTCAACTCTATTGTGTGATCTCAGGCTTTTCACACTGGCATTCTTTCTGACTTCTTCTTTCCAAATACTTTCTTCTACCTCCAAAACCTTTTGGGCACTAACTTCCTCAGTGTCTCTTCATTCTTATCCTTTTCTATCTTCTTTACTTCCTTTTTCTTTTTCTCCTGCTTCCTTTTTCCGCATATGGGTGGGCACCTCGTCATTTTTATCTCCCCTTTTTCCCAATCTATTTCTGGGTTATGGGCTACTAACCATGGCATCCCTAGTATAACCTCCATCTTCCCCAGGTTACACATGTCCATTCTGACTCTTTCTACATATCCCTTGAAGAACATGTTGCACTCGACTTGATGCATTATTGCCCCTCCCACATTTATTGTTCCGTCCACATTTTTGACTAGCAGGGGGTTTCTTATTTTCTCCATTTTGAACCCCTTCTCTCTTGCAAAGGTTGTATCCATAAATAGATCTGTTGTCCCACTATCTAGCAGAGCTTTTACCACTACCCCTTCATAACTTTCTAGTTTCTCTAGTCCTACTTTCATCTACACTTCTCTTAGTGGCTTTAGTGTACGCTGCATGTCTCTTACTCTCTCAGTGTTTTTGAAAAAGTTTAATTTATTGCCCAATTTTTCTGGGTGCAATACACTGTACAAATTTAAGAAGGCCAGCCAAGAGCTTACTGACCTCTATTCTCTTTTGCCGACTCTTGCAGTATCTCTACTACCCTTGCTTTATTTCTTTCCCAACAATTTCGGGCCATATGGCCAAACTTCTCACAATGATAACATGTCCTATTCCCTCCTCTTCCTCTATCAACGTCCATTGCATTTGGGTCTCTCCATGAACCCATTTGGTTTCCCCCTCTGTTAAATATATTTCCTCCTGTATGCGGAGCTCCTACTTATCAGATTATCTGTCCTCCTTTTTCTCCATACGATCCCCCTCTATATCCCCCCCTTGGCTATGCATTTTCCCCTAGGCGCGCTGCATTTCTCCCCAACATTCTTTCCTCTGCTCTGCTCTACCTCTGGTTTCTGTCTAATCTGACCACTCTTTCTTGCCACTCTCCTATGGTGGTTGGCAGTTCTTTTGCTTCTGCTAGTTTTCTCCTGATTGCCCTATTTAATCCTCTCTTGAATTCCTCGATGAGGGGTCGTTCCTCATAGCCGTTCCTCCTGGCGACCTTTTTAAAATCTTGGACATACTCATTGCATATCCTTCCTCCCTGCTCTATCGTCTACAACTGTTCTATCTTTCTCTCCTCTTCTGACGTCTCTCCAAAGTCGTTCCTGATTTTTGTGAACAACTGCTCCACTGATTCCACCTCTGACTCTCCTTTTGCTAACTCATCCATCAAATTGTCTTTCCATGCTTCTGCTACTCCCCTTTGCACATAGGACAATACCCAGGCCACCTGGGTCGTTGCTGTTTCTTCTGTCATCTTCATCCTAATATATATACGAGCCACGTTAATGAACACGCTCACATCTTCCATCCTTCTACTAAAGACTTGAGGCCTTGCAATCTTTACTCTACTCTCCTGTTGTTGGAGGAGCATAGTATTTACCTGCTGTTGTAGGGTAGCGATCATGGCGAGAAGTTGCTCCTCACAGGTTAGTGGTGGTAGTTGTTGGGCAGGTGCTTGGGAGGGTTCTTCCCTTGGTTGTTGTTATTGCTGTTGCTACTGCAATATATCGTAAGGCAGCGGTAGTGGTGATGATGGTGGTGGTGGTAGTGGGAGAAAAGGTAATGATTCGTATTCCGACTCGGTTTCTTGTTCTGATTCTCGATCCAGGGTGAACTTAAGGCTACGTCTAACAGGGAGCACAATCTTCTCCTATCTAGACTCCTATTGCCTTACTGACTACTGCCCTAATCAAGATGTATACGATTGCCCCTAAGAAGGGAATCTCTAAGCTAAGCGGCCTTTTTATCACAAATGGTCACTTACTTGATTTGTGATGAATTGAGATTTGTATTCAAAAGTGCTTATGAGCAGAGTTAGACAAGCAACAAAAGATGTTGTTAAGTCTGAGGTCTAATCCTCAGACTATGAGTCCTTATATACAGAAAAGTGATGGTCTGTGTACTAGGACAGATCATCACATGCTACTACCTATTGTTCTACATATGGT
>Ga0153968_1000160_pt1 | contig 12903 bp, 12 predicted proteins | sample TSGA052MetaG_FD_104729 | JGI IMG/M metagenome (GOLD analysis project Ga0153968, IMG submission 104729) | Attine ant fungus gardens microbial communities from Georgia, USA - TSGA052 MetaG | ecosystem: Host-associated > Fungi > Mycelium > Unclassified | place: USA: Georgia, George L Smith State... | reverse complement strand
GCCTTCTAATCTATAATTGGACAATTGTGATTACTGATCTATGTACATGTGACTGTACGTGTGATCGTCTAGTATAGAGTATATATACTAGCAAGCTGTCGTAGATATACTTCACTTGAATCTTAACTTAGCTTCTGGGACTATCCATTAGCTTGAAGGGTGATTGCCACTGAGTGATTCCCTTACAGTCAGCCTACTATCTCAAGTTACCCCACGGAATGAGACAGTTGCACCCAGTATTCAATGTTGTAAAGTTGTCCGCCGCTCTGGAAAATCTGATCCTAGGGAGGAAACCGCAAGCCCCACCGCCACCCATCGTCATCAATGGAGAAGAAGAGTAGGAAGTGGAAGAGATATTAAATAGTTACTGGCACCGGAGAAGGTTCCAGTTCCTGGTCAAGTGGAAGGGTTTTAGCAGAAAACACAACTTTTGGGAGGTAGCCTCCAATGTCAAGGCACTGGACCTCATCGTGGAGTACTATTGGAAGCACCCAGCCACCCCAAGCCATATCTGCCAGACCAACTTTGATGCCATTTTCAATCCCAGAACTATTGCTTCAAGACACAGCAACCTTAGAGAGGGGGTAAATGTAAGAGGATCCCTCATACATGACTCCGGAGCGCTCCCCATTGCCTCCCAACATAATTTCATTGTGCAGCCCCTGGTTACCAAAGAATAGAATACAAGGGCATTTTAGTATATATTGTAGATTATTCCCTTCAGGAGCCTCATTTAATTCTCTGAGGAATCTCCTGGAGTCTACTCCAGTCGCCCTCACAGTATCATGGTGGTTACCAGTTGATCTGCCTAATAACTCGGCCAATACTGATTGCTTCAAGGCATGACTGGTATTGATTGAAAGGTCTTTTCAAGGGCTTTCCGTAGCCATTGAGACTGTGAGAATTGTCAAAGAATTGGTAGAGATATGGCCGAATGAAGTTTGTGACACACTTCTTCCCTATTAACGTGGAAGCAGATGCAATCAATGCTCTGGAAGACACCTCCTACTACCAAGAAGGTCAGACGGTAAACAACTATCTAGACAACTTCTAGGCCTTAGTCTCCGACACAGGTTATACAGATCCTCGGACCCTAGTAGTAAAGTTTTGATGAGGTCTCTAGTTAGGTATCCAGAACCAGATCACCACCATGCCCTATAGACGACCAGCCAATAATGATCCTGACACGTAGTATAGAGCAGCATGGAGGATCGCCTAAGCACGCCTCGCCAATAAAACCTTTTAGTCTATGTCACACTCCGCCCCCTCCATACTGCCCAAAACTGCCTCCGCCTAACCCCTACCTTTGTCTGTGACAAGACTTCCCTCTGTTCTGCCCTTTCTAATCACTCCAAAACCTCCGCCACCTGCTCTATCTATAGGAGTCCCTATGGACATTGACGTGACTCGGAAAGCAAGACTCTTGTCTCTGTGAGAATGTTACTGATGTAGAGATGTGAACCATCTAGTCTGAGACTGCTCCCACTACATGAATGTCCGTCAACTCACCTCGGAACAGCGGGAGGAGCTAATTGAAGATTTGTTGGCATTGAAGGATGTAGTTCCAACAGAAGAGTCTTGTCTCCCAGAGAAAAAGGATTTTGCATAGAGTGACCAGCAATAAGTGTGCTCTGGTCACCAGTAAATAAGTTCACTGTATTGACTATAGAGGACCCCAATACAATTGACAGTGAACTAGCAGACACACCACCTTTCCTCCCTCTACCTCTTGTTTCGCTCCATAAGCCCAAGTGGGAGAGGAAGCTGCCCAAGCTCTTCTCAATTAGCACCTTGGACACACAAGGGACTTCCCTACTCCTGCTGGTAGAAATTGGAACTACAGACACAAGCAAACTCCACTTCGTCAAAGCCTTCTTGGACAGCAGAGCAACTAGAAGCTTTATTGACAGGGATTTTGTCTGTTCGAAAGGAATAAATACTCAGACCCTCTCACATAACATTCTAGTCTTCAATGTCAATGGTTCCCCTAACAAGGCCAGACAGATTTCCGAAGTCGTAGATGTACTTTTCTGTTACAAGACTCACTTTGAGAGGATGCTCTTAGTCGTTTCCAGACTTGGGAAACAGAGTTTGATCCTAGGCTACAACTGGCTTAAGGACTATAACCCCAAGATCAACTGGAAAAAAGGAGAAGTTGAAATGACCCGTTGTTTACTCCAGTGTAAATGTGTCCTATGGAAGGAGCAGACCCGCTAGAAGAGGATTGAACTCCAGGCCCTTCGATCATGTCATGACAGACCCACACCCCTGCTCCAAGAAGAGCTAGACCTTGAAGAGATGCCTCTGCAAACGTACAGCCCCAATTGGAAGCTCGGAGACCGACTGTTCCTTACATGCCTCTTCCTGGAGCTTATCCAAGTCAACCTCTGGGCCATGGCTACGACCTTCCAATGTCTTGTGAAAGGAGCCAGATGCAGTAAAAAGACACTTGCCACTACTAGTTCGCTATCATGCTGTACAAATATTTAGGCAAAATAAGTGATAATTTGCACCCTAATAACCAGAATAACTGGCTCAAGAAAAGAGCTCAGCCCTCCCTAAAGATGTTCCCTAGATGCCCAGTTATGGACTCAAGCACCTAGCTTGAGTAGCAGAGTAGTGGCTGTGACGACTGCTACATATATCTCATAGATGCTTGCCCAGGTGCCCCGTATCAGATTTCTGATGGATTTCCCTTCTAGAAGTGCTCTTGAGGATGGAAGCAAACTTAGATAGATTAACGCGACCCAAGTAATATCATACCTCAGTGGCTAGTAGCGGTATTCATAGAAGAGTTATGATCAGATCTGAGCCATTATCACTAATGGCTAATTATAGCAAGATCAAGGAAGTCAAGCCACTGTGGAGTTGTCTCACAATGGCAGTGGAAGAAAATTGGAATACAGAAGAGTGAGAAGATATAGAAGAGATAAAGAGACGAACAGGGAAGCTAAGGAGAGAAGTAGCAGAAAGGCTAGATAAAGAAAACATGCTTGAAAGCAAAACAGCTCAAGACTGCCATCTCCGCCTACGGCCCGTCAAGAGGCTCGAGATCTGACCATCATGTGAGGGAGGGTTCCTGGAGTAGGACTAGGAGGGCAGGAAGCAGTTAGCTAGCATTCAGGAGGGGCGCCATCTCATCATTGCGGCCTTACTATGTTTGGGAATTCAGAGGTTTTTTTTGTCTCACTTTCTTTGTTGTCTCTTTGCTTTGTAGTCATAATAAAATACTCTAGGGCACAGAAGGGAACTCAAGTATCATACCCCTACTATTATCCCTTTCTGTTGCTCTAGAGCTTAATGGCTATTTTGAGTGACTAAGTTTCATATTTTTTAAGTGTTCTACTTTACTTTCTAAAAACCCCCTACACCTCTCCCTCAATGGGCCCCAACAGACTTGGGCATTCGCTTATACTAGGAGTTAATAGCTCGCTATGTGTTATTGGAGTCGGCTTCCAGTTGTACAGTTAGCTGAAGAAGAGCCCACACAATGGCATGGGAGTTCTAGGTAGTTCTGCTGTATTGATGGCAAGCTAGACTACTAGACTAGGTAAGAGCAGTAGTATTATAATGCGAGACGAACACGCGTCTTAGAGATCCTATTCCAGTGAGATCTACCTCGAGTGGATTTTTAAATACTTTATTATTGTTTCTTTTGGTCTTTTGGATTGTACCCCATTATTTCTCCTATTTCCAAGCTCTCTTTTGTTATTTGATTATCTTCCCAGTGCCTACTTGTTTAGTGCACAACTGTGAAACATCTTAGGGATTATTATATTTTCATTTGTTATCACCCTTGTCTCGAGATCAAATTCCCTTTGATCCTCATTACCACTGCCCACCTATGTCATAGAGTTCTAATCAGTGTTCACTAAGGAGGACTTTGACATACTGCCTGAGCACTGCAAGTGGGATCACACTATTGAACTGATCCCCAGAGTGGAGCCTAAGCCGTTGAAGGTCTACCCCCTGTCCCTGTTGGAGTAAGCTGAGTTAGACGCCTTTCTGGAGGAAAACCTATATACCAGATGCATCCAGCCATCTAAGTCCTCCATAGCAGCCCTTGTGTTCTTCATTAAGAAGAAAGATGGTTTGCTCTGGCTAGTCCAAGACTATTATGCGCTGAACGCCATAACCATCAAGAACAGATACCCCCTTCCTCTCATCTCCAAACCCGTTTCCCAGCTTCACAAAACTTAATGTTTACTAGGGTTTTAATAACGTATGCATCAAGCCTGAAGATGAATAGAAAGTAGCCTTCCGCATCAACTGTGGCCTCTTCAAACCTTTCGTGATGTTCTTCAGAATGACCAACAGTCCCACCATCTTCCAAACTATGATAAATGACATCTTCAGAACTCTCATAGCTGAAGAGATTGTAGTAGTGTACTTGGACAACATTTTGATCTTTACGAAGATGGAAGAGGAACACAAACAAGCGGTCTGGAGGGTCTTGGAGATACTCATGGAGGACAAGTTATTTCTCTGCCTGGAGAAGTGCGAGTTCCATTAGAGGTAGATCGAGTACCTCAGACTGGTCATCTCAGAGAACAAGATTGAGATGGACTCTGTTAAGGTTGCCAGAGTCCACAAGTAGCCTACCCTGGAGAACCAGACTGATATGCAGGCCTTCATAGACTTTGTTAACTTCTACCATCGATTTATCCAGGATTTCTCAACTATAGCCAGACCTCTCTTTGACCTTACTCATTCCGACAAGGCCTGGAACTGAGATGCCAAGGAACAGAAAGCTTTCAAATGTCTTAAGATGGCAGTGACCACCACTCTGGTCCTGGTATTACCTTAGAGCTCGGAGCCCTTCCGCATTATGGCTGACAGCTCCGACTTTGCCTCCGGAGCCATCCTTTCTCAGCAACTGCCTGTAAAGGAGAAATGGCACCTAGTAGCCTTCTACAGCAAATCCCTGTCTCTGGTGGAACAGAACTAGGAGATCCATGACAAAGAAATGCTCGCTATCATCTACATGCTGGAAGAGTGGAGACACTTCCTAGAAGGAGCTCAACACCCAGTAGAGATCTGGATGGACCACAAGAACCTGGAGTACTTCATGATGGCTAAGAAACTCAACCATCGCCAGGCTCATTAGTCCCTATACTTAGCTCACTTCAACTTCAAGTTGATCCACTGCCCCAGACATTCCATTAGAAAGCCAGACATGTTATCATAAAGACCAGACCATGGCAATAGGGCCTCTAACAACAAAGACATGGTCCTCCTACAACCAGAGCTCTTTGCAATCTGAACTCTCAATGGAGTTCAGCTGGAAGGACCGGAGCGAGATATTCTTAGGGAAATTCATCAAGGGAACCAAAAGGGCAACCAGGAAGAACCAGTGGCAAAGGCAGCGAGGGAACTCTAGCAAGCATCAGGTAAGATAGTCCACTCTGCGGAATGGTTGGAAGACGAAGGACTACTTTGGTTCAGAGGCAAGATCTATGTTCCTCAGAACACAGACTTACGAAGACGAGTGATCTCCCTGTGTTATGACACAAAGATTGCTGGGCACCTGGGATGCTGGAAAACACTGAAATTGGTCTTTAGGGACTACTGGTAGCCACAGATGTCTAGATACATTAGACAGTATGTCAGCACCTGTGACTTCTGCATCAGGACAGAACCAATAAGGTAGGCTCCAGTAGGCAAATTGCACCCTCTTCAGATTCCAGACTTGCGATGGGACACACTTAGTGTGGACTTTGTTGTAGAACTCCTTTTCTCCTCCAGACATGATGTAGTGATGACAGTAGTGGACTTGGTGTCAAAACGAGCACACTTTATTCCAATGCACATAATGGTAACAGTAGAAGGAACAGCCAGACTTTTCCTGCATCAAGTCTAAAAGCTTCACGGCCTTCCAAAGTGTGTAATCTCAGACCACGGACCTCAGTTCATAGCTCGTTTCACCCAAGAACTTTACCATCTGCTAGGAATAAAGTTGGCATTCTCCATGGCCTGGTATTCTCAGACCAACAGACAGACAGAGCACGTTAACCAAGAGTTGGACTAGTACCTCTGGCTATTTGTGAACAAATGGCAAAACAATTAGTATGACCTATTACCCATAGCAGAATTCCAGCACAACAATCATGTCCACTCCGCTACCCAACAGCCTCCGTTCTTGCTTGACACCGGATAGCTTTCTGGCATGGGCTTCAAATCCCAACAGAACCCTTTTGGTCTAGAGACAGTTAATGAATTCACAGAAAGGATGAGGATGACAATCAAAGAAGTAAAGTCCATGATCTGCAAAGCACAGGATAACATGAAAAGATACTATGACCGACGAAAAACTCTGGCTCTGGTGTTCAACCTAGGCGATAAAGTCTTTCTTGATGCATCGGATATCCGGACTACACGCCCCTCACAGAAACTCTCGCACTGACAACTTGGCCCTTTTGTAGTGGAATGGCGAATCGGACCTATGGTCTATCACTTAAAACTTGTAAGGGGACAACCCTGAGATCGCTTAGATAACCTGGTAGGGTTCATATCAACTAGTGTTCCCACGGATTCTCAGAGTCCATGGTCTATAGTTCCCTTTTCTCTAGTTCGGGTCTCCATTATAGTACTACATAGCTATATTTGGTAGTGTAGTTATTATTGTCCTGATGTCTGTGTCCATAGCGACCAGCGCACAGACCAGGCTAGTTTAGTATAAGTAGCTAGTGATGTACGGTAGAATACCTTACCTCAACAATGATTGAAGCTCCTGGGCTATCCATCGCTTCTTCTTAAGACGCCTGCTTTACTATACTGCAGTGTAACTGGGTGCCTCACCAAGTATGCCCCTTACAAAACTGCCATACTGGATAAAGCAACTCCATCCAGTATTCAATGTAGTGAAGCTTACTCCGGTCCCAGAAGATCCGATCACAGAACGGAGAACAAAAGACCATCCACTGCCTATAGTCATCAATAGAAAAGCAGAGTAGGAAGTAGAGGAGATACTTGACAGTCATTGGCACTGAAGAAGATTCTAGTATCTCATCAAGTAGAAAGGGTATGGCCATGAACACAATTCTTGGAAGTCTGCCTCCAAAGTCTCTACACCAGAACTCACAGCAGAGTTCCATCGCAAACACCTGGGGGCTCCGAGACATATCTGATGCACAGAGTTCAACAATATCTTTCATTCAGAGTCTATTGCTCCAAGACATAGCAATCTTGAAGGGGGGGTGAATGTAAGGGGATAGCTCTATTTCCACCCTGGAACTGCATAACGATGCTCTGGAGCGACCTAAGCCTGTTCAAGTATTACTAAAGTAATACTTAAACATACTAGTATAGCTCCAATCACACTGACCCTGACACAAGGAATATAAACTTAATATATAATGTAGAACATCCCTTCAGGAGCCTTATCCTAATCTCTGAGGATTCTCCTGGAGGTGAGTTGTATCATAACTACAAACTGTAATATTATCTGAGGATTCTCTTGGAGTCTTGTGTTCCAGTTGTCCTTATAGTATAGCCCTTCCATCTTACTAAGAACTTTTCTTTCCCTTATACCATTCTTTTGTTTAAGATTTTCTCTACTTTGAATTTCTCCTTTCCTTCAATAATGACTGGTTTTGGTAGTATTTTCTTCTGCCCCTCTACCTGTGGTTTGTAGAGTCATATTCTACTTATGTTGACTACAGGGTGTATTTAATAGACTTAGGTAGCTCTAACTCTATCATATCTCTTGACTTTGTAGGGACCTATGAAATGTTCTGTCAATTTTTCCAATCTTTTCCCTTTCATCTGCTATTTCAAGCCCTTTGTGCTTAGTAGTACTAAGTCTCCTACTTTGTATTCCTTTCCTTCTTTATGCTTTCTATTTGCAAACTTCTTCATTTCTTCCTGCGCTTTCCCTAGTGCTGCTTTCGCTTTCTCTTGGACCCTTTTCATCCTTTCTATGAATTTTTTTGCCACTTTTTATTTCCCCTTCCTTCTCCCCTCAAATCCCATTCTTGGATCCTGACCATAGTTTGCCTTGAATAGCGATATTTTTGTTGCTGCATGAATTTTGTTATTATATACAAATTCTGCCATTCCTAGCCAATCTAGCCACTATTCTTGTCTATGGTCGATGAAGACCCTCAGGTATTGCTCTAACTCTTGGTTTATCCTTTCTGTTTGCCTATCTGTTTGAGGATGATAGGCCATCAAAAGTTTTGTTTGGATTCCCAATAAGTTATTTAGCTCTTTCATCATTCCTACTGCAAACTGCACTTCCCTATCTGATATAATGCTTTCTGGAAGTCTGTGTAACTTCCATACATGATCTCAAAACAGCTTTGTGAGCCCTTCTGCTGACGTTTTCTCTGTTGTTGCTATGAAATATGCTATTTTGCTAAAGCGGTCACATACTACTAAGATAGCATTATATCTCTGAGCTAGTAGTAGCTTAGTGATGAAGTCTGCTGAAATGTGACTTCATGGTTTCTCTGGGATTGTATTGGGCATCAGTTTTCCTACTAGTGCTTCGCTCCGATTCTTATATCTTTAACAAGTATTGTATCCATCCACATATCTTCCCACCTTCTTCATTACTCCTAGCCACCAGTAATTCCTGGTAATCAGTTCTGTCGTCTTCCATCTCCCTCCATGCCCTCTTATTGGGGTGTTGTGGTGTAATTGTATTATTTCCCCCCTAAGTTCCCCTTCTAACATATATATTCTTCCTTCCTTCATTACTATCTCCTTTTCTATTTTCCACTTTTTATCTTTTAATATTTTTATTCCTGCCTTCTTCTACTGCTTTCACTACCTTTTCATTATCTTCTTGTGCTCTTTTGATTCTTTATTTTAGGTCTCCTTCTTCTACCAGCATTTCTGCTCCTTTGACCTATTCTAGCTTTATTAGTTTCTGATCTTTGTTATCTCTTTCTACTCCCTTCTACCAATCTGGCCTTCTACTCAGTCCATCTGCTTTTCTCTGGAACATGCTTTAATATAAAATTAAACCATGATAGATATAAGGTCTATCTTGCTTGTCTTTGGTTTAGTTTTTGACTCGTTATAAAATACTAGAGGTTTTTATAGTCTGTCCAGATTTTAAATTTGAGTTTTTCCCCTTCCAAGTAATGTCTCCATGCCTCTAGGCACCTAATAACTACCAACATCTCTTTGTTGTGTATTTCGTAGTTTTGCTCTATAGCATTTAATGACTTAGAAATAAAGGTCACTAGCCTCCATTTCCCATCCTCACATTTTGTCGACAACATCTCTCTGGTTGCATAGTCTAAGGCATCATCTGCCTTTACTCTCATCTCCCTATCTATGTCTGGAATAGCTAAAACTGGCTCTGTAATGAACACTGCTTTGAGTTTTCCAAATGCTTCCTCTTGCTCCTTCTCCCACTTTCATTTCTGCTCTTTTATAACCAATACATGTAATAGTGCAGCTACTTTGGCAAAGTCCTTTATAAACCTTCTGTAATAGTTGGCTAGGCCCAAGAACTTTTGCACCTCTTTGACATTTCTGGGTGCTGGCCATTTTAACATGTCTTCCACCTTTTCCTTCTGCATTTCCACCCCTTTTGTAAGGGCGTCACTCAGAGGCAATAATCCTTCAAGCTAATGGATAGTCCTGGAAGCTAAGTTAAGATTCAAGTGAAGTATATCTACAACAGCTTGCTAGTATATATACTTTATACTAGACGATCACATGCACTGTCACATGAGCACATGGATCAGTAATCACAATGTCCTAATAATAGAATAGAAGGCGTCACACCACATGACACAGACAGAGAGAAGACAGGAACGATGGGAATATGTACACGTACTGTCACTAGGCCACTAATAGAACAGACCCTCAATACTGACTAAGCACCACCCTAGATGTTCCCTTACACCTTTTGGACCAATTACTACTCCCAGAAATTCTATCTCTCTTACTTTCCATTTACACTTCTCTGGTTTCACAAATAGGTTATTCTTTTCCAGCCTCCTTAATACTTCTTCTACTAGCTCATTGTGCCCTTCTTCTATATCTATAGCTACCAAGATGTCATTAATGAAGGTTGTGGTATCTCCTTGGTTTATGAGATCCCAGAATAGGTCATTCATCATTGTTTGGAAAGTGGTGGGGAAGTTAGTTAACCCAAAGTATATAACTGTGGGTTCATAGGCTCCAATGTATGTTGTAAATGCCACTTTCCATTCATCTCCTTCTTTGATCCTAATGTTATTATATCCCTATCTTAGGTCTAGCTTTGTAAATACTTTTCTCTTTCCCACTCCATCCAATATATCTACTATGAGAGGGAGAGGGTACCTATTTTTTATCGTCCACTGGTTTATGTATCAGTAATCCTGTATCATTCTTTGTTTTCTATCCTTTTTGGCTATAAAATGTACTGGTGAAGTTTGGGGTAACTTGGAAAGTTGGATATACCCTTTTTTTAGTTGGTCCTTCACAAATGCCTATATCTCTTTTCTCTCTTCTCTTGATAATGAATACACCTTTTCCTTTTTTGGCACAAACCCCTCTTTTAACTCTATTGCATGATCCCAGGCCTTTTGTACTGGCATCCTCTCTGACTCTTTCTTTCCAAATACTTTTCTCCATTTCCAAAATTTCTTAGGCACTAATTTCCTTAGTACCTTTTTATCCTTGTCTTCTCCTATTCTCTTTACTACCTTTTCTTTCACCTTCTGTTTTCTTTTTCCACATATAGGTGGGCACCACGTCATTTTTACTTTCCCCTTTTCCCAGTCTATTTCTGGGTTGTAGGCTGCTAGCTATGACATCCCTAGTATTACTTCTGTTTTTCCTAAATTACACACATCCATCCTTATTCTTTCCACATGTTCCTTAAAGAACATATTGTACTCAACCTGGTGCATTATAGCTCCCCCCACATTTGCTGTTCCATCCACATTTCTTACTAAAAGGGGATTTTTTAACTTCTCCATTTTAAACCCCTTTTCTTTAGCAAAGATCATGTCCATGAATAGACCAGTTGCCTCGCTATCTAACAATGCTTTTACTGCTACCCCTTTATGGTTTTCCAACTTCTCTAGTCCTACTTTCAACTAGACCTCTCTCAGTGGTCGTAGTATGTACTATACATCTCTTACTCTCTCAGTTGTATTGGTGAAGTTTGATTTATTGCTCAGTTTTTCTGGGTGCAATACACTGTACAAATTGTTGGAGGCCAGTTGAGAGCTCACTGTCCTCCATTGTATCACAAATGGTCACTTACTTGATTTGTGATGAATTGGGATATGGATTCAAAAGTGCTTATGAGCAGAGTTAAACAAGCGACAAAAGATATTGTTAAGTCTGAGATCTAATCCTCAGACTATGAGTCCTTATATATATGAAAGTAATGGTCTGTGCACTAGGACAGATCATCACATGCTACTACCTATTGTTCTACATATGGTAGTGCCTTTGTGTCAGAAATAGTGATAACCTAACCATATGGAGGCTGTCCTTTGTTCTAAGAAAAGGACAGATGACTATCTATGGGTAATTAATGAAGTCTATGTGCAAACATTGAGGTCTTCATATCTCCAGATACTGATTGCCTTGAGGTCATTCTAGGCTCATTCTGAGTGATATGAAGAGGGCTTCTGATGAGCCTAGAACCGAAGCTTAGATTGTGACGGTTTCTGAGATATTAGTGATTTAATAAACAGTACCATAGTAGTTACCAGTTGATCTGCCTAATATCTCAACCAATACTGATCGTTTTAAGGCATGACTGGTATCAATCGAAAGGTTTTTTTAAGGGCTTTCCATAGCCATTGAGACCGTGAGAATCGTCGAAGAATTGGTGGAGATATGGCCAAATGAAGTTTGTAATACATTGTCTTTTGCCAACTTCTGTAGTGTTTTTACTACTCTCCCCTTATGCCTTTCCCAACAATTTTTGGCTATATAGTCCCACTTTCTGCATACATAGCACATCCTATCTCCTCCTCTTCCCCTATCCACATCTATTGCGTTTGGGTCTCTTTATAGACCTGATTGATTTCCCTCTCTATTGACTGTATTTCCTCCTTTTCTATATCCTCTACTTATTTCCCCTCATCTCCACATTATCTGTCTCCCTCTTTCTCCATATAATCCTCCCCTATAACCCCCCCTTGGCTGTACATTTCCTTCTGGGCATACCATATTCCTTTCTAGCATTCTCTGCTCTGCTCTACCTTTGATTTCTATTCAACCTCACCACTCTTTCTTGCCACTCTCCTATAGTAGATGGCGGTTCCTCTGCTTAGACCAACTTCTTCCTGATGGTCTTATTTAATCCTCTTTTAAATTCTTTGATGAGAGATCTTCCCTTATAACTGCTCCTCCTGGTGACCTTTTTAAATTCTTGGACATACTCATCACACGTCCTTCCCCCTTGCTCTATCATCCGCAACTGCTTTACCTTTTTTTCTTCTTCCAATGTCTCCCCAAAGTCATTCCTTATTTTTGTGAACAACCCCTTTGTCGTTTCGATTTCTGACTCTCCCTTGGCCAGTTCATCTAGTAAGTTGTTCTTCTACACTTCTGCCACTCCTCCCTGTACGTATTATAACACCCAGACAATTTGGGTTGTTGCTGCTTCCCTATTCATCTTCATTCTCAAGTATAGGCGAGCCGCATTAATGAACATGCTCACTTTCTCCATCTTTCCACTAAACATTAGGGGTCTTGTGACCTCTACTCTGCTCCCCTGCTGTTGGAGAAGCATAATGTTGACCTGCTGCTGCAGGGTGGCAATTATAGAGAGAAGTTTTTTCTCTTTGCTAGGTAGTGGTAAGCAAGGAACGGTGTCATATTCCGGAAATATGATAATTATGTAATTTCTTTCTCCTAATAATTCCCCTAAAATTAATAATAGTAGGATAGTGTAGTAGACTACTCTCCTCCTATTCCGCACATACTATAAGTACT
>Ga0153968_1000157_pt1 | contig 13006 bp, 18 predicted proteins | sample TSGA052MetaG_FD_104729 | JGI IMG/M metagenome (GOLD analysis project Ga0153968, IMG submission 104729) | Attine ant fungus gardens microbial communities from Georgia, USA - TSGA052 MetaG | ecosystem: Host-associated > Fungi > Mycelium > Unclassified | place: USA: Georgia, George L Smith State... | reverse complement strand
TGGATTGAACTCTAGGTACATGACAATACAGTTTAGTTCTGTGGACATCAGACTGAGTTGGATTGAACTCTAGGCTGTCAGATTGACTTCAAACATCACAATGCAATCCTACTAATTATAATATAACTTTGATAAATGACCTTGGCTTTAACTTATATGTTGCATCCTGGTCTTTGGTTATGAGGTTGGTCGCTTATTTCAGAATAGAAGAAAGTTATCAGAACAGAGGTCCTAAGGAAGTAGAATAGAGACTGGAGTGGGCAGGGTTAGGGTTAGGACCAAATGACATTAATTTACAAACTGAGAAAATATATTGTAATTACTTAGTACTTATAGAAAGTCTGGAATAGGAGAAGAGTAGTCTACTATACTATCTTACTAATTATAATTTCAGGAGAATTACTAGGAGAAATAAATTACATAATTGTCAGATTTCCAGAATATAACATATAGTACCATAAAGATTATCTATTAATTGCCTTGAAATGTATTTAGTATCAATCAAAAGGTCTTTTTAAGAGCTTTATAATACTATTAAGACTATAGGAATTATTGAAGAATTAGTAGAGATAGACTCAAATAAAGTTTGTAATATTTAGTATATAAGTTTGATATTTGTTATATCTAATTATTGGTTTATAATAGAATATACCTTATTTCAAGTTAGATTAACTTGTAACTAGATTTCTACAACAAGCACCTATGCTTTTATGGGATTATGTGACTTTATGTATACTAGCTAGTTATTTTTAACTTATAAAATCATCTTGGCTTTTGTTTGAGCTATCTTTTTTTTACTTTGTTTTTTATTGGTTTTTCTACTACTTTTATCTTTACTATCTCTCATAGACCTTATCTAGTGAATATAACTTTTATTTGTATGACTCATAATTGGTATTATTTAGGTATAGCATAAAAACTAATTCAAGGCTAGTTTTAGTATTTACTATAAAGAGATTGTTAATATAAGAAAAAATCATTATTGGTTCTTTGGGTTTGTCTATAGTATTAATAGAACTATGACCATTGTTTTGTATATTTGTGTTAAGCTTAGAGAATATAAGACAAAAGTAAAAACTTGGTACAAATATATAACATATTATATTCCAGAAATATGATAATTATGTAATTTATTTCTCCTAATAATTCTCCTAAAATTAATAATAGTAGGATAACGTAGTAAACTACTTTCCTCCTATTTTGGACTTTCTATAAGTACTGTGTAGTTACAGTATAATTCTTTAGTTTGTAAATTAATGTCATTTGGTTCTAATCTTATCCTTGTCCATCTTAGCCTTTATTTTGTATCTCCAGGATCTCTACTCTGTCAATTTACCCTCATTCCAAAATAAGTAATTGATCTCATGATCAAAAACCAAGACATAACACATAAGTTGAAACCAAGGTCACTTATCAAAAGTCATACTTTGTTCCAACATTTTGTTCTGTTCACTGGAGCCTACTTTCTTAGGTTTTTTACCATTGCTAAGTATTATTTATTCTCTAAAGTAGTATCATACATTTATCCCAAAGTATAAATCTATTTATAACTCCTCCACTCTGTTATCTGCCCTTCATATTTGATATAACAAGTCTTTTCTCAATTATCTAAGTTGATATTTATTTACTATTATAACATAATATATAAAACAGTTTGTAACTAAGAGATGAAACAAACCTAGTTTTAGTGTGATACTCAATATTCCAACAATACTACTATACTAGAAAAATTTATAAACAAAGAAAATATACTTATATGAGGTTTTATCTAGGTCTTCAACCTATCTCAAACCCTCTACTAATTTTGTGTTATTAAGATTGTGTTGAAATTAGTTCACTATACTCCTTTCTTACAACAGTCTGTGAGGTTAAAGTCAGTTTACTTTCTGTAACACTATATTATTAAGTTTGTGTTATAGTTAGTTTGCTATGTTTTCTTTCTTCATTTCTCAAATTATAGTAAAAGTCAATCTCAAGTCTATTGTCACATACATATACAATCTATAATCTAATACTATTAAATACTTCTTTATATACTACATTGAGTGTCCTTCTACTCTTGGCTTTGCTCTGGAAAAAGTACTGAGATGTTCAGAGATGAAGTACATCTTGAAAAGACCATCATAAAGCTATTCATAAGAGAACACTGATGTCTGCAAATTAATTCCCATAGGCTCTACTGACTGTCCTTAAGACTTGTTAATAGTCATAGCAAAGGCCAACCTGACTGGGAATTGAAGTCTCTTGAGTGGCACAAGCAATGTCTCTGTATTTAGGTGATAACCTAATCCTTGGAATCAACACCACCTTGCCTCTGAATCTCCTGTCCTTGCTAATAATCCTGCACTGGAGTACCTTTCTTCTCACATTCAACACCACTATTCTTGTCCTATTACAAAGTCCTTTTCCTGGATCCAAGTTCCTCAATAAAATAACTAGAGAGCCAACCTTGAGACAAAGTAAAGCAGGAGGCAATCCACTAGTATTGAGTTGTTGAAGAAACTCTATAGGATAAGCATAGTGCATTCTATCTTCTTCAGACACAGAGTCTACACTTCTCAGTGTAAGAAAGCTAAACTCTAAGCTGGAATTAAGCCAACTGCTCTTTGTTCAGTGATTGACAAAGAGAACTCAATAGAGTTTCTGTTAGATTTTCTATACTACTTATATAACTACTACATGGTCTGTGCACTACTTTCCCATGCCTATCATGTGACCCATCATGTGATATCATGTGATATAACACTTTCCCATACTCTCTTCTGTGTAGTAAGTCCAAGATAAAAGAAAAAGAAAAGAAAAGAAAAAGAAAAATAAATAATAACTTAGCTATTTTTGCCAAGTCATGATACCACCTCTCTCTTAAGTTTTCTCATCCCGAGGAATTTTTTTACAACTTGTAGTATAGGTTAACCATATTGCCCATCTCATTATCACCTTTTTTTGTTTATTCTCTAACTTTCAAATTTTCTTCCTTGGTTTCTTTTTCCTTTATGATCGTTTCCATTTTCCTTTCTTCTAATTGTTTTCCTTTCTACCATCTCCAATTTCTCTCTAGTCTTCCCCAGTATTCTTGGTCGTATCTCTTATCTGAATATCTAAATAGTTTTCTTGTAGTAAACCTTTCTCCCCTTTCGAATGTTCCTTCCTCACGTTCTTATCTTGCCACATCTTCTATGTCTCGCTAATATTCCTTCTCAAATTCTTTGATTGTTTCCTTTGTATTCTTTAAATTCTCTCTTTCTTCCCAAGTATCGAATTCTGCTGTAAATCCCTTCCAATATACTAGGTACTTGTCCTTGCCCCTTACTCACTACTTATTCAATATCCTCTCTACTTCCCATTCTTCTTCTTCCTCAATTATCACTGGAGCTGGTTGCTTCTTCCTCTGTCCTTCTACTTGTTCTATATACCATCATATTCTACTGATATTTACTACTGGGTGTATTTTTACTATACTAGGTAGTTCTAATTCTACTACATTCAATGATACAATTTTCTTAATCTTATAAGGGTCTATGAATCTTTCTGTCAACTTCTTTGTTCTCCTCTTGACCATTTGGTACTTCAGATCCTTAGTGCTTAATATCACTAAGTCCCCTACTTTGTAGTCATCTGCTTCTCCTCTCTTCCTGTTTGCATATTTCTTTATTTCTTCTTGTGCTCTTCCTAGCACTGCTTTTGTCTCTTCCTGTATTTTCTTTATTTTCTCAATGAACTTTTCTGTTTCCTAATATTTTCTCTTCTTTCTACCCTCAAACCCCATTTTAGGATCTTGCTCATAATTTGCCTTAAAGAGCAACATTTTAGTGCTAGAGTATGTTTTATTGTTGTATGCAAATTCTGCTGTCCCTAACTATTCAGGCCATTGTTCTTGCCTATGGTCAATGAACATTCTCAGGTACTATTACTAACTCTTGGTTTACCCTTTCTGTCTGTCTATTTGTTTGGGGGTAAAATGCCACTGACAATTTACTTTTGATCTCCAATATCCCATTCAACTCTTGTATTAATCCTATTGCGAACTATGGTTCTTTGTCTGAAACGATGCTTTCTAGTAACCTATGCAGTTTCTACACATTATTTCTAAACAGCCTTGCTAATCCTTTCGCCAATGTTTTCTCTGTAGTTGGTATCAAGTAAACCATTTTGGTTAGTTGGTCCACTACTACTAGAATACTATTATATCCCTATGCTAAGAGCAACTTGGTAATAAAGTCTGCTGATATATGCGCCCAAGGTTTTTCTAGAATAGAATTTAGCATTAATTTTTCTGCCGGTTGTTCTGTACAGTTTTTGTTTTGCTGACAAGCATTGCATTCTTTCACATATTGCTTTATCTCCTTTGTAACTCCTGGTCACCAAAAGTTCCTAATGATAAGTTCTACTATCTTCTACTGTCCTCCATGACCTCCTACTAGTGTATTGTGATGTAGCCTAATTATTTCTGCCCTGAGCTTATCATCTTTTGGTACATAGACCTTCTTCTCTTTGTACATGATACTATTGACTTCTCTTTATTTCTTATTTTTTAACATTTTCACCCCTGCTTACTTTATTTCTTCTACTGCTTTTACTACTTCATCATTCTTTATCTTTGACTTCCTTACTTCCTCCAGTAGGTCTACTCCGTCTACTATTATTTCTACTATCTTCACTTTTCTTACTATTAACCACTTTGGTTTTATCAATGTTTTATCCTCATTGTCTTTTTCCACTCCAATCTCCTAGTCTGGCCTCCCACTCAAACTATCTGCTTTCCCCATTTTACTTCCTAGAACATGTTTTAGTGTAAAATTGAATCTAGATAAGTATAAAGCCCATTTTACTTGTCTTCAATTTAACTTTTGTGCCTTTATAAAGTATTCAAGATTTTTATGATCTGTCTAGATCTCGAATTTAACTGTTGTTCCCTTTAAGAAGTGTCTCTACACCTCCAAGCATCTGATTACCACTAACATTTCTTTATCATGTATTTCATAGTTTCTCTTTGTATCACTTAAAGACTTTGAAATGAAAGCGACTGGTCTTAACAAGTTGTCTAAGCACTTCATTGATAGTACTCCTCCAGTTGTATAATTTGAAGTGTCTACTTCTATCCTAAACTCTTTGTCCAAGTCTAATGCTGTTAATATTGGTTTTGTTGTAAAGATTCCTTTTAACTCATCAAATGCCTTCTGTTGGCTTTCTCTCCATACCCACTTTACATCTTTCCTGGTGAGTATATTCATTAGCCTAACTACTCGAGCAAAATCTTTGATAAACCTCTTGTAGTAATTTGCAAGGCTCATAAATTTCTTGACATCTTTTATATTCTTTGGCTCCGGCTAGCTCAACACTCCATCCACCTTTTCCTTCTCCATTTCTATTCTATTTGGTCCTATAACAATGCCTAAGAACTCTATTTTCTGTACTTTCCACATACACTTTTTTGGCTTAATATACAAGTCATTTTTTTCCAACCTCTTTAATATTTCCTCTATAATCTCATCATGTTCCTCTTCTGTTTCTGTTCCCACTAGTATATCATCCACAAATGCTGCAACTTTTCCTTTGTTAATCAAATCTCTTAGAATTTCATTTATCATTGCTTAGAATATAGCTGGCAAATTCATCATCCCAAAGAACATCACTGTTAGCTCAAAGGAGCCCATATATGTCGTGAACACTCCCTTCTACTTATCTCCTTCCTTTATTCTCACGTTATTGAACCCCCACCTCAGATCCATTTTAGTGAATATTTTTTTACTTCCCATGTTGTCAATTAGATCTGTGATCAATGATAATGGGTAGTTGTTTTTCACTGTCTGGTCATTTAGATTGCAGTAGTCTATTACTATCTGCTTACTCCTGTCCTTTTTGCCTACAAAGAAAACTGGTGATGTTTGAGGAGATTTGGATGGTCTAATATACCTCTTTCTTAGCTGGTCTTCCACAAATTTTTGGACTTCTTCCCTTTCCATTTTAAATAATGGATAAATTCTTCCTTTCTACAGTTTGAATGTCTCTTTGAGATCTATAGCATGATCCCAAATTTTCCTGGTCAGCATCCTTTTTGACTCTACCTTTCTGAATACTTTCTTCTACTTCAAAAACCTTTTTGGGACTATTTCCTTAATTTTCTTGTAGTTCTTCTCTATCTCTTCCTCTTTTCCCCAATCTTCTTTGTCATCTATTGCCCATCTGACAATTTTCTCTTTCTCTAGGGTTACTACCTTTTTGACCTTTTCTTTCATTTGACTCCTTCTGCCATATAGGGGTGGGCATCTTGTCATCTTGACTTCTCCAGTTTCCCAATTTATCTTGGGGTTGTGTACTGCTAACCATAGTATTTCCAGAATGACTTTTGTCTTCCCTAAGTCACACACATCTATCCTTATTCTTTCTACATAGCCTTTGTAATACACATTGTACTCTACTTGGTGCGTAATAGCTTCTCTACTATTATTTGTCTTATCTACATTTCTGACCATTATCAGTCTTTCTAATTTCTGCAGCTTGAACCCATGTCTAGTTGCCATCCTTTTGTCCATAAACATCCTAGTGGCACCACTGTCCAAGAGTGTCTTTACAGTTATACCTTCATGTGTATCCAACTTTTCTACTCTAATACTCATCTACACTTCTTTTAGCATTTTGAAAATTCTCCTGACCTCCTTTTGACTACTCTCCTCTTTGGCTGCACTTTCTGACTCTCTTGGTCATGTGCCACTTTGCTGTACTTTTTCCTTTGTGGGGTGTGCCATTTTCTTCTTCTTCTTTTTTTGACATCCACACTATCTCTGCCTATCCTTAATTACCCCCTGCCTCCTGTTCTTTTTCACATGACATCTCTTCTCTCTACACCTTTCATACTGTACATACGTCACTATTACTTCCTCTATGCACTACTCTAACTCCAGTAGGTATGCTTCCTCTGGTACTTCTTTGCCACAATGTTTATCTGCTTTCCTTTTCAATTCTTCTACTAAACTCCTCTTCCATTCTTGCTATGCTTCTTGTGGCTTGGCCACATGTGCTGGCTCCTCCTCTTCTACCTTCCTCAACTTTCTTTTTTGCACTTCTTCCCTTATAAAACATACTGGCCTCTTCTTTTGTTGCGCCTTTTATGGCCTTGCCATATACGTCGCTTTCTCCTTTTTTACCCACAATGGACACTCTTTGCATTTGTGCCCCTTTCCCTGCACTTGAAACACTCAACCTCTACTACTCCTATTCTTCTTATCATCCTCTCTTTCACTCCATATTGCATTATTCTACTTCTTAATACTTCAAACTTATTTTGGGGAACCACTGTTCTCTTTTCTTCCTCTTTCTGTCTCCTACAATTTTGGGCCAGATGCCCAAACCCCTTACAGCTCTAATATTCTCTTTCTCTTTTTCCTTCTAGCCTTGCTCTTAACAAAGCGAGAGCACACTTTTCTTTGAGCAAGTTACTCATAAGGGAGTTATATTGTTATAGAGACATTATGTTACATCTCTACAGTAGTACAGAATTAATGTTGAGTCTTGCTAGTTACAACTACGTCTGCTGGGGTATAAGATCTTTACCCAGCCAGATACCTACTACCCTAATAGTACTTTGTCTATCACCCAACAGATGAGATCCCTAATCTAGACAGCTCTCTAGAGGTAACTGTCACTCTTCTGTGTATACCAACTCACAATAGAGTTGCAGCACAAAGTTTATACTGAGAAAAGGTACAAGTATACTATTAAATACTACTTGTTTGTAAGGTCAGGTCTTAGAAATGATATCCAAGTTTGGTACCACTCTTCCACCCACTGTCTCTAACTGACAGTGAAGTTCCCTTAAGCCAAGGGCCTAGCTATGTATAGAGGTGGTTACTGATCGTGATGATCAGCAACCGAGGGTTGATTTGTGATGAGATAAGAGAGTGAGCAGAGTCCAAGGTGGATGGTGCTCTAAAGTGAATTGAGTTCTAGTGTAAGAAAGCTAAACTCCAAGCTAGAATTAAGCTAACTGCTCTTTGTTCAGTAATTGACAAAGAGAACTTGATAGAGTTCCCGTTAGATTTTTTATACTACTTATAAAACTACTACATGGTCTGTGCATTACTTTCCCATGCCTATCATGTGACCCATCATGTGATGTCATGTGATGTGATACTATGACTTCCTGTGATGTAATACTTATAACATAATACTTTCCCATACTTCCTTCTATGTAGTAAGTCCAAGATAAAAGGAAAAGAAAAGAAAAGAAAAAGAAATATAAATAATAACTTAGCCATTTTTGCCAAGTTATGACACTCAGCATATGGACCTCTGCATTTGGGTTGAACTGTTGAAGAATGGTCTCATTAATATCATGCACCTCATTATTTCTAGGACAGAGAATAATATGATCCAAGAAATGTTGAATATGTCCTCTGTGGACTATTATTTTGTCTCTATTTTCTCTCATCATTATCTTCTGATTGATTAGTAAGCAAGTATGTCTGCCAGCGCAGATTTTTCTTACATCTCAGTTTTGCATACTTCAGACTGAGGTAAAGACTTTTATTAGACTGTTTCATATATCATGCTGATGTAGTTAGACTTTGTGTTCTAATAGGTTATGGGCCCCTTTGCCTAAACCATTAACAGAAGAGAAGCACAAGAACTCAAGTTATTTTAAACCTTATGTTAGATCAAGATGAGCTCAAAACCAGACCACATGTATGACATTCCTCATTTGGACAATATGGGATCAAACTACCATGATTGGAAGTACAGAGTCTCAACTATACTGCATCTGAGGGGTCTGTCTGGAATTGCTGAAGGAACTGAATAATGTCCACCACAAACAGCCCTTGATCCAAAGGACCAACCTACCACCACTGCTGCTTATGAAAAATAGCAGGCACACAATTATCAGGCAAAAGCAGAAATTACCATAAACTTGTCACAGAAACTGCTCAGTGCTGTCATTCTATACACTTTGGCATCAGAGGTATGGAATTACTTAGAAGAGCACTATGAAGGAAAGAGACAATATATAATGGTTCAATTACTTGGAGATATCTTCAGGTGTACCTTCCTTGATACTATTCCAATAGAAAATCAGCTCAGTCAAATACGTCAAAAGGTTCACAGACTCAAGATTCTTAGACACGATCTAAAGAACTCCCTAATTGCAGCAGTGATAGTCATGTCGCTGCCAGATTTATATGCCTCACTTCGACAATATCTATATATGAAGAAGGAGAGCAAGTTAATGATGGAGTTCATTATAAAACAGATCTTGATGGAAGAAAATTCTCATGGCGATATCTCATACATCACATTGATAGGAGATGGCAAGAGAAAAAAGCCTTCTTAGGGTCCTTCTACTGATAGTGATGTGAAGAAGAAGAACATAAAGTGTCACTACTATAAAAAGAAGGGACATGTCAAACTGGAGTGCAGGAAGTTGAAGGCCGATCAGGCAGCTGGGATAGTTCCTGAGAACAAAAGAGTAAAAGGATCAAAAACCCAAACTGCAAAGGTCGCCATAACCATTGAAGAAAGTGTTATTCATCTCTTTATGACATGGGAAGCAATCTCAGATCTAGCAAGCAGATGGATTATTGACTCAGGAACAATGTCACCAATAATATCCAGAAAGAAATGGTTCATCAACTATTCTCCATTCAGGACACCTATTTCAATTGGTTTAGGTAATGATAGCATCATCAAGGCAGTCGGATTAGGATCAGTTAGGATCTCAATGACAGTTGATGGAACATCAAGATTATTTAAACTCCAGAATGTATACTGAGTCCCAGATATAGGAACAAACAATCTGCTGTCAGTCACTTACATAGTCCAGAAGGGATACACTGTCAACTTTGGGACAAACATGTGTGAGATCTCAAAAGCTAGATCAATTATTGGAAGAGCCAAAAATAGGAAGAGACTGTGGGTCTTAGATGGCAATCCTGTTGTGCCCAATCCTCATGTTGCACATGTTGCAAAAGCATCACTCAGTATATGGCACAAACAACTTGGACATATGATGACACGTTCTGTGAAGCTCCTTGAATTATCAATAGTAACAGGAATAGAACTTATAGATGACAGTACAAATCATGCAGATGGTGAATGCATAGTATGCATAAAAGGGAAGACAACACGAAATGTAATTCCTAAGAAATCCAATATGGAAAATCCTAGGAGATTACACAGGATTTATTCCGATATCTGTGGACCTTTTGATATTGAAGGCTATTCCTGGAGTTGATATTTTGTGACGTTCGTTGACAGTTTCTCACATTATGTCAGGATAAAACCTATCAGGAGCAAAGATGAGACTTCTAAAGTTCTAAAGGAGTAGATCACATGCTCCAAAATAGAAAAAGGGGAAAAGGCTAATTTTCTGAGAACTGATGGAGGTAGCGAATACATGGGTACAGAATTTCAAGAATGGTTGAGGTCTAGAGGGATGCACCATAAGGTGACGAATACAAATACCCCACAGGAGAATGGGATAACAGAGCATCTTAACAGGACCATCTTGGAAATGATGAGAACCATGATGCATGAATCAGATTTACCTAGGAATTTGTGGCCATTTGCAGTATAATATACTCAAGAAATTGTGAATAGACTACCTACACGAGCGCTATCTAAGAACAAAACTCCATACGAAGCCTTCTACCTCAAGAAACCATTAGTAAAACATCTCTGAATTTTTGGATGCTGAGTATATGTTCATATACCTGACAACAAATGAGAGAAGTTAGATGCCAAGACGGTAGAGGGTCGTTTTATTGGCATACCCCAAAACAGAAAGGGGTACATGGTCAGCAATAATCAAAACCCATTGAGGGTATATGTTTCTTGTAATGTGACGTTTGTCGAAACTCCAGAGACCTCTGAGCACATGACAATTCAAATTGATGAAGAAGTGCCTGAGTCTGATGGATCTCTCATGGATATAGAGGGAAGAAACAGCGAGGTTGAGAACTTAGTTACTGAGAATAACAATGTTGGAAAGAGTGACACTATAGAAACAACTATGGAGGACACACTTATCCAACTTCATCAATCAACAAGAGTCAAACATACTCCAACTCAAGATGATGATCTCTAGTACTCTGTGACGTCCTATTCAAGATGGAAAGTGCCTGGAGAGTCAGAGGAACCACAAAATACAGCACTTGTAATGAAGGACCTAGTCATCTATAAAGAAGCTATGTCAAAGAATGATGCAGTTTATTGGAAAAAAACATGTGCAGAGGAATTAGAGGCCTTCGTCAAACAAGTTGTTCAGTATAGTTCTAAAACCTGTAGGATGCAAAGTAATAGGGTACAAGTGGGTCTTCAAGACTAAACTCAATGAGAATGGCCAGGTGGAATGTTATAAGGCACAGTTTGTTGCCCAAGGATTCTCACAAATCCCTGGAATAGACTTCAATGAGACTTTTGCACCTATCACATGCCACCAGACACTTTGAACACTTCTTTCATTGGCAAATCGTTATCGCTGGCACATTCATTAGATGGATATCAAATCTGCTTTCCTAAATAGGGACCTTGAGAATGAGATTTTCATGAGGATACTACCAGGAGTTAAGGCAAAGGAAGAACAAGTGTGGTTACTACACAAAGTGCTCTATGGTTTGAAGCAAGCATCTAGAGAGTGGTACCTGAAGTTAAAGGGACAGCTAGAGGAGCTGGGCTTTAAGAGGAGTGATGCTGACCACAGAGTCTTCACAAAGATCATTAATGGGAAGCTCTTTGTGATTGCTATTTATGTTGATGACTTTCTTCTATTTTTGTCCAATATCAGTCATATCAGAACTGTTAAGGAAGACCTCAAGAGGTACTTCAAGATAAAAGATCTAGGAGAAGCAAAGTAAATATTGCAAATGAAAATTCAGAGGACAGATATGGACGATGGAATGAGAAAACTTACAATTTCTCAGGAATAGTACATTGAGACCATACTGGAGCGGCATAGCATGGCAGACTGCAAACCAACAAAGACTCCAATGGCAGCCAACTTACAACTTCCAATATTGACAGAAGCCGAGATCAACATCATAGAATATCAGAGATACATTAGATCTCTGATGTATCTGATAATATGTACATGTCCCGACATAGCATATTCAGTTGGAGTACTCTCACGTCATGTCGCTTGTCTTGGAAGAACTCACATGCAAACTGTCAAACATGTTTTCTAGTATCTCTGTGAAACAAGTCACTATAGACTTGAGTTCTAAGCCAACAACTCAAATTACACTTTACCAATAGTTTATGTTAATTCAGATTGGGAAGGAGACCACATGGACAGGAAGTCAATTTTGGGTTTTGTAGTATTGTTGGATAGAGGGGCAATTTCATGGGGTTCTAAAAAGCAGACATCAGTGTCACTATCAACTATTGAGGTAGAATTTATTGCCACGTCAACAGCTGTCAAGGAAATTCTTTGGCATCAATCTTTATTTAGCTCACTTGACATGACATTGACAAGTCCTACTTCACTTCTTATCAACAATCAAGGTATCCTGGATCTCATCAAGTCTGGACAAATCAATGATCGCATAAAACATATTGACATTAAATTCAGACATGTCTGTGATTAAGAGGATCAAGGAACGATCTTGAGTCAACATGTGGCTATGCAAGAACAGATTGCAGACATAATGACAAAGCTGTTTGGTGCTGAGAAGTTCTTATATTTTTGAGAAATAATTAGAGTATATGCATAAGAGATCTTTAACGAGAAGGGATGTTGAATATATTCTCTGTGGACTATTATTTTGTCTCTATTTTCTCTCATCATTATCTTCTGATTGATTAGTAAGCAAGTATGTCTGCCAGTGCAGATTTTTTCTTATACCTTAGTTCTGCATACTTCAGACTGAGGTAAAGACTTTTATTAGACTGTTTCTATCACAAATGGCCACTTACTAATTTGTGATTGGTTGATTTGATATTCAAAAGGCTCAAAAAAGCAAAGTTTAGACAAGCAGCAAAGATGTTGTTAAGTCTGAGGTCTAATCCTCAGACTATG
>Ga0153968_1000155_pt1 | contig 13062 bp, 16 predicted proteins | sample TSGA052MetaG_FD_104729 | JGI IMG/M metagenome (GOLD analysis project Ga0153968, IMG submission 104729) | Attine ant fungus gardens microbial communities from Georgia, USA - TSGA052 MetaG | ecosystem: Host-associated > Fungi > Mycelium > Unclassified | place: USA: Georgia, George L Smith State... | reverse complement strand
TAAGAAAGGAAGCTAGACACTCAGAAGGGGCAGAAACTCAGTCACTCAAAAATGGCCGTTAAGCTCTAGAGCAACAGAGAGGGATGATGGTGGGGGTATGATTCTTGATTTCCCTCCTGTGCCCTAGAGTATTTTATTATGATTACAAAGCAAAAAGACAACAAAGAAAGTGAGACAAAGAAAACCTCCCAATTCCCAATTCTAGTAAGGCCGTAATGATGGTGTGGTGCTCCTCCCGAACACTGACTAACCGCTCCCAAATATCCTGATCCTACTCCAGCGACTCTTCCTTGCACAATGGTCAGGCCTTGAGTGTCTCAACGATCCGTAGACAGAGACGGCGGTCTTGAGCTGTCTTGCTCTCGCGCGCGTTGTCTTCATCTAATCCCCTTACTACTCCTCTTCTCAGCTTCCCAGTCTTTTCTCCTACTTTTATTATTCACTTCTCCTTCTTCTACCCTCCAGCTTCCTCCTACTTCCACTATGAGGCGACTTTGCGACGGCGCGACCTTCTTGATCCTGCTATAATTAGCCATCAGTGATGACGGCCCAACTCTGATCGTAACTGTTCCTTAAATAGCTGCTCCGACGGCTATGGCATGATGTCGCTCGGCTCGCGTAGTCTTCCCTAAGCTTGTTTCCGTCCTCGAGAGCACTTCTAGAAGGGAGATCCATTAGAAATCCAATACGGGGGCACCTGGGCAAGCGTCTATGAGGCGTATGTAGCGGTGGTTGCAGCCGCTACTCTGCTACTCAAGCTGGATACTCAAGTCCATGACTAGGCGTCTAGGGGAACGCTTCTGGGAGGCCGAGCTCGTCTTTTGAGCTGGTTATTTCCTTAATTAAGGTTCAGAATGTCCCTTAATTGGCCTAAAAGTTTGTATGGTGTAACAGCGGTGGCTTGACTCTCTTGATCTTGCCATAATTAGCCATCAGTGATGGTAGCTCAGATCTAATCATAACTCTTCTACAAATAGCACCACTGGTCGCTGAGGTATGATATCGCTCGGGTTGTACTAATCTGTCTAAGTTTGCTTCTGCCCTTGAGAGTACTTCTAGAAGGGAAATCCATTGGAAATCCAATATGAGGTGCCTGGGCAAATGTTTATGAGGTATATGTAGTAGTGGTCACAGCCACTACTCTACTACCCAAGCTAGATGCTTGAGTCCATGACTGAACATCTAGGGAACACTCCTGGGAGGCCAAGCTCTTCTCTCAAGCCAGTTATTCTGGTTATAAGGGTATAAATTATTACTTATTTTGTCTTGAATGTTTGTACAGCATGATACTGCTTTGCTGTGCTTTTCCCTCTGTGGGATGCACTGTTTTCTTCTCCTCTTTCTTTTGATATCCACACTATCTTTGCCTATCCTTGATCATCCCCTGCCTCCTATTTTCTTCCACATGACACCCCTTCTCTCCACACCTTTTGCACTGCACATATGTCACTATTACTTCTTTTGTGCACCATCCCAACTCCAGTAGACATGCTTCTTCTAGTACTCCTTTGCCACAATGCTCCTTTGCTCTTTTCCTTAATTCTGCCATCAAGCTCCTCTACTCTTGCTATGCTTTTCATGGCTCAGCCATGTACTGTCATGCTGGATAGCTATTTAGGCAATAAAAGTGATATTTTTCATCATAATAATAAGAATAACCAGCTCAAGAGATGAGTTCAGTCCCCCAGAGATATTATTAGATGCCCAGTCATGGACTTGAACATACCACTTGAGTAGCAGAGTAGTGGCTGTGACCACCACTACAGAAACCTCATAGAGATTGTCCAGAGAATTTCATAATAGATCTATAACAGAACTCCTCTCTAGAGTGCTCTCGAGAGTGAAAAGGATCTTAGAAGATGTTCTCTAACAGAATGATGTCATATCTCAGCAGCAGTCACTTATTTATAACATCTAGGTTACCATCAGAGCAGGGCCATTATTGCTGATGGCTAATTATAGCAAGAACTAGAAGACAAGTCCTCTCAAGGGCTACATCACAAACCTAACAGAAGAAGACTGAGACTTAAAGATGTGATAAAGTATAGAGGAGTAGTAGAAGGACTAGAGAGGTCAGGAAGAGAGGTCAGATAGAGAGATGAAAGAAGAGGTGTTTGATGAAGATAACGTGCTTAAGAGCAAGATAACTCGAGATTGCTGCCTCTCTCTACAGCCCATCAAAAGGCTCGAGAGCCATATATTGTTTAGAGAAAAACCCCTGGAGTAGGATTAGAGGAGTAGGGAGTAGTAGCCAAGTAATCGGGAGAGGTACTGTCTCATCATTTCACTCTTACTATCTTTGGGAATTTGGAAGTTTTCTTTGTTTCTTTTCTTTTGTTGTATCATTGCTTTGTGATCCTAATAAAATACTCTAGGGCACAGAAAGGACAAAAAATACTCTTTTCCCTATTGTCTCTCTCTCTGTTGCTCTAGAGCTAAAAGGCTATTTAAGTGATTTGAGGTTTTTTTTTTGTGTTTGCTTTATGAAAACTCTATAAAACTTCCCTCGAAGGGAGACTCAAGTCTCAATGGACCTAGGCATTCACTTACGCTAGGAGCTAACTACTCACTACATATCATTAAAGTTGGCTTCTAGTTGTATAGTCAGCTGAAGAAGAGCCCACATGATGGCACGGGAGTTCTAGGTAGTATTACTGTATTGACAGCAAGCCAGGCTACTAGACTAGGTAAGGGCAGTAGTGTCATGGCACAAGATGAATGTGTACCTTAGGGATCTTATTACAGTGAGGGTTCGCTCAAGTGGATACTAAAAACATTTCTTTTCTTCTTAGGTTTCTATTTAATATGTTTTGATTATTCTTTGGACATTCTACTTTCAGTAAGCTCTCTATTATTTGATTTATCTCCCCAGTGCCTACTTGTTTAGTGCACAATTGTGAAGTAGTTTGGAGATTTCACCTCTCTGACCTCGCTTTCACCTTTGTTTCATGATCAAACCTTTTGATCCCCATTAGCATACCACCTCTTCCTCCTCTGTCCTCCTTAATCTTCTTTCCTATGCTTTTCCCTTTGCAGAACGTACTGGCTTCTTCTATTGGTGTTGTCACAAACTTCATTTGGTCATATCTCCACTAATTCTTCGACGATTCCCACGGTCTCAAAGCCAGCTTAAAGCCCTTAAGAAGACCTTTCGATTGATGCCAGTCATGTCTCAAGGCAATCAATAATGGCCGAGATATTAAGCAGATCAACTGGTAACCACCATGTTACCATTTATTAAATTGCTAATATCTCAAAAACTGCCATGATTGATGCTTTGGTTCTAGGCTCAGCAGAAGCCTTTTTCATAATGCTCAGAATGAGCCTAGAACAACTTTAAGGCAATTAATATTAGTAGAGATATGAAGACCTCAATATTTGCACATAGACTTTATTAATTACCCATAGATAGTCATCTGTCCTTTTCTTAGAACAAAGAACAGCCTACATATGGTTAGATTATCACTATTTCTAGCACAAAGGCACTACTATATGTAGAACAATAGGTAGTAGCATGTAATGATCTGTCCTAGTGCACAGACTATTACTTTTCTGTATTTAAGGACTCATAGTCTGAGGATTAGACCTTAGACTTAACAACATCTTTTTTTACTTGTCTAACTTCACATTTTTGAACTCTTTAAAGTATCAAAGTACTTATCACAAATAGTAAGCAACCATTTGTGATAAAAACCATGTCTTTTGGCCATTTCTCTGTCCATGAATATTCCTGTAGTACTATTATCCAAGAGCACCTTTACTGTTATGCCTTTATGCATATCTACTTTCTTTATCCCGATATCTAACTATACTTCTCTTAGGATTTTAAATGTTCTCCTGACGTCCCTTTGACTACTCTCCTGACATCCACACTATCTCTTCCTGTCTTTGATCACCCCCTGTCTTCTATTTTCTTCCATATAGTACTCCTTCTTTCCACATCTGTCGCACTGCACATATGTCACTATCACCTCCTTTGTGCACCACCCTAGCTCTAGTAGAAGTGTTTCCTCTGGTATCCCTTTGCCATAGTAATCTTCTGCCTTCTTTCTCAGTTCTTCCACTAGACTCCTTCTCTACTTTTCTTGCTGCACTTCTCGTGGCCTAGCCACGCACGCCACTTCTTTTCCTTCTACTCTCCTTAATCTTCTCTTTTTTTCCTGCGCTTTTCTCTTTTTAGGGCGTGCCGGCTTCTCCTCTTGCTATGCCTTTTGTGGCTCTGTCACATGCACTGGCTTCTCCTTCTTCATCCCTAAGGGACACTCTCTGCACTTGTGCCTCTTTTCTCTGCACTTAAAACATTCTACTTCCCACTGCTCTCTTCTTACCTTTTGCCTCCTCAACTCCACTCTACATCTCATCACTCTGCTTGCTAAAATTTCAAATTTATTTCAGGGAGTCGGTTTCTCCTTTTCTTCTTTTCCCTTTCTACAGTGTTGGGCTTAGTGTCCAAACTCCTTGCACTTCTAGCATTCTCTTTCTCGCTTTCCTTCTAACTTTACCCTTAGTGAAGCAAGGACATGCTTTTGTTTGAGCAAGTTGCTTATGAGGTTATGGTATTGTTGTTAAGACATTGTGGTGATTGTCTCAGAAGTACAGATATAATGTTGAGTCTTGCTATCTACTGTTACATCTACTGGGGCACAAGATCTTCACCTAGCCAGGTGCCTACTTCCCTATTGACTACTGCCCTAATACTAGGGTTACACTATCACCTCAACAGGGAGGATTCCTACTCTAGATGGCTCTTTAAGAGATAACCGTCACTCCTCTGCATGTACCAGTCACAATGGACCGCAGTATAAGGTTTATACAATGAAAATGTAACTAGCAGGTTCAATTGGTAGGTCAGGACTCAACTATATACCTAAACTTGGTGTATAATTTCTGTAAGGGGACACCTCCATCTCCAACCCTGAATGGCATGACAACACTTCGGAGCTACCTTAGCCTGTTTACTAGTGAACACTTAAACACACTAGTTTAGCTCTGACTCTGCTAACCCTGACACTAAGGGATGTATATAATGTAGAGTATCTCTCCAGGAGCCTCATCCTATTCTCTGAGGATTCTTCTAGAGGTGAGTTGTATTCTAAACACTAACTGTAATATTAACTGAGGATTCTCCTGGAGTCTTGTGCCCAGTCGCCCTGACAGCAGAATAGGATCTTAAAGCGGAGCCTTGGACTATCCTAGTGGACAGCCACCCAATATGTCGCCCTCCCCTGCCATACCCAACCCTCCGAAAATTTTGCTCTTCAAATGTCATTGCCCTTGGACACCTCTCAAGCCAACGCCTTAGGATATCTGTAACACCATCTGCAGGAGCTCACAGAGAGACAACATGTCTCCGAAAGTAACATTAACTCCACCTTGGCAGCCCTGACTGCGCAGTTACAGCAGCTCACACAGTTAGTAGCTAACCCCCCTCTCTCTCTTCTGGCCGCACCGAACACACCTCCCTTACCTGTACCATCCCCTCTGGCGTCTCCATCTTTCGCTCCATCAATACGACAAACACGCCCCAAGCTCTCCTGCCCATCGGACTTCAACGGAGAATGCCACAACGGTTGCGCATTCCTGAACTCTTGCTCCCTCTATATACGCCTAGCCCCAGAGCAGTTCCAAGACGAACAGGAAAGGATTCTCTGGGCCCTCACGTTCTTCAAGGGAGGTCGTGCTGCCAAGTAGTCCGAAAACGTATTTCGTCAGGAAGTGGACACCGGCGTTTTTCCTATCCAAACCTGGGGAGAATTTGAACAACAATTCCGGCTGCATTTCTTCCCTGCAAATGCAGAAGTGGATGCGATCAACGCCTTGGAAGGAACTTCCTACCACCAAGGAAATCAGATGGTGGATGACTATTTAGATGGCTTCCAAGCCCTGGTCTCCAATGCAGGTTATATGGACCCCTGGACATTGGTGGTGAAATTTCGACGAGGTCTTAGAGTAGGCATACAAAGCCAGATCGCCACCATGCCTTACGGATGGCCAGCCAACACTGACCCCGATGCGTGGTACAAAGCAGCATAGAGGATCGACCAAGCACGCCTCGCAAATGAAGCCTTTCAGTCTGTGTCACGCTCCGCCCCTTCCGCAACACTCAGAACTATCTCCACCCGACCCCCACTATTGCCCATGGCAAGGTTGTCTCTCGCTCCGCCCTCTCCAGTCACTCTGAAGCCTCTCCTGACCACTCCGTCTATGGGAACCCCCATAGACGTGGACATCGCTAGAAAAGCAAGGTCCTTGCCTCCAAGAGGATACTACCGATGCGGAGATACAAACCATGTAGTCCGAGATTGTCCCCATCACCTGGACATCTGCCAGCTCACCACGGAGCAGCGGGAGGAGTTGATCAAAGAGTTATTGGCGTTGAAAGATGCAGTTCCAATAGAAGAGTCTTGTCTCCTAGAGAAAGAGGATTTTGCATAGTGCGGCTGGTGATAAGTGCGCCCCGGTCGCTAGCAAATAAGTTCACTGTATTGACTATAGAGGACCCCAATACAATTGACAGTGAACTAGTAGATGCACCGCTCCTTGTCCCCCTTGTCTCGGCTCCACTCCACAAACCCAAGTGGGAGAGGAGACTACCCAAACTCTTTTCGATCAGCACTCTAGACATGCGAGGGACCTCCCTACTCTTACCAGTGGAAATCGGAACTACGGACACGAGTGAACTCCACTCTGTCGAAGCCCTCCTGGACTCCGGAGCGACCAGAAGCCTCATTAACAGGGATTTGGTCCGTTCAAAAGGGATGAACACCCGGACTCTCTCGCATAACATTCTAGTCTTCAATGTTGACAGTTCTCCTAACAAAGTAGAACAAATCTCCGAGGTTGTAAACGTAGTTCTCCGCTACAAGACTCACTCTGAGAGGATGTTCCTGGCTGTCTCTGGACTTGGGAAATAGAGTCTAATCCTGGGCTACGACTGGCTCAAGGACCACAACCCCAAGATCGACTGGGAAAAAGGAGAAGTTGAGATGACCTGTTGTCCCCTCCGGTGTGAAGGAGGATGCGCCCTACGGAAGAAATAGACTCGCCAGAGGAGGATTGAACTCCAAGCCCTCCAATCTTGCCATGACAGACCTACACCCCTGCTCCAAGAAGAATCAGAGTTTGAAGAGGAGTTTCCACAAATGCATCATCCGAGTTGGAAGCTCAGAGATCGATTGTTCCTCACACGTCTTCTCCCAGAGCCCGACCGAGTTGACCTCCGAGCCACGGTCACAACATCTCAACGTCTTGCAGAAGGAGCCAGACGCAGTGTGGAAGCACAGGCCACTGCCACTCCATTGCCTGCCTATGTCACAGAGTTCCAATCCCTGTTCGCTAAGGAAGACTTTGACATACTACCAGAGCACCGTAAATGGGATCATGCGATCGAACTAATCCCCGGAGCAGAACCTAAGCTGTCAAAAGTCTACCCCCTATCCCCATTGGAACAAACGGAGTCAGACATCTTCCTGGAGGAAAATCTCTGCACCGGATGAATCCGACCCTCCAGATCCCCTATCGCAGCCCCGGTGTTCTTCATTAAGAAGAAAGATGGTTCACTCTGACTGGTCCAAGACTATCGCGCTGAATGCCGTAACCGTCAAAAATCGATACCCTCTCCCTCTTATCTCTGAACTCGTCTCTCAACTCTGCGGAGCCAAGTACTTCACAAAACTCAACATCTGTTGGGGCTTCAATAATGTACGCATCAAGCCTGGAGATAAGTGGAAGGCAGCTTTCCACACCAACCGGGGCCTCTTTGAACCCCTCGTAATGTTCTTCGGAATGACCAATAGCCCTGCTACCTTCCAGACTATGATGAATGACATCTTCAGAACCGTCATAGCGGAAGGGATTGTCATAGTATACTTGGACGACATCTTGATCTTTATGAGGACAGAAGAGGAGCACGAACAAGCAGTCCAGAGAGTTTTAGAGATACTGGTGAAACACAAATTATTCCTCCGTCCGGAGAAGTATAAGTTCCACCAGCAGCAGATTAAATTATTCCTCCGTCTGGAGAAGTGTGAGTTCCACTGGCAGCAGATTGAATATCTCAAACTGGTCATTTTGGAGAACAAGGTCGTGATGGACCCTGTTAAAGTCGCCGGAGTCCATGAGTGGCCCATCCCGGAGAACTGGACTGATGTACAGGCATTTGTAGGCTTTGTTAACTTCTATTGTCGCTTTATCCAAGACTTCTCGACCATAGCTCGACCCCTCTTCGACCTCACTCGCTCTGATCAGGCCTGGAACTGGGGTACTAAGGAACAGGAAGCCTTTGAATATCTCAAGATGGCAGTGACCACTGCTCTGATCCTAGCGTCACCCCAGGACTCAGAGCCCTTCCGTATCGAGGCCGACAGTTTAGACTTCGCCTCCAGAGCTGTTCTCTCTCAACAGCTACCCGGAGAAGACAAGTGGCACCCAGTAGCTTTCTACAGCAAATCCCTGTCTTCGGTTGAACAGAACTACAAGATCCATGACAAGGAGATGCTCGCTATCATCCATGCGCTGGAAAAATGGAGGCACTTTCTAGAAGGAGCTCGACACCCAGTAGAAATCTGGACAGACCACAAGAACCTGGAGTACTTCATGACGGCTAAGAAACTCAACCATCACCAAGTCCATTGGTCTCTGTACTTGGCTCGCTTCAACTTCAAGTTGGTTCATCGCCCCAGACGCTCCATGAGGAAGCCAGATGCTCTATTGTGGAGACCAGACCATGGTAGAGGAACCTCCAACAACGAAGACGTAGTCTTCCTATGACCGGAGCTCATAGCGGTCCAAGCCCTTGAAGGACTTCACCTGGAAGGACCAGAGCGAGACATGCTTAGAGAAATCCGCCAAGGGAACCAGAAGGGCGACCAGGAAGAGCCTATAGCAAAGGCAGCGAGAGAACTCTGACAAACATTGAGTAAGACGGTTTGCTCTGCGGAATGGTCGGAAGACGATGGAGTACTCCAGTTCAGAGGCAAGATCTACGTCCCCCAGAATTTGGACTTACGGAGGCAGATAGTCTCGCTGTGTCACGATATGAAGGTCGCTGGGCATCCCGGACACTGGAAAACATTAGAGTTGGTATCTAGGAACTACTGGTGGCCTCAAATGTCTAGGTATATCGGACAATATGTCAGCACCTGTGACCTCTGCCTTAGAACGAAACCGATAAGGCAGGCTCTAGTAGACAAACTATACCCTCTTCGCATCCCGGACTCGCGATGGGATACGCTTAGTGTAGATTTCATAGTGGAACTCCCCCTCTCCTCCGGACACGACGCAGTAATGACAGTGGTAGACTCAGTGTCGAAACAGGCACACTTCATTCTGACACACACGACAGTGACAGCGGAAGGAGTAGCCTGGCTTTTCTTACATCAAGTCTGGAAACTCCACGGCCTCCCGAAGCATGTAGTCTTGGACCGCAGACCTCAGTTCGTCGCTCGTTTCACCCAAGAGCTTTACCGACTCCTAGAAATAAAGTTGGTGTCTTCTACAGCTTGGCACCCTCAAACCAATGGGCAGACGGAGTGCATCAACCAGGAGTTGGACCAGTACCTCCAGTTATTTGTAAACAAGCGGCAAGACGATTGGTATGACCTTTTACCCATGGTGGAGTTCCAGCACAACAACCATGTCCACTCTGCTACCCAGCAGCCTCCGTTCCTACTTGATACTAGATGCGTTCCTTGCATGGGCTTTGAACCCCGACAAAACCATTCCGATTTAGAGATGGTCAACGAGTTCATGGAGAGAATGAGGATGGCAATCAATGAAGCCAAATCTGCGATCCGCAAGGCACAGGACAACATGAAGAGGTATTACGACCGACGAAGAATTCCGGCTCCAGTGTTCAAACATGGCAACAAAGTCTTTCTCGATGCATCAGATATCCGGACTATGCGCCCTTCACAGAAACTCTCTCATCAACGACTTGGCCCCTTTGTAGTAGAATAGCGGATCGGACCTATGGCCTATCGCTTGAGACTGCCACACAGGATGAAGCAACTCCATCCAGTGTTCAACGTAGTGAAGCTTACCCCGGCCCCAGACGACCCGATTATAGGACGCAAGACGGAGGACCACCCACCGCCCATAGTCATTGATGAAGAACCGGAGTGGGAAGTAGAGGAAATACTCAACAGTTGTTGGCACCGGAGAAGATTCCAGTACCTCATTAAGTGGAAGGGATATGGCCACGAACACAATTTCTGGGAATCTGCTTCTGAAGTTTCTGCACCAGAACTCACAGCAGAGTTCCATTGTAAATACCCTGAAGCTCCGAGACATGTCCGACGCGCAGAGTTCAACAACATTTTTCATTCCAAGTCCATTGCTCCAAGACGTAGCAATCTTGAAGGGGGGGTGAATGTAAGGAAACACCTCCATCTCCAACCCTGAATGGTATGACAACACTCCGGAGCTACCTTAGCCTGTTTACTAGTAAACACTTAAACACACTAGTTTAGCTCTGACTCTGCTAACCCTGACACTAAGGGATGTATATAATGTAGAGTATCCCTCCAGGAGCCTCATCCTATTCTCTTGGAGGTGAGTTGTATCCTAAATACTAACTGTAATATTAACTGAGGATTCTTCTGGAGTCTTGTGCCCAGTCGCCCTGACAATTTCCTCCCTCAGTCCCTAACTGACTGAGAAGTCCCTTTAAGCCAAGGGCCTGGCTATATATGGAGGTAGCTAATGATCATAATGATCATTGGCTGAGGGTTGATAAGATAATCAAGGTGATTTGTGGGCAAAGTTCAAAGTGAACTAAGCCCTAGGATGTGGTTATTGAGTTCTTCTATCAGCAACTGACTTAGGATCTTAATCCTAGGTTAGGATCAAGAGAGCTCTTCAGGATTAGAAGAGAACTCAATGGAGTTCCCGTTCAATTTCTGTACACTACTTATACATGTTTCTAACCCTAACCCTATCCTAATGTCCTGTGCTTCCTTATGAGTCACTTTTATCTTGTACATCCATCAATAAGAAAATAAAAGAAAAGAAAAGGAAAAGAATATTAAATAATGACTTAGCCATTTTGCCAAGTCATAACAAGTTCTTGCTTCATTCTGCTATACTACTTATATATTCTTGCACTACTTGTCTCTATTTACTCTACAAGTCTCTATCAGTCCAGAGTTTGATTCCAGTCCATATCATATTTCTTAGTCATGGTCGAGGTGACTCATGACACAATACCACATGACTCTAGGGTTATGTATGTAGTATGACTAGTCTGGCTATCTTGCTTAATCTTATTCCAGATAGTCATATAAAACTCTTGCCTCTACTAATGCTCATGCTGTATACCTTAAGGATATTTTGGTTAAACCTGAACATCAAAAAAAAGAATCAGCAGTCCTCTTACTTCCCTAAGAATTGACTATATAAGACATACTGGAAAACTAGCTCTATACCTAGGAACAGTATCAATAACTGTATCTAAATTACTACATGTAACCCTTTGTTCTCTGTTTGTTCCATTAGCCTTCAAGGGATTGGTAAACTCAGGTTCCTCAGACTGTTTTCTAGACTCAGACTTTGTTGCTATAAATAAGTTACCTTTTTGAAAAATAGTGCCTTTTTCAATTGTGCTGATAGATAGTACTACAAATGCCTATATGAATAGCATTGTAATGCTACCAATAGAATTTCCTTGTGGTTACTTATGTACTCTTGAGTTCTATATGACAAAATTAGAAAAGACTTACTCAGCAGTACTTAATTATAGCTAGTTATCCCAGTGCAACCCTACTATTGACTAGATAGAGAATACCATACTCTGTTAGAAACTCTTTTCTACACAACTACCTATACTGTCTATTCTAGTATAAGATAACACTACTCTTGACTCTACCAAATTGCTGTTTCTTCTAGAGAAGAAAACAACTCTATCAATCAAACTTCTCTTTCCAGAATCAGTTGCTACCCCCAAGGTTCCCCAAATTAAGGACCCAAGAATTGTTAAACCTTCCATATCCTTTATTAGTACTATTACTTTCTAACATACCTATAAGATAAAAGGGACAGTTGCTTTCTAGTTATCACTTGGATCTCAAATACTTACTAGCTAGGTAGCTAATGTTTATCCAAAAAACCCAGATCTGAGCAACATTCTATATTACATCACTCTATTTGCTAACATTTCAAATTTATTTTAGGGTATAGTTTCTCATTTTATTTCTATAATTTTGGGCCAGATGTTCAAACCTCTTATAACACCAACAAAATTTTCTTTTTTTTCTTTTTAGTTCTGCCCTTAACTTAGTGAGAGTATGATTTTTGTTAAGCAAGTTACTTATAAGAGAATTATATTGTTGTAGAGATATTGTGTTATATCTCTACACTAGTATAAAATTAATGTAGTTGTGATCTTACTAAAGCTATGTCTATTGGGGCATAAGATCTTTACCTAATCAGAGTTCTACTATCCTGCTAGTTACTGCCTTAATAATAGAATTATATAATTGCCTTGTGGAGAGGATTCCTAATCTAAATAGCTTCCTAAGGAATAACTATTACTCCTCTATATATACAAGTTACAATGGACCCTAGCACAAGGTTTATACTAAGAAAGCTATGCTACTCAACACAACTCAATTATGAGATCAGGTCTTGGACATAGTGTTTGAGCTTAGTACTATTGTCAAGGACGAAACCTGGAGGAATAGAAGTGAAGGATAATAGATAGAAACTACACTCCGTTCCGGAGTAAGGTACAATGTCGGAGGGAAGGTACTTAGCGATAAGAGAAAGGAGGCTCTGGCGGCAAGACAAGGATGTCGGGGCAGAGAGCGACTTATTGAACGACCTTGGCTTCAACTTATGTATTGTGCCCCGGTCTCTGGTCGTGAGGTTGGTCGCATATTTCGGAGTAGAGGAAGTTGCCAAAACAGAGGTCCCAGAGAGTCAAATGAAAGAGTCCGAATGAATAAGATGGGCTTAGGACCAGATGACGTTAATTTACAGACTGAGGAATTACACTGTAACTACTCAGTACTTATAGTATGTGCAGAATAGGAGGAGAGTAGTCTACTACGCTATCCTACTATTATT
>Ga0153968_1000154_pt1 | contig 13066 bp, 7 predicted proteins | sample TSGA052MetaG_FD_104729 | JGI IMG/M metagenome (GOLD analysis project Ga0153968, IMG submission 104729) | Attine ant fungus gardens microbial communities from Georgia, USA - TSGA052 MetaG | ecosystem: Host-associated > Fungi > Mycelium > Unclassified | place: USA: Georgia, George L Smith State... | reverse complement strand
TTAGTGATTTAATAAACAGTAACATGGTAGTTACCAGTTGATCTGCTTAATATCTCAACCAATATTGATCGCCTCGAGATGTGACTGGCATCGATCGAAAGGTCTTCTTAAGGGCTTTAAGCTGGCTTTGAGACCGTGGGAATCGTCGAAGATTTGATGGAGATATGACCGAATGAAGTTTGTGACACGGACCCTTTAACAAGGAGCGTAAAGATATTAAGTGTTAGATATAGGCTTCAAGTTGAAATGCATATTCAACTATGAGGTCTAGAGTCTTAACACTAGGTGTAAAGGGAACAGTACTCTATAACTGTGGTGTAGAGCTTGGAGTATATGACTAAGCTCAGGTCTTCTCTCCTAAAAGAACTGTTTCCTTGAGTAGTGCTACAGTAGTATACCTGTAAACTCTTCTATTATAAACCTAGTACTAGGGGTCTATTGTGATCTGTATATGCACAGGATTGACAACTGCTCATTAAGAGAGAGGTCTAGAGTAGGGGTCTCCTTCTTAGGGGCAATTGTTAAGACTCTAGACCTTAGTTGAATATGCATTTCAACTTAAAGCCTATATCTAACACTTGATATCTTCATGCTCCTTGCTAAAGGATCTGGTTAAGATTTTCAGTAAAGTTATATCGGAGAAGAGATGTTAACAAGACTTTGAGTAGTACTCTTGAGGTTGTTCTAAGACAAGTAAGAGTACCGATTCCTCAGAGTAAGATTTTATAGAGGGAATACAGAAAGAGAGAACTTGCTGTTCCCTTCTCTTTCTAGTCTGTATTTATCCTAACTAGGTATTGTGACTATGTTATAATATGGTAACACTAGTTGTAACTATGGGTAACTAGTTAAGTGACAGTCCAGTGATAGAAGCAATGAAGGTGACAAGTCAAGTCAGTGTCTAATAATGGGTTAGTCTAATGTTATCCCATTTAGCATGAGTCCAAAGATAGAAGAAGAAAATAGTCTGAGATTTCTCTGAAGAGTCCTGTCCATTCTGTGAGTCCATTATCTCTTAGAGTCCTCAAACATTCAGTGCATTTACTGCATAGTAATGTTCTTGTTTAGCATTGCCAACATCTCGTTTACTAACTACTCATTATTAGACTATGGCTGATAATAGTTGTAGTTCCACTCGATATTTATAACAGCAATAGTATACCTTTATTATTAGAGTAGCTGTATGTCAGAGAGCCAAACTCCATGCTGGAATTAAGCCAACTGCTCTTTGTTTAGCAGTTGACAAAGAGAACTCAATAGAGTCCCTATTAGATTTGCTATACTATATATACAATTACTGTTGTGGCTATGTATCTTGTCTTCCACAGTCCTCATGTCCACCAGCTAACTTCTTTGTCACATGCTGTGACCATTCTGTGACTGATGTCACACCTTTGTGACTCTGTGACTTGTCACATGATATTTCTCGCACTCCACCTTAGTAATAAAAGAAAAGAAAAGAAAAGAAAAAGAAATATTAAATAATGACTTAGCTGTTTTACTAAGTCATAATACTGTAAGTGAATAGTAAGACAATTGTTGGAGATAGATTCTATTGAAAAAGAACGCCAGACTAGGAGAGCTAAAGATAGGGCTTGACATCATATAGATAATCCCAATCATTATTATTATCTTCATTCTTTACTTCAGAATATTCCTCCTACCTCTATTTGGAATATAGAAAGAGAAGAAAGACGTCATTTACCCCTTCTACATATCATTTCCAATAATCTCCCTTATCATTCTTCACTTCAAAATATCCCTCCTGCCCCTATTTGGAATAAAGGAAGAGAAAGAAGATATTATATTACTCCTTTATATGTTTTTGCATGTCATATGATGGAAAATACCTATTTAATAATATAATTTCCTTTTTTTTATTTTATATTAGTACTAATTTTTTTGCTCCTAAACTCCTGTTGTCTACTCCTATAGGATCACGATGTAAACTAGTTACTTATACTTCTCCTATTCTAGACTTAGTATAAGTACTCCAGTAGCTACATCCTAGTTCCTTAGTTCATAGATTAAAGTCGTTTACGTCTTTAATATCCATCTCCATTCCTATCAATCTATACACCACTCTTTTCCTAATCCCCTGGCAACAATCCCATCCTTCTGAAATATGCAACCACACATACGACAGCAGATCGAGGCACAGCATACGAGCTGAGGCCAAGGTTGTTCCCATTTTGTTGTCAAATCCTGCTCATTCTAGGGTATCTCCACCCCTATTCCGTCCCGTCCTTGACATTGCAAACCTAAATGAAGCCATAGCTAATTTGCATAAACAACAACCAGTAAATCAAGTACAAGTGGAACCAATAGCTCAAATCAATGAAATGGTGATTGAATGGAGAAATGAAGGGAATGATGCTCTAGATTATGATGAGCAGCAAGCAAATGAAGATAGTGATCAGAATGTGAATAGAGTTATAAAGAAAAATCTTAGTAGAGCCCAAATAGTTATGAGTAACAGATATTGGATTTATTGACAACAAATTCTTACTGGATATATATGTAAGAAAGCTAAACTCCAAGCCAGAATTAAGCCAACTGCTCTTTGTTCAGCAATTGACAAAGAGAACTTGATAGAGTTCCCATTAGATTTTCTATACTACTTATACAACTACTACATGGTCTGTGCACTACTTTCCCATGCCTATTATGTGACCATCATGTGACATCAATGTGATGTGACTGTGACATGACACTTTCCCACACTCCCTTCTGTGTAGTAAGTCCAAGATAAAATGAAAAGAAAAGAAAAAGGAATATAAATAATAACTTAGCTATTTTGCCAAGTCATGATAATACAGGAGATACAGAATAATAATGGTGTAAATAATGAAGTAAATCAAATCAATAATAATGATAATATAGTATGCTGATTTTTGCATAATAAAACTCTATATGCTTATAAGTTATTAGGATTAAGAAGCTGTTGTTGCAGATGATCTCCCACCTCCTATTCTTTATTCTGCTCCTTATCTACCTGCTGGATAGCCATTTATAGAGACTAATATAGAGTGTAACAATTTGGACATACTAACTGTTATCTGCCCTTACTATCATGCTCTTTACTTTGACTGTGAGAAGCTGAGATCATCATGGGTCAATCATCCCAAATTTGGCATATGCTGTTTACAAGAACAGATTCAATTACCTCCTCTTCAACCTCTTACTAGAATTCTTCACAATTACTTGACTAGAGATGATTATTTCTCAAGAGAATTTTGCAACAATATATGATAGTATAATGCAGCATTTGCTATGACTTTAGTAGGAGTCAAAATTAACAACTCTGTTACCAGACAATCAGGTCCCTACTGTTTCAAGATCCAAGGAAAGCTTCATCATCTCACTAGTGCCCTTCTTTCTCATAGTGATCATTCTCCTATCTATGCACAAATCTACATTCTTGATATAGCAAAGTAACTCAATGTTAGGAGACTCAATAACAGAAACCTTGATCCTATGGTGATGGGTAATCTTTAGACAATGCTCTCGGATAGCTGCCTATATATTAGTCATTATTGTTATGCCTATGAACTTATTAGGGAAAAGCTAGTAGAGAAGCAGGAGGAGATCACAATTAGGCTACATGTGAATTTACAACAGGATCAAATAACTTATAACCTGCCAACTGCTGAGGAGATTGCAGTTATTATCCTAGAGAAAGAGATGCATCATGCAACAGACAATAGAGATATGGTATTATGGGCAAGAGGAGGATGACTTAAATGTATCAGCCAGAATAGTCCTTCATATGCTGCTCTCTATTATGTCTTGTTATTTCCAAAGGAGGAGAATGGATGGCATCCAAGAATCCCAATCTATGGTACTCAGCTTAGAGAACAAGTGGAAAATACAAGATAAAGAGATAAAAAGGAACAAGTGCACTCACAGGTAGTTTCTGACATGTGCTACTATGCCTATCATCTTCATGTCAAAGATGGTTCTCAGCCACCTCTTTTCTATGGTGAGAAGCTCTTCCAGCAGTTTGTTGTTGATGTATAGGCAAATTGTGAGCAAAGAAAACTCAACTGGGCTAGAATACATCAACATACTCTTAGATCTGAGCTCTACCAAAGACTACAGGATACTGCTGTGCATAATAGGCATAATGGAGAAGATGTTGGGTCTTTGGGATGTAAACTCATTCTTCCTTCTCATATGAGAATTTCTAGGTTTATAACCTAGCTATTCTAGAATGCTATGGCTATTTGCAGATACTTTCACAAACCAGATCTCTTTCTTACCATGACTGCTAATATTATAAACATTGAGTGGAACTACAACTATTACTAGCCATGGTCTGATAATGAGTAGCTAGTAAACAAGATAGTGGCAATGCTAGATGAGGACATCACTATGCAGTAAATATATTAAATGTCTAAGAACTCTAAGAGACAATAGACTTACAGAATAAATAGGACCCTTCAGAGAAATCTTGGACTATTTCTTTCTTCTATTTTTGGACTTGTGCTAAATAGGACAACATTGGACTAACCCATTATTAGACATTGACTCAACTTGTCACCTTCACCGCTTCTGTCACTGGACTATCACTTAACTAGTCATCTATAGTTACAACTAGTATTACCACATTGTAACATAGTCACAATACCTAGTTAGGATAAATACAGACCAAAAGGAGAAGGGAATGGCAAGTTCTCTCTTTCTGTATTCCTCCCTGTAATCCTACTATTTTGAGAGATCAGTACTCTTACTTGTCTTAGGACAATCTCAAGAGTGCTACTCAAAGTCTTGTTGATATCTCTCCTCTGATATAACTTCACTAAAAACCTTAACCAGATCCTTTAACAAGGAGTATGAAGATATCAAGTGTTAGATGTAGACTTTAAGTTGAAACTTATATTCAACTGTGAGATCTAGAGTCTTAACAGTGTCACAAACTTCATTCGGCCATATCTCCATCAATTCTTTGATGATTTTCATGGCCTTAATAGCTACAGAAAGCCCTCAAAAAGACCTTTTGATCGATGCCAGTCATGTCTCAAGGTAATCAATATTGGCCAAGATATTAAGCAGATCAACTGGTAACTACTATGTTACTGTTTATTAAATTGCTAATATCTTGGAAACCGCCATAATCGATGCTTTGGTTCTAGGCTCAGCAGAAGCCTTCTTCATAACACTCAGAATGAGCTTAGAACAACCTCAAGGCAATTAATATTAGTAGAGATATGAAGGCCTCAATGTTTGTACATAGACTTTATTAATTACCCATAAATAGTCATCTATCCTTTTCTTAGAACAAAGGACAGCCTCTATATGGTTAAGTTATCACTATTTCTAGCACAAAGGCACTACCATATGTAGAACAATAGGTAGTAGCATGTGATGATCTGTCCTAGTGCATAGACTATTACAATTATGTATATAAGGGCTCATAGTCTAAGGATCAGACCTCAGACTTAACAATATCTCTTGTCACTATCTAAAACTCGCTTTCTAAGCCTTTTTGAATATTCCAATATCAAATCACAAATCAGTAAGTGGCCTTTTGTGATAAACAGCTAATCCCAAGTGGCCTAAAATCATCCATAGTCTCTTTCCTAGCCAAATAGCTACTGATTGTCCTAATATTGTATTATGGGTCTTTGAGTAGAAAAAAAAAGCACTCTTCAAGCTCATCAATAATAGTTTTTTTGGTACTACTATTACTCATATTCATACTATTGAGTTCCAGAAGAGAGATCTTCCTTACATCTACTTGTTTATCTTCCTTCATTCTCAAGATTGTAAGACTCTAGCTACAATGACTTAAGTCCACTCCAAGTCAGAGTTGACAAGGAGAACTCGATAGAGTTTCCATTGGATTTTCTATACTACTTATATATTTTACTTTAATGGCTATGCTCTGTTCTCCCATAGTCCTCATGCTACTTCTGTTATGTAACTACCTTGTCATGTGTTGTGACTGTGACCTTATGACCTAACCTGTGACCTGACTATTCTGTGACATTGGTCACACTTTGTGACTTTGTGACTATCACATAATACTTTCCTGCACTCCACCTTAGTAATGATCTCACTAAATAAAACAAAACAAAACAAAAGGAAAAATAGAAAATAACTTAGCTGTTTTGCCAAGTCATAACAAAGATTATATTTGAGACTCTCATCACATAAACTTTATGATCTTAGCTCAACTTTCTGATTCTCAACTACAGCCACTTCTCTATGCAAAAGTCACAAAATATATGCTGCATGGTCCATGTAGTATTGACAATTCCCAAGCCAAGTGTATGGTCAATAGAAAATGTAGTAAACACTTTCCCAATGTCATATTCCAGAAATCTGACAAATTATATAATTTTATTTCCCCTAATAATTCTCCTAAAATTATAAATAGTAAATTAGCATAGTAGACTACTCTTCTCCTATTCTAGACTTTCTATAAGTACTAAGTAGTTATAGTATATTCTCTTAGTTTGTAAATTAATGTTATTTGGTCCTAATCCTATTCCTATCCATCTTAGTCTTTATTCTATATCCCTAGAACCTCTGTTCTAGCAACTTCTTTCTACTCCAAAATAAGTGACCAACCTCACAACCAGAGACTGGGGCACAATACATAAGTTAAAGCCAAGGTCGTTTATTAAAGTCATACTCTGCTCTGACGTCTTTTCTGTCTGCCAGAGCTTACTTTTTTGGATTCTTGTCATATACATGTGAAGTAGGGATGAAATAACCCAGAATAGAATAGGGTTATTTTGAGAAAAAAGGGGATTGATAACAAAATTGGAGAACAACCTTGGCCTCAGCTTGTGTGTTGTGCCTCGATCTGCTGTTATGTGTGGTTGTATATTTCAGGAGAACAGAATTGTTGCCAGGAGTTTAGAAGAGGAATGGTATATAGATTTATGGAAGTAAGAATAGAACACATAAGAGACATTAATCTACAAACTAAGAAACTAGGATATAACTAATGGAGTACTTATACTATATCTGGAATAGGAGGAGTACAAGTAACTAGTCTACATCATGATCCTATAGGAGTAGACAACAGGAGTTCAGAAGCAAAATTTAGTAATAAATAATATATAAAAGGAATTATTTTAATTAAATTATTATTTTCTGTCATATGATAGTTCTCCATTATTGCTAAGTACTATTTATTCTCTGAAGTAGTACAATACATCTGTTTTGGAGTGTAATTCTATTTATAACTCTTTTTCTTTGTTTTTCACCTATTTTGTCTTTGATAGAATTTACAAACTTACACTGGTTCCTGTCATGCTATAGTTCTGATGTCTCATCATTCCATAGCTCCCTCTTCTGGGAGTAATTCTATTCCTCTTGCTAACTGAACTATTGGTCGTTTTACTTCTGGCCTCCTAAGGAGATCAAAATACCTCTACTTGGGAACACCTTACACTCCAGTATATCCCCTGTTATCTCCACTTCCAGTGGACTCTTTGGAATTCCACAATGTGGATCCTATCACCATCCCTTATGTTAACAATGACCCGGACTGGGTCGACACTCCTATTCCTACTCCTAACCCCATCTCCCAAACTCCATCTTATTACAAACTTCATTTGGCCATATTTCCATCAATTCTTTGACAATTCTCATGGTATTAATGGCAACTGAAAGCCCTTAAAAAGACCTTTTAGTTAATACTAGTCATGTCTCAAGGCAATCAGTAATGGCTGAGATATTAAGCAGATCAACTAGTAACCACTATATTACTGTTTATTAAATTGCTAATATCTCAGAAACTGCCACAATCAATGCTTTGGTTCTAGGCTTAGCAAAAGCCTTCTTCATAATGCTCAGAATGAGCCTAAAACAACCTTAAGGCAATTAATATTAGTGGAGATATGAAGTCCTCAATGTTTGCATATGGACTTTATTAATTACCCATAGATAGTCATCTGTTCTTTTCTTAGAACAAAGGACAGCCTCCATATGGTTAAGTTATCACTATTTCTAGCACAAAGGCACTACCATATATAGAACAATAGGTAGTAACATGTAATGATCTGTTCTAGTGTACAGATTATCACTTTTCTGTATTTAAGGACTCATAGTCTGAGGATTAGACCTCAGACTTAACAACATCTTTTGTCACTGTCTAAACTTCACATTTTTGAACCTTTTAAGTTCTAAATCAGCAATTACAAATAAGTAAGTAACCTTTTGTGATATACCTTCTGTTGTTAATCATAACCCCTTTAATAACTAGTTAGCTGAGGCTCTTCAACAATTATCTAAAAACCTTAACTGAGGGTCAGTACCAAAGCCTCACTAATTGAAGGGCCACATTCTGAATACCTTTGATAGTTCTGATCCCTACAAGCTCAACCACTTCCTGTTTCAGTATCGACTCTATTTCTGTGCCAATGCTCTGCAATTTCCCACTAATAAAGAAAAAATCAATTTTGTGATGACCTATTTCTCTGGTGTAGCACAAGATTGGTTCAAAGTTACACTACAACAAAAAGACCTCGACTACACACAACTCTAGCTCTCTACCTAGCAGTTTTTTGTGAATGAACTCTGGGTCCATTTCAGACTCTCGGACCTAGTAGAGAATGCTGCCAATCTCATTGACAACCTCTATATGAAGCCAGGAGATAGAATACCTTCAATGTGGAATTCATGCAGTATGCAACACAGTTGAACTAGAGTAATTCAGTCCTTTGCTATCGTTTCTATCAAAGATTGCCAAATCATCTCCAGGATCTGATAGTGAACCAGGAACATGGCAAACCCACTTCCTTCTATGCTATATACTAACTGGCAATCACCTTTGACAATTACCACTGGGAACAAAATCATAAATGAGATTGTCTCTAGAACATGGAAAAAGAGGTAGCAGATAACCACAACTGAAAACAGGGTAAGATAACTCAGTATTCTGCCTTCTCACAAAGCTTTGCTCCATCTCGCCCCAGTCATCCATAATCCCGTTATAATCTGTCCTCTCATGGAATTTTTTGAAATCCCCCAGACCAATATTTGCTATTGCTAAGTCACTATCCCCATCTACTCCATATGTTGACCTCTCCAACAAACTTGGCAGAGATAGTAAATTAAATAATAATGAGTGCAAGCACTGTATTGACAATAATCTTTACCTATATTGCAGATCAAAGGACCACAAGATAGATGAATGTCCTAGAAAACAACCAATAAGAGTACAACTAACTACTCTGGAGAAACAAGAAACTCTACCTTCTAAGAATCTCTTGGAAAACTAGAGCATGGTCCCCAAGACTTAGCACAAACTGGGGGTCACATTGAACTCATTTGTACAACTATAAGTTTAATGTGTCTCAACACGTCCACTCTTTCTGACCCCAATTCCCTTTGTATACCCCTAGTTTCTCCTCTGGTGTGTGCTCTAGAACATCTCCAGCCTATATCTATCTGAATGCTGGTAGACTCTAGATCTATATACTGTTTCTTGGACTTTGCTTTTGCTTATAGACATTCTCTGCCAACTACTCCTACTTTGCCTGTGGAACTGCATCTGTTTGATGGAATCTCAAATAATATTATCTCTGAGGTAATATCATTGCCTGTAAAATTCCCCTCTAGTGAATGCATAACTCTTAACTTTTACGTCACTCTACTTAATTCTTGTTATTCTCTGGTCTTAGGTCACTCTTGGCTCACCTACTATAATCTATTGATTGACTGGGTTTCTAGGTCAATATCTTTCTGACCACTATCTTTACTTCAAAGTTTGGCTTCTATTCCTCCTGTTGAAACCTTAGTAAATCCTCTGTTCTCTTTAGTGGAAACCCCTCTGCAATTTACCCCATCTGAGACATTCCCATCTAATCCCAAGCAATCTCACATTGCAATTATCAATATACCAGCCCTACTCTAGGCTTCATACCTCTTAGACTCGACAATATTTTTTCTTTAATTCTATCCCACAGTGTAGGCCAAATCTACCACTATCTCTGAAAAAATTAACCTCTCCTCTATTCCAGAGGAATACCATGAGTATGCCAATGTTTTTAGCAAGTCCAAAGTAGAAACACTTACTTCTCACCGTCCTTATGACCTCTAAATTGAATTAGAAAAAGATTTCTATCCTCTGGTGGAAACTATCTACTTCTTGTCTAAATTCGAACAAAAAACACTAAAGGAATTCATTGACAAAAACCTTACTAATGGATTCATCTACTCAATGTTGTCTTCTCATGGAGTACCAGTCCTGTTCATAAAAAAGAAAGATAGTTCCCTCTGGCTCTATGTAGATTTCTATGAACCCAACAAAATCACGAAAAAAGACTAATACCTACTTCTGTTATGAACATTAAGTGGGACTACAACTATTATCAGCCATGGTCTGATAATAAGTGGCTAGTAAATGAGATGCTAGCAATACTAAACAAGGACATTACTATGCAGTAATGTATTAAATGTCTGAGGACTCTAAGAGACTATGGACTCACAGAATAGACAGGACTCTTTAGAGAAATCTTGGATTATTCTTCTTTCTATCTTTGGACTTGTGCTAAATAGGACAGCATTGGACTAACCCATTATTAGATACTGACTTAACTTGTCACCTTTATCACTTCTGTTACTGGACTATCACTTAACTAGTTATCCTTAAGTTACAACTAGTGTTACCACATTATAACGTAGTCACAATACCTAGTTAGGATAAATACAGACCAGAAAGAAAAGGGAATAGCAAGTTCTCTCTTTCTGTATTCCCTCTATAAAATCTTACTCTGAGGAATCAGTACTTTTACCTGTCTTAGGACAATCTCAAGGGTGCTACTCAAAGTCTCATTGATATCTCTCCTTGGATATAACTTTACTGAAAACCTTAACTAGATCCTTTAGCAAGGAGCGTGAAGATATCAAGTGTTAGATATAGGCTTCAAGTTGAAAGGCATATTCAACTATGAGATCTAGAGTCTTAACAACTTTTTTTTATCTCTGACCTCCTAGATTCTCCTTGCAAGGCTTGCATTTACACCAAAATTGACCTTTGACATGTGTACCATTTAGTCCACATTGCCAAAGGGAACAAATGGAAAACTACCTTCTGAACTTGCTATGGAGCTTGCAAATGGTCAGTAATGCTATTTAAACTAACTAATACTCTAGCTGCCTTTCAATGCTTCATAAATGATATGTTCTCCAACCTCCTTGATGTGTGTATAGTAGTCTACTTGGATGACATCCTGATCTACTCTGATAATATTACATAATACTAGAACTATGTCAAAGAAGTATTGAAACAACTTCGAAAATTAGGATTGTACACAAAGACAGAAAAATGCAAATTCCACTCAGATTCCATAGAATATCTAGGCTATGTTCTATCACTATCTGGCTTGACTATGTCCAATACTAAAGTGAAAACCATTCAGGAGTAGCTGGAACCAAAGAAAATAAAGGATATCCAATCCTTCCTAGGATATGCCAACTTCTATAGGTGTTTTATTTTCAATTATTCAGACATAGTCATTTTACTCACTCGTCTTACTAGAAAGGACACTCCATGGAATTTTGATGACAAATGTAAAGTGGCATTTAATATCCTGAAGTAAGCCTTTACCTTTGTTTCTATCCTTATGTATTGCAAATGCACAACTTGTTGTAGAAACCAATGCCTCAGACTACACTCTTGCTGCTGTTCTCTCCATTATGACTAAAGATAATGAAATTCACCCCATAGCCTTTCACTCCCAGACATTCTCTGCTCTAGAGCTCAACTATAACATTTACAACAAAGAATTACTTGCAATATTCAAGGCCTTCAAAATTTGGTGACGCTATTTGAAGGGGTCCACTTCACCAATCAACATTGTGACAGATCACAAGAACTTGGAATATTTCTCAACAACCAAGATTCTAACATGCTAACAAGCAAGATAGTCAGAATACCTCTTCCAATTCAACCTCGTAATTTGATTTTGCCCTAGACATCTTGGTACCAAACTAGATGTACTCACTAGACAATGGGATGTCTACACAGAAGGGGGAGATAATGGCTATGCTTTAGTGAACCCTCATAATTTCTACCCAATCTTTACTTATGAACAAATTGCAGCATCTCTCCAGGCAACTATTCTCACCACTTTGACACTTTGCATAGCCACAATATTAGACCAAAACCAACTCCACTCTGATATCCTAGTAGTACTTTCCTCTAACTCTTTCATCTCCAAACATTTACTTCATCCAGAAGAACGTTGGTCAAAAGACGACATAGGTTTCCTCAAACTTGACAATAGGATATATGTTCTAGATAATGCCAGCTTATGCCTCCAAGTTCTCCAGTATCACCACAACCATGTTCTAGCAGGACATCTAGGCCAAAATAAGATACTGGAACTCATATAGAGACACTATACCTGGCCAAACATCTGTGACAATGTACAAAAGTTCTATAAGTCTTGCATTATCTGTATGAGATCCAAACCACAGCATCACAGACCATATAGATCCCTCCAATAACTTTCTATCCCAGAATGCCCATAGAATTTAATTTCTATGGATTTTGTCGAGAAACTCCTTTCCTCCTCTAGTTTCAATACCATTCTGGTCATAGTAGATTATTTGTTAAAACAAGCCATATTCATTCTCACTTATGACACCATTAGTTCAGCTAAATTAGCATACCTTTTTGTTGTCCATGTTTTTCAAAATATGGAGTTCTATCTCATTATTATGTCTGACCATGGCTCTGAGTTTGTCTCTCACTTCTTCTACTCCCTAGGTACTACCCTAAATATAAGACTTCACTTTACCAGTGGCTATCATCTGTAAGGGGACATCTAGGGTGACGCTTAGTAAGTTCTGAGGGTCTGATCTATTAATGGCCCAGCGACAGATCATGTATCGCGTTCCCATCATTCCTAACTTCTCCTGTCTATGTCATGTGGTACGATGCCTATTATTAGTTGTTCTAGGACATTCTGTGATTACAGATCGGTTGCCATGGTAGTGTGTGCCTGACTATCTAGTGTAGTATATATACTAGCAAGTGTGTATAGATATATCCCCACTTGAATCTCAAACTAGCTTTCGGGACTCTTCATTAGCTTAAGAG
>Ga0153968_1000151_pt1 | contig 13094 bp, 19 predicted proteins | sample TSGA052MetaG_FD_104729 | JGI IMG/M metagenome (GOLD analysis project Ga0153968, IMG submission 104729) | Attine ant fungus gardens microbial communities from Georgia, USA - TSGA052 MetaG | ecosystem: Host-associated > Fungi > Mycelium > Unclassified | place: USA: Georgia, George L Smith State... | reverse complement strand
TAGTCTGAGGATTAGACCTCAGACTTAACAACATCTTTTGTCACTTGTCTAACTTCACATTTTTGAACTCTTTAAAGTATCAAAGCACCCATCACAAATAGTAAGTGACCATTTGTGATAATAATATATAAAGAAGAGAAGGTGTATGTACTAAAGGACGAAAAGCTGAGAGCAGAGATCATTCAGTTATATCACGATACACCAGTAGGAGGTCATGGAGGACAGTAAAAGATGGTAGAATTAGTTATCCAGAACTTTTGGTGGCCAAGAGTAACAAAAGAAGTAAAACATTATGTAGAAGGGTACAATGCTTACCAATGCAATAAAAATCGCACAGAACAACCAACAGACAAGTTAATGCCTAATTCAATACCTGAAAAACCTTGGATGCACATATCAGTAGATTTCATTACTAAGCTGCCTCTGGCTCAAGGATATGATTCAATATTAGTAGTAGTAGACAGACTAACTAAAATAGTCTACTTCATACCAACTACAGAGAAAATATTAGCAGAGGGTTTAGCAAAGCTGTTCAGAGATAATATATGGAAGTTACATAGTCTACCCAAAAGTATCATATCAGATAGGAGACCACAATTTGTGGCAGGACTAATGTGAGAGTTGAATGGGATGTTAGGAATCAAGAGTAAATTGTCGATGGCATTTCACCCTCAGACAGACGAACAAACAGAGAGGGTAAATCAGGAGTTGGAACAGTACTTAAGAATGTTCATCAATCATAGGCAAAAGCAGTGGCCAGAATGATTAGGAACAGCAGAGTTTGTGTACAATAATAAAATACACTCAAGTACTCAGACGTTGCCTTTCAAGGCAAACTACAGGCAAGATCCCAGGATGGGGTTCAAGGGAAGAAAGAAGAGGAAGTATGAGGGAGTAGAGAAATTCATTGATAAAATGAAGAAAATACAGGAGGAAGCAAAAGCAGTGCTAAGTAAAGCACAAGAAGAGATAAAGAAATATGTAGATAAAAAGAGGGCAGAAGTCAACAACTACAAAGTAGGAGACTTAGTGATGCTAAGTACTAAGGATCTGAAGTATCAGATGGTTGGTAGAAGAACAGAGAAATTGTCAGAGAGGTTTGTTGGCCCTTACAAATTAAGAAAATTGTATTATCAAATGCAGTAGAATTGAAATTGCCTAGTACAGTAAAAGTACATCTAGTAGTTAATGTTAGTAGAATACGATAATATGTAAGGCAAGTGGAGAGCAGAAGAAGGAGTAACCAGCTCCAGTTATAATCAAGGGAGAAGAAGAGTGGAAGGTAGAGAAGATATTAAACAAGCGTCTAATACTTGGGAAGGAAGAGAGAATTTAAAGAATGCAAAGGAAGCAATCAAAGAATTTGAGAAGGAATATTGGCGAGACATGGAAGATATAGCAAGATAAGAACACGAGGAAGAAATGTTCAGAAGAGGAGAATTACTAGAAAGGTTCACAGCAAGAAAATTATTTGAATAGTCAGACAAATGATACAACCAAGAATATTAGGAAAGATTGGAGAGAAATTGGAGACAGTGGAAAGGAAAACAATCAGGGGAAAGAAGAATGAAAATGATTGTAAAGAAAGAAGAAAGTGAGAAAGAAAAATTAGGAGTTAGAGAATGGACAGAAGATGATGACAATGAAATGGGCAACATGGTTGATCCATACTATAAATTGTAGGAAAATTCCTTGGGATGAGGAAACTTAAGAGAGGGGTGGTATTATGACTTGGCAAAATGGCTAAGTTATTATTTAATATTTCTTTTCTATTCTATTTTATTCTTTATTACTAGGGTAGAGCATGGGAAAGTATCACATGACCATCACAGAGTCACAAAGGTGTGACCAAAGTCACAGAATGGTCATGTCACAGGTCATGGTCACAGCATATGACAAAGAAGTCAGCTGATAGATATGAGAACTGTGGGAGACAAGACACATAGCTATAATAATAATTGTATATATAGTGTAGCAAATCTAATGGGAACTTTATCGAGTTCTCTTTGTCAATCGCTAAACAAAGAGCAGTTGGCTTAATTCCAGCTTGGAGTTTAGCTTTTTTATACCCAGACTTTCTTTGCTCTAAAGCTCAACTATGATATCCACAACAAAGAATTACTTGCAATATTTGAGGCCTTTAAAATTTGGTAACACTATTTGGAGGGGTCTACTTCATGCCAATCAATGTTGTGATAGATTACAAGAATCTGGAATATTTCTTGACAACCAAGATTCTAATATACTGACAAGTAAGATGGTTAGAATACCTCTCCCAATTTAACCTCATAATTTGATTTCACCCCAGACGTACTTACTAGATGATGGGACATCCACCCAAAAGGGAGAAATAATGGCTATGCTTCAGTGAACCCTCATAATTTCCACCTAGTCTTTACTCACAAACAAATTACAGTATCTCTCTAAGTAACTATTCTTACTACTCTGATATTTCACACAGCCACAATATTGGACCAAAACCAACTCCACTCTAATATTCTGGTAGTACTTGCCTCCGACCCTTCTATTTCTGAACAATTACTTTATCTGGAAGGACATTGGTCAAAAGATGATATAGGGTTTCTCAGACTTGACGATAGGATATATGTTCCAGATAATGCCAACTTATGCCTCTGAGTTCTCCAGTACCACCATGACCATGTTTTAGCAGGACATCTGGGTCAAAATAAGACACTGGAACTCATATGGAGACACTATACCTTGCCAAATATCTATGATGACATACAAAAGTTCTGTAAGTCTTGTGTTACCTGTATAAGATCCAAACCACAGCATCATAAACCATATAGATCCCTTCAACAACTCCCTATACCAGAATGTCCATAGAATTCAATTTCTATAGATTTCATTGAGAAACTCCCTTCCTCCTCTGGGCTCAACACCATTCTAGTTATAGTGGATCATCTGTCGAAATAAGCCATATTCATTCCTACTCATAGCACCATTAGTTCAGCTGAATTAGCGTGCCTTTTTGTTGTCCATTATCACAAATGGTCACTTACTTATTTGTGATTGGTACTTTAGAATCTTGAAAGGTTCAAAAATGCAAAGTTTAGACAGTGACAAAAGATATTGTTAAGTCTGAGGTCTAATCCTCAGACTATGAGTTCTTATATACACAATTGTGATAGTTTGTGCACTAGTACAGATCATCACCTGATTACTACCTATTGTTCTACATATGATAGTGTCTTTGTACTGGAATAATGATAACCTAACCATATGGAGGCTGTCCTTTGTTCTAAGAAAAGGACAGATGACTATCTATGGATAATTAATAAAGTCTATGTACAAATATTGAGGTCTTCATATCTCTACTAATATTAATCACCTTGAGGTCGTTTTAGGCTCATTCTGAGTGTTATGAAAAAGGCTTCTGCTGAGCCTAGAACCAAAGCATCGATCACAGCAGTTTCCGAGATATTAGTGATTTAATAAATGGTAACATAGTGGTTACCAGTTGATCTGCTTAATATCTCGGCCATTATTGATTGCCTCGAGACATGACTGGTATTAATCAAAATTTCTTTTTAAGGGCTTTAAGCTAGCTTTGAGACTGTAGGAATCGTCAAAGAATTGGTGGAGATATGACCAAATGAAGTTTGTGACATTATCCCCTCTCTTGGTTCGAGCTCCATTAAGAAGTTATCTAAATTTTTGGTATACTCTGAAGATATTCCTGCAGCTTTTCGCCTGCATTTTGTAAATTATCCTCAGGTTCCCATGTGTCGTCTCCTTGAGTATATCCTTTCTATCTAATAAGGTATTTATTCTTCCTATGCCTTTGTTGTGAGTCCAGAATTTTTTCTATCTCCCATTCTTCCTGGCCCTATATCAAGGTCGGTGGTGGGAGAGTGGCTTTCTGGCCATAGATAGTAGATTTAGAGTACTGAGTTAACTTGCTTGTGTAAAAGACTGGGTACAGTGCTCGATAGTAAGGTGACATCCTAAGCTGGAATGTAACCAAGAACAACTTTTCTATTATTTCGAATGGTCCTTCGTACCGGGGTCATAATGCTCACTCTGTAGTCTGGTAATCCTTCAAATTGAGTAGCACTTTGTCGCCAACTTTGAATAGGACACTTTGGACTTTCTTGTTATAGTACTACTTTATTCTTTCCACTGCAAGAGTAAGAGCTGCTTTTGCCTGCTCCAAGGCTTCATGTCTTTTATATGTTAGGTCATTTAAGTCCCTTTGCAGTGACTCTTTGACTAAAATTGGACCTGCTCTTGGGTGTCTGCTATATTCAAGGTAGAACGGACTTTCTTTGATTCTTTCATATGCTTGATTGTTGTATGTAAATTCTGCACTTGGTAGCAGATCTAACCAATTACTAAGATTATAATCAACATAGCACCTAAGATATTGCTCTAGAGCCTGATTTACATGTTCCATTTGTCCATCTGTTTGTGGATGGTATGCTGTCAATATTGTAGATTCTATTCCTAAAATTTTGCACCATTCTTGGAATAGCTCGACCAAGTATTGTACTCCTCTATCCAAAATGATTTGTAGGGGCAGTCCATGTAATGAATAAACCTTGTCATAAAATAACTATGCTATATCCTTGGATGAAAACTGATTATTAATAGGAATAAAATAAGCTCTTTTGGTGAGCCTATCGATGATAACACAGATAGCATTGTAACCATTTGACTCTAGCAATTGAGTGATTAAGTCCATTGATATTATTTCCCAAGGCCCATTAGGCATCTTATTAGGCACAAGTGGTCCAAAAGGTTACTGTGGGCAATTTTTCATCCACTGATATATATCACAACCCATAACATATTTCTTGACAAATATAGTCATCCCAGGCCACCAGTAATTTCTGGAGACCAACTCATAGGTCTTCCACCAACCTAGGCATCTGGCGGATGGCAAATCATGGTGCATCTGAATGATCTATTGTCACAAAGTGTCTTTCACACTATAAGGAATATAGATTTTCCCTTTGTACAGGAGTAGTCCATTCTCATAGTTTCAGTCTTACAAGGATTTTTCGAATTCTCTAGGACTGGACTTGAGTAATGACTTATAGTCTTTAGTGACTTCATCCAATAAGAGTGTAGCTTTGATCTCCTTTAGGATTATCTCGTCATTTATTGGCAATTCATAAGTAGCCTCTAATGCATTAATAGCAAAGAACTCAGGCTTTAGCAACACCTGGTTCATATTGTCGAGGTCTATCCCCATCTTATGATCTGCTCATCTGGACAAGGGGTCCTCTACCTGCATTGTCTTTCCTGGTTTATGATAGAGTACAAAGTCAAAACGAGTCATAAATAATGCCCATCTTGCTTGCTTCCTAGTCAGCTTTTGAACTGTTCTAAAATATATGAGGTTCTGATGATCCAACCAGATCTCAATTTTATGTAGATGTCCTTTCAAATGATGTCTGTATTCCTCTAGTCCCTGAATTACTACAAGTAGCTCTTTATTGTAGATTTCATAGTTCCTTTTATAGATATCTAATGATTTGGAAAAGAAAGCTACTAGGTGCCATAGGTTGGTTTGCATATCTTTTTGTGATAAGACTGTACCTGTTGCAAAGTTACTAGTATCAGTAAATAACTTAAAGTGTCATGACTTGGCAAAACAGCTAAGTCATTATTTATATTTCTTTTCTTTTCTTTTCTTTTGCTTTTATCTTGGACTTACTATACAGGAGGGAGTGTGGGAAAGTGTCACATCACAAGTGTTACAAAGGTCACAATCACATCACATGATGTCACATGATAGGCATGGGAAGATAGTGCATAGACCATGTAGTAGTTGTATAAGTAGTATAGAAAATCTAACGGAAACTCTATCGAGTTCTCTTTGTCAATTGCTGAACAAAGAGCAGTTGGCTTTATTCTGGCTTGGAGTTTAGCTTTCTTACACTAGAACTCTATTCTACTTCAGAGCACCATCTACCTTGGACCTTGCTCACTCTCTTATCTCATCTAAAATCAACTCTCGGCCAGTGATCATTGCAATTACTAGCCATCTCTATACATAGCTGGGCTTTTGGCTTAAGAGGACTTCACTGTCAGTTAAGGACAGTGGGTGGAAGGGTGGTACCAAACTCAGGTATCATTTCTAAAACCTGACCTTACAAACGAGCGGTATTTAAGTAGTATACTTGTATTTCTTTTCTCAGTATAAACCTTGTGCTGCAACTCCATTGTGAGTTGGTACACACAGAGGAGTAACAGTTATCTTTAGAGGGCTGTCTAGATTAGGGATCTCATCTGTTGGGTGATAGACAAAGTACTATTAGGGCAGTAGTTAGTAAGGCAGTAGATGTCTGGTTGGATGAAGATTTTGCATCCCAACAGACGTAACATTAGTAAGATCAACCATTAAATCCATACCCTCAGAGACGTTGCCACGATGTCTCAAATACAATACAATTCTCTCATGAGCAACTTGCTCAAACAAAAGTGTGTCCTTACTTCATTAAGGGCAAAATTAGAAGGAAAAAAAAAATGAGAATATTGGAGTTGCAAAGGGTTTGGGTACCTAGCCCGAAATTGCAGAAATAAAAAAGGAAAGGAGAAAAGGGAAGCCACTCCCAAAAATAAATTTGAAGTGTTGTCAAGTAGGGTGATGCAGTGTGATGTAAAAGAGAGGATGATAAGAAAGCAGAAGAGGGTGAAGGTTGAGTATTTTAAGTGTGGAGAGAAGAGACACAAATGCAAGAAGTGTCTACTATGGAAGCAAATGAAGAAGGCGGCACATGTGGCAATGCCACAAAAGGCACAGCAAGGGAGGAGGCCAGTGCATTCCATCAGGAAAAAGATACAGGAAGGAGAAAAGAGGCTGAGGAGAGTAGAGGAAGATGGAGTGGCATGCATGACCAAGCCATGAGAAGCACAGCAAGGGTGGAAGAGAAGCTCAGTAGAAGAGCTAAGAAAGAGAGTGGAGGAGCACTGTAGAAAAGGCATTCCAAAAGAGGCACAATTATGGGATCTAGGATGGTGTACAAGAGAGGTAGTAGTTTCGTACTTAGCTTGCGAGAGGTGTGGAAACTAAGGGTGTTATGTGGAAGATAATAGGGGACAGGGAGTAATCTCCAGAAGGAAATTAGAAAGAATGAAATGGTGTGGATATAGAGGGAAGGTGGCGTACCCCACAGAGGAAAAAGCACAGCAAAGCAACACATGACCAAAAGAGTTGGAAAGCGTAGCCAAAGAGGGGGATAGTCAAAGGAAGGTCAGGAGAACCTTCAAAATGCTAAGAGAAGTATAGATGAGTATTAGAGTAGAAAAGTTAGATACGCATGAAGGCATAACTGTAAAAGCACTCTTAGACAGTGGTACCACAGGGATGTTCATGGACAAAAAAATAGTGGCTAGACATGGGTTTAAGCTAAAGAAATTAGAAAGACTGATAATGGTCAGAAATATGGATGGGACAAATAATAGTAGAGGGGCCATTATGCACCAAGTAGAGTGCAATTTGTACTACAAAGACCATGTAGAAAGAATGAGGATGGACATGTGTGACTTAGAGAAGACAAAAGTAATTTTGGGAATGCCATAGTTGGTAGCACACAACCCCGAGATAAATTGGGAAACTGGAGAAGTCAAGATGACAAGATGCCTGCCCTTATGTGGTGGAAAGAGTCAGACAAAAGAAAAGGTCAAAAGGGTAGTAATCCTAGAGAAAGAGAGAATTGTCAGATAGGCAATAGATAATAAAGAAGATTGGGGAAAAGAGGAAGAGATGGAGAAGGACCATAAAAAAATTGAGGAAATGATCCCAAAAAGATTTTTGAAGTGGAAGAAAGTGTTTAGGAAGATAGAGTCAGAAAGGATGCCGACCAGGAAAATTTGGGATCATGTTATAGATCTCAAAGAGACGTTCAAACCATAGAAAGGAAGGATTTATCTGTTATCTAAAATGGAAAGAGAAGAAGTCCAGAAATTCGTGAAGGACCAGCTAAGAAAGGGGTATATCAAACCATCTAAATCCTCTCAAATGTTGCTAGTGTTCTTTGTAGGCAAAAAGGACAGGAGTAAGCAGATGATAATGGACTACTGTAACCTAAACGACCAGACAGTAAAAAACAACTACCTATTACTATTGATCACAGACCTAATTGATAACATAGAAAGTAAGAAAGTATTCACTAAAATGGATCTAAGGTGGGAGTTCAATAACGTGAGGATAAAGGAAGAAGATGAGTGGAAGGGAGTGTTCACAATGCACATAGGCTCCTTCAAGCCAACAGTAATGTTCTTTGGAATGACAAACTCGTTAGCTACATTCCAGGCAATGATGAATGAAATTCTAAGGGATTTGATCAATAAAGGAAAAGTCGCAGCATTTGTAAATGATGTACTAGTGGGAACAGAAACAGAAAAGGGATACAATGAGATTATGGAGGAAATATTGAAGAGGCTGGAAGAAAATAACTTATATATCAAGCCAGAAAAGTATATATGGAAAGTATAGAAAATAGAGTTCTTAGATGTTGTTATAGGACCAAATGGGATAGAAATAGAGAAGGAAAAGGTGGATGGAGTGTTAAGTTGGCCGGAGCCAAAGAATATAAAAGATGTCAGGAAATTTTTAGGCCTCGCAAATTATTATAGGAGGTTTATCAAAGATTTTGCCTGAGTAGCTAGGCCAATGAATGTGCTCACTAGGAAGGATGTGAAGTGGGTATAGGAAGAAAGCCAACAAAAAGCATTTGATAAGTTAAAAGAAGTCTTTACAACAAAACCAGTATTAGCAGCACCAGACTTGGACAAAGAGTTTAGGATAGAAGCAGACGCTTCAAATTACGCAACTGGAGGAGTACTATCAATGAAGTGCTTAGACAACTTGTGGAGACCAATTGCTTTTATTTCAAAATCTTTAAGTGATACCGAAAGAAACTACAAAATACACGACAAAGAAATGTTAGCAGTAATCAGATGCTTGGAGGTGTGGAGACACTTCTTAGAGGGAATAACAGTTAAATTCGAGATCTGGACAGATCATAAAAACCTTGAATACTTTATGAAAGCACAAAAGTTGAATAGAAGATAAGCAAGATGGGCTTTATACTTATCTAGGTTCAATTTTATGCTAAAACACATTCTAGGAAGTAAGATAGAAAAGACAGATAGTTTAAGCAGAAGACTAGACTAGGAGGTAGGGGTAGAAAAGGATAATGAGAATGAGATGTTGGTAAAACCAGAATGGTTAGGAGTAAGAAGAACAGAGACAGTAGAAATAATAGTAGACAGGATAGATCTACTAGAAGAGGTTAGAAAGTTGAAAGTAAAGAATAATGAAGTGGTAAAAGCCATGGAAGAAATGAAACGAGCAGAAGTAAAGATATTAAGAGATGAGAAGTAGAGAGAAGTCAATAGTGTAATGTACAAAGAAGGAAAAGTCTATGTACCAAAAGATGATAAGCTTAGAGCAGAGATAATTAGGCTGCATCATGACATGTAATTTTTGGTGGCCAGGGGTTACAAAAGAAGTGAAGTGGTATATAGAGGAATGTGATGCCTACCAGTGAAATAAAAATTGCACAAAGCAATCAGCTGGCAAATTAATGCCTAACTCAATTCCGGAAAAACCTTGGACACATATATCAGCAGACTTTATCACTAAGTTGTCTTTAGCTCAGGGATATGATTCAATCTTAGTAGTAGTTGATAGGTTAACAAAAATGGTGCATTTTATACCTACTATGGAGAAAACATCAGCAGAAGGGCTAGCACGGTTGTTCAGAGATAATGTGTGGAAATTACATAATCTGCCTGAGAGTATCATATCAGACAGAGGACCACAATTTGTGGCAGGATTAATATGAGAGCTGAACGAGATGTTGGGGATTAAGAGTAAATTGTTGACAGTATTCTACCCTTAAACAAATGGACAAACAGAGAGGATAAACCAGGAGTTGGAACAGTACTTAAGGATGTTCATTGATCATAGGCAGGAATAATGACCAGAATAGTTGGGAACAGCAGAGTTCACATATAATAATAAAATGCACTTAAGTACTAAAATGTCACCTTTCAAGGCAAATTATGGACAAAACCCAAGGATAGGATTTAAGGAAAGAAAGAAAGGAAAATATAAAGGGGCAGAAAAGTTTGTGGAGAAAATGAAAGAGATTCAAGAGGAAGCAAAAGCAGTACTAGGAAAAGCACAGGAGGAGATAAAGAAATATGCAAATAGAAAATAAGTAAAAGTTGATGACTACAAAGTAGGGGACTTAGTGATGCTCAGTACTAAGGACTTGAAATACCAGATGGTGGGAAGAAGGACAGAGAAGTTGACAGAGAGATTTATAGGCCCTTATAAGATTAAGAAAATTGTAATCACCAAATATAGTGGAACTAGAACTACCTAGTACAGTAAAGATACATCTAGTAATAAACATTAGTAGAGTACGTAAGTACATAGGACAAGTAGAAGGGCAAAAGAAGAAGCAACCAGCTCCAGTAATAATTAAAGAGAAAGAAGAATAGGAGGTAAAGAGAATTCTGAATAAGCGACAAGTTAGAGGGAAGGATAAATACTTGGTATGCTGGAAAGGATTTACAACAGAGTCAGATACATAGGAAGGAAAGGAGAACTAAAAGAAGCAATCAAAGAGTTCAAAAAGGAATATTAACAAGACATGGAAGATGTAGCAAGATAAGAATGCAAAAAAGGAATATTTAGAAGAGGAGAACTGCCAGAAAGATTTATGGTAAGAAAACTGTTTGGATGGTTGGATAAAAGGTACGATCAAGAATATTGGGGAAGGTTAGAAAGGAATTGGAGACAGTAGAAAAGAAGGCGATCAGGGGAAAGAAAAATAGAAACAATTACAGAGGAAGAAGAAATCAAGGAAGAAAATTCAGGGATTAAAGAATGAATAGAAGAAAATGACTATGAAATGGGCAATATGACTAACCCATACTATGAGTTGTAGGAAATTCCTTGGGATGAGAAAACTTAAGAGGGGGGTGGTGTCATGACTTGGCAAAACAACTAAGTCATTATTTATATTTCTTTTCTTTTGCTTTTATCTTGGACTTACTATACAGAAGGGAGTGTGGGAAAGTGTCACATCACAAGTATTACAAAGGTCACAATCACATCACATGATGTCACATGATAGGCATGGGAAGATAGTGCACAGACCATGTAGTAGTTGTATAAGTAGTGTAGAAAATCTAATAGGAACTCTATTGAGTTCTCTTTGTCAATCACTGAACAAAGAGCAGTTGGCTTTATTCCAGCTTGGAGTTTAGCTTTCTTACATAAAGAAATCTTTGTCATTTGGTATTCTCAGGATTGGAGCTATGGTAAAGGCCTTTTTCAGTACCTCAAAAGCATTTTGTTGCTCAATGTCCCAATTCCAGGTACAATCCTTTTTGGTCAAGTCAGAGAGTGGCTTTGACATCTTGGCAAAGTTCTCAATGAACCTATGATAGAGATTTGCAAAGCCTAAGAATGCTTGTACTTATTTGACTTTAGTCAGTACTGGCCACTCTAGAACTCCTGAAAGTTTCTCTTTATTTATCTATACTTTATTTTCCGATATGATTATGCCCAAATATTTGATGCTACTTTGTTCAAAGAAACATTTCTCTGCTTTAGCATAAAGGTCATTAAATTGAAGTCTTTTCAGTACTTCTTTGACCAGTCACCTATGTTCCTTCAAACATGCCCCAAATATTAAAATGTTATCTAAATACACTATTACTAATCTAATGCAAATCAAATCTCCAAGTATATCATTCATCATACTTTGGAATGTCGCTGGTGCATTGGAGAACCCAAAATACATAACAGTTGCCTTAAAGAGGCCTCGTCTTGTGATAAATGCTGTTTTCTATTCATTCCCTTTTCTGATACAAGCATTGTTGTATCCCTACCTCAAATCAATTTTGGTAAAGATTGAGGCTTTACTGAGTGATTCAATCAAGTTGGCTATTCTAGGGATTAGATAGTGATTTTTGACGGTTATTGCATTAAGGGCTTTATAGTCCATAACAGGTCATAAGCTTCCATTATGTTTCTTTACAAAAAAGAATAGAGCTGCTATCAGGCTAGTCGATAGACAGATATAACCTTTTCTGAGTTCTTCATTGATCCATGTGTCAAGAGAGTTTCTTTCTGCTAGAGATAGTGGATAGACCTTTGCTAGCTTGAAAAGCTTTGTACCTTCCATGAAGTCAATAGCATAGTCATACGGTTTTTGTAATGGCATTCTCTCTGACTTATGTTTTGAAGACACATTTCCATACTCGTGTAACTATTCTGGTACATAAGCTTTCCAAGTCTTTATGTCTTCATAATCTGAGTTCCTATACTAGTCTTGATTGTTAAGTATAGTTACAATCATTATCGCCTGTTGATGACTGCCTGGGTCAGTCATGTCTGCCCAGCTAAGAATGTGGTTGTTAGGGTCCTCATCTCCTATGTCGTTCAATGAGGGGAATCCACTGATATCCATTTCAAGGTGAAGCTCATTAGCTCCTGCTTCTATATCTCATGTTTTATAGACTTTACTAGCACATGTATCTAGGTACCTAGTGAACTCCCATTGACCTTTTTGCCAATCAATATTTGGATTATGCCTATACAAGTACAAGTAGCCAATCATCATCTTTTTATTCCCTAGGTTGGTGACAAAGAGGTATTGGGTCATCTTGTAAGATCCAATTTCTACATAAGCTCAGACATACTTTATTATTTGTCCCACCTTGTTGGGAGTGCCATCTGCATTGATTACATAATACAGATTTGCTAGTTTATGCATTACCAGGTTATTATTTTCCATGACGACTCTGTTAACAAAGTGTGTGGTAGCTCCCAAATCAACTAAAGCCTTGGTCTGTACTTTTTTGCTATATACCCAAAGTGTAACTGGAATTTTAAAGGAGGTAGTCTTATTACGCGCTATATTATTACAAGATTCCAGTACTACTTCCAACTTTTGCAAGCTAATTGGGGGTATACCATCCTCTGACTGTAGATCACAGACGTTATACTCTACAGTCCCAAGGGAAAATCCAATTTGGGAGTCCCCTTTCCCTTCCTACTTGGAGGAACAGGATCAGGGATTTCCTCAATTGACGCGCTA
>Ga0153968_1000149_pt1 | contig 13108 bp, 12 predicted proteins | sample TSGA052MetaG_FD_104729 | JGI IMG/M metagenome (GOLD analysis project Ga0153968, IMG submission 104729) | Attine ant fungus gardens microbial communities from Georgia, USA - TSGA052 MetaG | ecosystem: Host-associated > Fungi > Mycelium > Unclassified | place: USA: Georgia, George L Smith State... | reverse complement strand
CAATGTTTGCACATGGACTTCATTAATTACCCATAGATAGTCATCTGTCCTTTTCTTAGAACAAAGGACAGCCTCCATATGGTTAGGTTATCACTATTTCTAGCACAAAGGCACTACCATATGCAGAACAATAGGTAGTAGCATGTGATGATCTGTTCTAGTGCATAGACCATCATCTTTTTGTATTTAAAGACTTATAGTCTGAGGATTAGACCTCAGACTTAATAACATCTTTTGTCACTTGTCTAACTTCACATTTTTGAACTCTTTAAAGTATCAAAGCACCCATCACAAATAGTAAGTGACCATTTATGATACAAATACTGATAAAGGAGCAGCTGGCTTTATTCTGGCTCAGGAGTTAGCTACTCTGACATTAGAACTTGATTTTCACTTCTTGAGCACTGTCCATCTTGGACCTTGCTCATCCTTACTCTCATATAAATCAACCCTTGGCCAGTGGTTGTCATGATTACTAGCTATCTCTATACATAGCTGGGCCCTTGGCTTAAGAGGACTTTGCAGTCAGTTAGGGACTGCAGGTGAAAATGTAGCATCAAGCCTAGGTGTTATTACTGAGACCTGACCTCATAATTGGGTGGTGTCTAGTAGTATACTTGTATCTTTTCTCAGTATAAACTTCATGCTGTGACTCCATTGTGAGTTGGTACATACAGAAGAGTGATAGTTACCTCTAGAGGGCTATCTAGATTAGGGATCCCATCCATTGGGTAATAGACAAAGTACTATTAGGGCAGTAGTAAGTAAGGCAGTAGGTATCTGGTTGGGTGAAGATCTTGCACCCCAACAGACATAACATTAGTAAGATCAATCATTAAATCCTTACCCCTTGCAGAGATGTAACACTATGTCTTTGCAAAAATACAATTCACTGATGAGCAACTTGCTCAAAGAAAAACACTTTCTTGCCAAACTGAGGGAAGAACTTGAAGAGAGAAGAGAAAAGTTATGTTTTGGTTGCAAAGGGTTTGGGCACCTGGCCTGAAATTGCAGGAAGCAAAAAGAGGCAGAGAAAGGAGTAATAATACCCCAAAATAAGTTTGAAGTATTGAAGAGTAGAGTAATGCAATGTGGAGTAGAAGAAAGGATAATAAGAGAAGTAGGGGTAGTAGAGGTTAAGTGTTTTAAGTATGGGGAGAAGGGACACAAATGCAAAGAGTGTCTATTATAGGTGAGAAAGGAAAAGGTAGCGCTGTTATGCTGCTAGAGAATTTTCTGCAGAAATATAGCATGGGATAAAAATTATAACCCTGGATTTCACTATTGAAACCCACTCTAGAGAACTCCTACAAGCCCCAGACATAATCTAGACCCAAGATTGGGTACTTCTATTAGGTAGTTACCAAGCTATCATATGCTAGAATAGCATATATCTCGGAAGGTAAGACTAATAAGCTAGCATCAGGTTTCTCAGAGATAGATTATTAATGTTGATACTTTAGAACTCAGATGTTAAAGGATATCTCTGGAATGTGATAGAATTTCAATCTAGAGCAGTGTTATGACTTGGCAAAATGGCTAAGTCATTATTTATATTTCTTTTCTTATTAGACTTACAACTACAAGATGGAGCATGAGAAAGTATCATGTGACTTTGTCACAATGTCACAATTGGTGTGACAGATGGTCACAGAGTATCACATGACTAGAGTAACATGAGGACCATGGGAGAGCAAGCGCATAGCCACAGTAGTAAAATATATAAGTAGTAGAGAATTAAGCAAGAACTCCATTGAGTTCTCTTTGTCAAACTCTGAACAAAGAGACAATTGGCTTAATTCTGGTCATCGGACTTTAGACACTGACAAGCGGACTTGGACTAATATGATACCAAGATAATAGATCAAAAGTCTATCAATGGCTAATGATCCCATCACTACTGGACTTAGTCAAGAAGTGGACACGTCATAGAGCAACAGGAATATCAATTACCTTCATATAAACTTGCATGTGTTTCTAGATCATATTTGGAGTAGAAGAAAGCCAGTTCAGAGATTAGAGGATGTCAGGTAGGAGTAAAGTACAGAGGTAGAGTAAGAGCATATGGCTATGGCCAGTAGGCATAGAGGATAGGGAGGTGACATTTGTCATGTCCACATGGCAATGTCATAGAGGAGAGAAGTGAGAGAGGCTAGAAGAAGAAAGAGTTTCTTTTTTTATTTATTTTTAATTGAGTCTCATCAGTTTGTACTTTTAATATAACACTCAGAGAGCCCAAGAGAAAGGCAATGGAATCTTAACACCTGCTGCCATCTCAAGGGCTTGAGAGTTGTCTTATGGCACTTTCCTGAGTTCTAAGTGAAGTAATTAGGTTGTTGAGGAGACTGGACCCTATATCCTACTTGGTCAAGAGACAAGATGCAGCAGTTGCTCAGACAATCTTCTACAGAGTAGCAGGCTTGAAAAGCCTGGCTAATCATTGACTCAGATCGTATCACACCCATAAGGTTTGGTGTGGGGGTATGGATGAGGGCTTGATTGAGTGTGGTAAGGCCCAGGAGTGGTTTACTGACTACTTTGATAGTGAGCTTATTACAGTGTGTAAAGGTAGACTGTTATGAACATCGAGTGGGACTACAACTATTATCAGCCATGGTCTGATAATGAGTGGTTAGTAGATGAGATGATGGCAATGCTAGATGAGGACATTATTATGCAGTAATGCATTGAATAATGTCTGAGGACTCTAAGAGATAATGGACTCACAGAACGGACAAGACTCTTTGGAGAATTCTCAGACTATCTCTCTCTCTATTTTTGGACCTGTGCCAAATGGGACAATACCAGACTAACCCATTATTAGAACACTGACTCGACTTGTCACCCTTAGCACTTCTGTCACTGGACTATCACTTAACTAGTCACCCTTAGTTACAACTAGTGTTACCACATTGTAACGTAGTCACAATACCTAGTTAGGATAAATATAGATCAGAAAGAGAAGGGAACGGCAAGTTCTCTCTTTCTGTATTCCCTCTGTAAAATCTTACTCTGAGGAATTAGTACTCTTACTTGTCTTAAGACAATCTCAAGGGTACTACTCAAAGTCTCGTTAACATCTCTCCTCCGATATAACTTCACTGAAAACCTTAACTGGATCCTTTAACAAGGAGCATGAAGATATCAAGTGTTAGATATAGGCTTCAAGTTGAAATGCATATTCAACTATGAGGTCTAGAGTCTTAACATGGACACCTTAGGGACACCATGCAAGAAGAATCTAGATCGAGCTTACAATCCTTTTGAACATTTTTATCTTAATTATCATGCTAAGTTTTTATATTCTCTTTTTAATACCTTCATTCTTGATTCATCCCCACAAACTCTTTAGTATGCAATTGGGACCTGGTATTACATATTTAGCTTGTGCCAGGCTAATAGTCCCTTTTGTCCCCTTCAGCGCATGTGGCAAGGCCACAAAAGGCATAGCAAGAGGAGAAGCCGGTACACCCTGTAAAGAAAAAAGCGCAGGAAAAAGAAAGGAGGTTAAGAAGAATAGAGGAAGAAGAAGCAGTACACATGGCTAAGCTACAAGAGGCACAGCAAGAGTAGAAGAGGAGTCCAGCAGCAGAATTGAGGAGGAGAGCAGAGGAGCATTGTGGCAAGGGGGTGCTAGAAGAAGTACACCTACTAGAGTTAGAATGGTGTATGGAAGAAGTAATAGTAAAGTACATGTAGTGCAAAAGGTGTGGAGAGAAGGGGTGTCATGTAGAGGAAAATAAGAGGCAGGGAGTGATCAAAGACAGGCAGAGATAGTGTGGATGTATAGAAAAAGTGGTGTGGCCCAGAGAGGCAAAAGCACAGTAAGGCGGCATATGACCAGGGGAGTCAGAAAGCATAGCAAAAGAGGGGGATAGCTGAAAGGAGGTCAGGAGAACCTTCAAAATACTGAGGGAGGTATGGTCAAATATTGGAATGGAGAAAATAGACATGCATGAAGGTGTAATGGTAAAGGCACTCTTAGATAGTGGTGCAACAGGGATATTTATGGATAAAAGGATGGCAGCAAAACACAGGTTTAAACTGCAGAAATTAGAGAGACCAATAGCTGTCAGAAATATGGATAAAACAAATAATAGTAGAGAGGCCATTATGCACCAAGTAGAGTACAACGTGTACTATAAAGGCCATGTAGAGAGAATAAGAATAGATGTATGTGACTTGGGGAAAACGGAAGTAATTCTGGGAATACCATAGTTGGCAACACATAACCTAGAAATTAACTGGGAAATAGGGGAAGTTAAAATGACGAGATGCCTACCCCTGTGTAGTGGAAGAAGTCCAAAGAAAGAAAAGGTCAAAAGAGTAGTAACTCCAGAGAAAGAGAAAATCATCAGATGTGCAATAGATGATAAAGAAGATTAGAGAAAGAAAGAAGAGATGAAAGAGGATCATAGAAAAATCGAGGAAATGGTCCCAAAAAGATTTCTGAAGTGGAAGAAGGTGTTTGAAAAGGTAAAATCGGAGAGAATGCCAACCAGAATGTCACAGTTGTGCTATGGACCAGTAGTCACATACTGTATGGTTTACTACTACACCAAAAGGGCGATGTTAGCAAGGTTACTTGCTAACGAGGGTCCAGCTATTTATGTAGTTCATTTGAACAGGTATTTTGTTATACCTCCATGATACTATTTAGTAGTCACTTTTTCTGTGACACAGAAAAACTTGGGATCATGCTATAGATCTCAAGGAGACATTCAAACCACGAAAGGGAAGGATTTACCCATTATTAAAAAATGAAAGGGAAGAAGTCCAGAAGTTCATGGAAGATTAATTGAGGAAGGAATATATTAGACCCTCTAAATCACCTCAAACGCTGCCAGTTTTCTTTGTGGGCAAAAAGGATAGTAGTAAGAGGATAGTAATGGACTACTGCAATCTAAACAACCAAATAGTGAAAAATAACTATCCACTCCCATTAATCACAGAACTAATCAATAATATGGGAGGCAAGAAAGTATTTACTAAAATGGATCTAAGATAGGGGTTCAACAATGTAAGGATAAAGGAAGGAGATAAGTAGAAGGGAGCATTTATGATACACATTGGTTTCTTTGAGCTAATGGTCATGTTTTTTGGAATAACAAATTCACCAACAATGTTCTAGGCAATGATAAACAAAAATACTGAGAGACTTGATTAACAAAGGAAAGGTAGCAGCATTCATAGACAATGTGTTAGTAGGGACAGAGACAGAGGAAGGACATGACAAAATTGTGGAAGAAATATTGAGGAGGTTAGAAGAAAACAACTTGTATATCAAGCCAGAAAAATATGTGTGGAAGTCAAGGAAGATAGGATTCTTAGGGGTTGTCATAGGACCTAACAGGATAGAAATGGAGACAGAAAAGGTGAATGGAGTGCTTAGTTGGCCACAGCCAAAAAATGTGAAAGATGTTAGAAAATTCTTGGGCCTCGCAAACTATTACAAAAGGTTCATTAAAGACTTTGCTCAAGTAGCTAGGCCAATGAATGTGCTTACACAAAAAGATGAGAAGTGGCAGTGAAAAGAAGTACAACAAAAAGCATTCAATAAGCTAAAAAGGATCTTTACTAGTAAACCGGTATTAGCAGCCCCAGATTTAGACAAGGAATTTAGGGTAAAAGCTGATGCTTCAAACTGTGCTACTAGAGGAGTACTCTCAATGAAATGCTCAGACAAAAAGTGAAGACCAGTCACTTTTATTTCTAAATCTCTAAGCAATATGGAAAGAAACTATGAGATACATGATAAAGAAATGCTAGCAGTTATCAGATGCTTAGAGATGTGGAGACACTTCCTAGAAGGAGTAGCAGTTAAATTCGAGATTTGGACCAATCACAAAAATCTTGAATACTTCATGAAAGCACAAAAATTGAATTGAAGGCAAGTACAATAGGCTCTATACCTATCCAGATTCGACTTTATGCTAAAACATGTTCCAGAAAGTAAGATGGAAAAAGCAAACAGTCTCAGCAGGAGGCTAGACTAGGAGATTGGAGTAAAAAAGGATAATAAGGATGAGACATTGGTAAAACCAGAGTGGTTGAAAGTGAGGAAGACAAAAGCAATAGAAATTATAGTAGACGGGGTAGATCTACTAGAGGAAGTTAGAAAGTCAAAAGTGAAGGATAACAAAGTAGTAAAAGTGGTAGAAGAAATGAAGTGGGCAGAAGTAAAAATGTTGAGAGATGAAGAGTGGAGAGAAGTAGATAGTATTATGTACAAAGAAGGAAAAGTTTATGTGCCAAAAGATGAGAAATTGAGGGCAGAAATAATTAGACTACATTATGATACACCAATAGGAGGGCATGGGGGACAGTGGAAGACAGTAAAACTGGTCACCAGAAACTTTTGGTGGCCAGGAGTTACAAAAGAAGTGAAGTGGTATATAGAGGAATGTAATGCCTGCTAGCAAAATAAAAATCACACAAAACAACCAGTAGGCAAACTAATGCTCAATTCTATTCTGGAAAAGCTCTAGATGTACATATTGGCAGATTTTATCATAAAGCTATCTTTAGCTCAGGGATACAACTCAATCTTGGTAGTAGTCAATAGGTTAACTAAAATAGTATACTTCATACCTACTATGGAGAAAACATCGGTAGAAGGATTAGCACAGTGTCATGCCAGACAGCTGTTCAGGCAATAAAAGTGACATTTTTTACCATAATAACAAGAATAACCAGCTCGAGAGATGAGTTTGGCCCCCTAGAGATATTATTAGATGTCCAGTTGTAGACTTGAGCATACCACTTGAGTAGCAGAGTAGTGGCTGTGACCACTACTATAGAAACCTCATAGAGATTGTCCAGAGAATTTCATAACAAATCTATAACAAAACTCCCCTCTAGAGTGCTCTTGAGAGCAGAAAGGACCTTAGAAGATATTCTTTAACAGAATGATGTCATATCTCAGCAGCAGTCACTTATTTATAATGTCTAGGTTACCATCAGAGCAGGGCCATCATTGCTGATGGCTAATTATAGCAAGAACTAGCAAGATGAGTCCTCTTGAGGACTGCATTGCAAACTTAATAAAAGAAGACTAAGGCTTGAAGATGTGATAAGGTATAGAGGAGTAGTAGAAGGACTAGAGAGATCAGGCAGAGAGGTCAGATAGAGAGATAAAAGAAGAGGTATTTGATAAAGACAACATGCTCGAGAGTAAGACAACTCGAGATTGCCGCCTCTCTCTGTGGCCCATCAAAAGGCTCAAGAGCCATATATTGTTTAGAGAAGAACCCCAGGAGTAGAATTAGAGGAGTGGGGAGTGGTAGCCAAGTAATCAGGAGAGGTGCTATCTCATTATTTCCCTCTTACTATCTTTGGGAATTTAGAAGTTTTCTTTGTTTCTTTTCTTTTGTTGTATCATTACTTTGTAATCCTAATAAAATACTCTAGGGCACAGAAGGGAAAAAGATACTTTTCCCCCCCATTATCTCTCCCTTTGTTGCTCTAGAGCTGAAAGGCTATTTGAGTAATTTGAGGATTTCTTTTGTGTTTGCTTTATGAAAACTCTATAAAACTTCTCTTAAAGGAAGACTCAAGCCTCAACGGACCTAGGCATTCACTTACACTAGGAGCTAACCACTCGCTATATATCATTGGAGTTGGCTTCCAGTTGTACAGTCAGCTGAAGAAGAGCCCACATGACGGCATGGGAGTTCTAGGTAGTACTGCTGTATTGACAGTGAGCCAGGCTACTAGACTAGGTAAGAGCAGTAGTGTCACGGCACGAGATGAACACATACCTTAGGGATCCTATTATGGTGAGGGTTCACTCGAGTAGATACTAAAAATAGTTCTTTTCTTCTTAGGTTTCTATTTGATATGTTTTGGTTATTCTTTGAACTTTTACCTTTAGTAAGCTCTCTATTATTTGATTTATCTCCCCAGTGCCTACTTGTTTAGTGCACAATTGTGAAGTAGCTTGGAGATTTCACCTCTTTAACCTTGCTTTCACCTTTGTCCTGTGACTAAATCTTTTGATCCCCATCAACAGTTGTTCAGAGATAATATGTGAAAATTGCACAGGCTACCTAAAAGCATCATCTCAGACAGGGGGCCCCAATTTGTGGTAGGACTAATGCAAGAGTTGAATGAGATGCTAGGAATTAAGAGTAAATTGTCAACAGTGTTCCATCCTCAGACAAATGGACAAATTGAGAAGGTCAATCAGAAGTTGGAACAATACTTAAGAATGTTCATCGATCATAGGCAAGAGCAGTGGCCAGAATGGTTGGGAACAGCAGAGTTTGTATACAACAATAAAATACACTTGAGTACTTGGATGTTGCCCTTTAAGGCAAACTATGGGTAAGATCCCAGAATGGGGTTCAAGAGGAGAAAGAAGGGGAAGTATGAGAGAGCAGAGAAATTCATTGAAAAGATGAAAGAAATACAAAAGAAAGCGAAAGCGGTGCTAGGAAAGGCACAGGAAGAGATGAAAAGATATGTAGATAAAAGGAGAGTAGAAGTAGATAACTATAAAGTAGGGAACTTAGTGATGTTGAGTACTAAGGACTTGAAATACCAGATAGTCAGAAGAAGGACAGAGAAGTTGATGAAGAGATTTGTAGGCCCTTACAAGATCAAGAAAATCATATTATCAAATGCAGTAGAATTAGAACTACCTAGTAAATACATCCAGTAGTAAATATTAGTAGGATATGTAAATATGTAGGGTAAGTGGAAGGGCAGAAGAAGGAGTAACCTGCTCCAGTAATAATAGAAGGGGAAGAAGAATGGAAGGTAGAGAGAATTCTGAATAAGTGACAAGTTAGAGGAAAGAACAAATACTTGGTATGCTGGAAGGAATTCATGGCAGAGTCAGATACTTGGGAGGGAAGAGAGAATTTGGAAAACATAAAAGAAGCAATCAAAGAATTTGAGAAGGAATACCAATGAGATATGGAAGATATGGTGAGACAAGAATGTGAGAAAGAAATATTCAGAAGAGGAGAATTGCTAGAAAGATTTACAGCAAGAAAACTGTTCAGATGGTTGGATAAAAGGTACAATCAAGAATATTGGAGAAGGCTAGAAAAGAATTAGAAACAGTGGAAAGGAAAACAATCAGGGGAAAAAAGAATAGAAATGATTGCAGAGAAAAAAAAAACCAAGAAAGAAAATTTAAAAGTCAGAGAATGGATAGAAGATGACAATGAGATGGGCAATATGGTTGATCCATACTATGAATTGTAGGAAAAATTCCTCAGGATGAGGAAACTTAAGAGGGGACTGGTGTCATAACCTGGCAAAACGGCTAAGTCATTATTTAATAATCTTTTCATTTTCATTTCTTTTAATTCCTGATTATTATTTTTCTTTTCTTTTTCTTTTCTTTTATTATTGATGGACATGCGAGAGGAAAGTGACTCATAAGGAAGCACAGGATAAAAGGAAGGGTTAGGGTTACTCTTCATGTATAAATAGTGTACAGAATCTAACAAGAACTCTATCAAATTCTTCTTGTCAAATGCTGATAAAGGAGTAGTTGGCTTTATTCTGGCTCAGGAGTTGGCTACTCTGACAGTTACCATTTATTAAATCACTAATATCTCAGAAACCGCCATGATTGATGCTTTGGTTCTAGGCTCAGCAAAAGCCTTCATAACACTCAGAATAAGCCTAGAACAACCTCAAAGTGATTAATATTAGTGGAGATATGAAGGCCTCAATGTTTGCACATGGACTTTATTAATTACTCATAGATAGTTATCTGTCCTTTTCTTAGAACAAAGGACAGCCTTCATGTTATCACTATATTAAGCACAAAGGCACTACCATATGTAGAACAATAGGTAGTAGCATGTAATGATCTATCCTAGTGCTCAGACCATCACAATTCTGTATATAAAGACTTGTAGTCTGAGGATTAGACCTTAGACTTAACAATATCTTTTGTCAACGTCTAAACTTCGCATTTTTGAACCTTTCAAGATTCTAAAGCACCAATTACAAATAAGTAAGTGACCATTTGTGATACTTATACTACTTTTACATAGTCTATGCACAAAAGTCTTGCAGTCACATGTTTTTTTAGAATGTTCTACAATCATCTGATCTAATCATGTGATAGGGTTTACTTAAGCTTCCCATGCTATTTATAGTTTTATCCCATTATATGTCTTAAGATTATGGATCAACTGTTTAAAGGCATGGGAAGTTATTTCCTTTTTGGGGGTCTTATAATATAGTCTTTCTTTCAAGATTCCTTGTTCCAAGAAATTTTTCCATTAGCCCTAATTTTCATCCTATCTTTTTTCTCTTTCCTTTTCATATCTTTTTGTTATTGATAGATTGTGATAGCTCTTAGTGATCATCCTAGGTAGATGTTCAGAAAGAACTCGATGGAGTTCTTCATTAAATTGGGCTACTACTTATACTATTCTATAGTAGCTATACAACTACTAGTCCACAATCATATGTTTTTCTAGAATATTCTATGATCACCTGACCTGGTCACATGATCTGATTATCTAAGCTCTCATGCTATTTATATCTCAACCCTATTGTATAACTTGATGTTATAGATCAGATGTTCAAATGTGTGGGAAGTTAGTTCCTTTTTGGGGCTCTCATAATACTTTTCCTTCCCTACCTATATAATAATTTTGCTGCGAATTCCCTAGGTAATTCCTGACTAAATTCCTTTTTTTCTTCTTTCTGCTCCTATTGCCTTAGTTCTTTGGCCTCTTCCCCATACTCCCTTTCAAACTCTTTTACCAACTCCTTCATATTTTCTAGATTTTCTCTATTCTCCCAGGTGTCTTCCTCTATCGTATATCCTTTTCATCTTACCAAGAACTTTTCCTTCTCTCTCACCATCCCTTTGTTTAATATTTTCTTTACTTTGAACTCTTCTTCTCCTTTGATGATGACCAGTTTTGGCGGTTCTTTTGTCCTTCTACCTGTGGTTTATAGAGTCGTACTCTACTTATGTTGACTATGGAGTATATTTTAATAGACTTAGTGTCAGTGAGCCAACTCCTGAGCTAGAATAAAGCCAACTGCTCTTTATCAGCGTTTGACAAAGAGAACTCAATAGAGTCCCTATTAGATTTGCTACACTATATATATATATACAATTACTGTTGTGGCTATACATCTTGTTTCTCATAGTCCTCATATCTATTAGCTAAGTTCTTTGTCACATGCTATGATATGATCTGTGACTCCATGTGACCTATAATATGACCATTCTGTGACTATTGTCACACCTTTTTGTAACTCTGTGACTTGTCACGTGATATTTTCCCATGCTCCACCTTAGTAATAAAAGAAAAGGAAAAGAAATATTAAATAATGACTTAGCTATTTTGCTAAGTCATAATAGTTTTTGTGATTTGTCCATATTTCAAATTCAAGTTTTGCTCCTTCCAAATAGTGCCTTCATGCTTCTAGACTTCTAATAACTACTAGCATCTCTTTATTGTGAATCTCATAGTTTCATTCTGTAGCGTTCAGCAATTTAGAAATAAAGGCTACTGGCCTCCACTTTTCATCCTTATACTTTGTCAATAATACTCCTCCTGTTGCATAATCTGAAGCATCTACCTCTACTCTCATTTCTTTATCAATATCCAGGATAGCCAGAATAGGTTCTATGGTGAATATCGCTTTAAGTTTCTTGAATACCTTTTTCTGTTTCTTCTTCTATCTCCATTTTTGCTTCTTTCTAACAAGTACATGTAGGGGTGTGGCTATTTTGGCAAAGTCTTTTATAAACCTCCTGTAGTAGTTGGCCAGACCTAAAAACTTTTGTACTTTCTTGACATTCCTGGGTGCTGGCCAGTTTAACACTCCCTTTATCTTTTCCCTTTGCATCTCCACTCCTTTTGGACCAATTACTACTCCCAGAAACTTTACTTCTCTTACTTTCCATTTACACTTTTCTAGTTTCACAAATAGGTCATTTTCCTCTAACCTCTTTAACACTTTCTCCACTAATTCATTGTGCCTCTCTTCTGTATCTATAGTTACCAGGATATCATCAATGAATATTACTGTATCTCCTTGGTTTATAAGATCTCAGAACAGATCATTTATTATTGTTTGGAAAATAGCAGGAGAGTTAGTTAATCCAAAGTACATGACTATGAATTCATAAGCTCTAATATGTGTCGTAAATGCTGCTTTCTATTTGTCTCCTTCTTTGATCCTAATATTATTATATCCCTACCTCAGATCCAGCTTTGTAAATACCTTTCTTTTTCCTACTCTATCTAGTATATTTGCAATAAGGGGTAAGGGGTACCTGTTCTTAATTGTCTACTAATTTATATGCTGATAATCTTGTACCATTCTTCATGTGCTATCCTTTTTTGCCACAAAATATACTGGTAACATTTAGGGTGACTTGGAAGATTGAATATATCTATTTCTTAGTTAATTCTCCACAAACACTTGTACCTCCTCTCTTTTTTCTCTAGACAACGAGTAAACTTTTCCCTTTTTTGGTACAAATTCTTCCTTTAATTCTATAGCATAGTCCTAGGCCTTTTATACTGGCATTCTTTTCGACTTCTTTTTTCTGAATACTTTCTTCTACTTCCAAAACTTCTTGGTATCACAAACTTCATTCGGCCATATCTCCATCAATTCTTTGATGATTCTCATGGTCTCAAAGGCTACAAAAAGACCTCAAAAAGACCTTTCAATCAGTGCTAGTTACGTCTCAAGGCAATCAATATTGGCCAAGATATTAAGCAGATCAACTAGTAACTACCATGTTACTGTTTATTAAATTGCTAATATCTTGGAAACTGCCATAATCGATGCTTTGGTTCTAGGCTCAGCAAAAGCCTTCATAACACTCAGAATAAGCCTAGAACAACCTCAAGGTGATTAATATTAGTGGAGATATGAAGGCCTCAATGTTTGCACATGGACTTTATTAATTACTCATAGATAGTTATCTGTCCTTTTCTTAGAACAAAGAACAGCCTCTATATGGTTAGGTTATCACTATTTCTAGCACAAAGACACTACCATATGTAGAACAATAGGTAGTAATCAGGTGATGATCTGTACTAGTGCATAGACCATCACTTTTCTGTATATAAGGACTCATAGTCTGAGGATTAGACCTCAGACT
>Ga0153968_1000147_pt1 | contig 13220 bp, 10 predicted proteins | sample TSGA052MetaG_FD_104729 | JGI IMG/M metagenome (GOLD analysis project Ga0153968, IMG submission 104729) | Attine ant fungus gardens microbial communities from Georgia, USA - TSGA052 MetaG | ecosystem: Host-associated > Fungi > Mycelium > Unclassified | place: USA: Georgia, George L Smith State... | reverse complement strand
GTATATAAGGACTCCCTGTCTGAGGATTAGACCTCAGACTTAACAACATCATTTGCTGCTTGTCTAACTTCGCTTTTTTGAGCTTTTCAAATATCCAAACCATCAATCACAAATCAGTAAGTGACCATTTGTGATACAAACTGTAATATCACCTGAGGATTCTCCTGGAGTCTTGTGCCCCAGTTGTACCAGAATAGCCAACTCCTGAGCCAGAATAAAGCCAACTGCTCCTTTATCAGTGTTTGACAAGGAGAACTCAATGGAGTTCCTGTTAGATTTTCTATACTACTTATACAACTACTACATGGTCTGTGCACTATCTTCCCACACTCATCATGTGACTAGTTATGTGACACCATGTGATGTGACCCTGTGACATCCTATTCATGTGACTGTGACTTGTGACACTTGTGATGTAACACTTTCCCATACTCCTTTCTGTGTAGTAAGTCCAAAAGAAAAAGAAAAGAAAAAGAAAAGAAAAGTGAATATAAATAATGACTTAGCCATTTTGCCAAGTTATAACAAGTCACCCTTATAGCAGATTAGGATCCTTAAAATGGAGCCTTGGACTATTCCAGTGGACAGCCACCCAATAGGTTGCTCTCCCCTATCATACCCAGCCCTCCAAGAATTCTGCTCTCCAGATGTTATTGCTTTTGGACACCCCCCAAGGCATAGCCAATGCCTTAGGATATCTGCAACACCATTTCCAAGAGCTAATGGAGAGATAAAACATCTCCAAAAACAACATTAACACTACACTGGCAGCCTTGACTGTGCAGCTACAGTATAAGGGGTCACTCAGTGGCAATCCTAACCACACTCGATATTTGTGAAGGAGGCAGACTTAAGCAAGAGCAGTGAATAGCCCAGGAGCTCTAATCAATGTTGAGGTAAGATATTCTACCATACATCACTAGCTATATATACTAGACTAGCTTGGTCTATGTGCTGGTCACTATGGGAACCTAGATCAAGACACTAATAACTACCATACCTAATAAGGCTATGTAGTACAAACCATGGCAACAAGAACAAGAGAGAAGGAAACTATGAATAGCAGGCTCCAAGGATCTGAGGGCAAGCTAGATAATACTCACCCATACCAGGTTACCTAAGCTACTCCAGAGTGTCCTCTTACATACAGCAGCTTACACAGCTAGTAGCTAACCCCCTCCCTATGCCTGTACCAAACACACCTCCCCCACCTATACCATTTCCCCTAGTGTCTCCATCCCCCACTGTTACGCCACTAGAGAATTTTCTGCAGAAATGTAGCATGGGATATGTAAGAGTGACCGGAGCAAAGTACTCCAGAAGATTCCTCAGATAAATTATACTATGGAATATGTTACAACTTACCTCCAGGAGATTCCTCAGAGAATTAGATGAGGCTCCTGGAGGGAATAATCTACAATATATACTAAAATGTCCCTGCATTCCATTCTTTGGTAACCAGGGGCTGCACAATGAATTTGTGTTGGGAGACAATGGAGGGCGCTCTGGAGTTATGTGTGAGGGGTCCCCTTACAGGATACACATTATACCCCTGGATTTCACTATTGAAATCCACTCTAGAGATCTCCTACAAGTCCCAGACATAATCTAGACCCAAGATTGGGTACTTCTCTTAGGTAGTAACCAAGCTGCCACATGCTAGAATAGTATATACCTCAGGAGGCAAGACTGATGAGCTAGCATCAGGTTTCTCAGATATAGACTATTAATGTTGAAACTCTAGAAATCAAAGGCTTAGAGATATCTTTGGAATGCAAGATAATTTCAATCTAGAGTGGACTTAGACTAATATAACATCAAGATGGCAGATCAAAAGTCTATCAGTGACTAGTGATCCCATCACTGCTGGACTCAGTCAAGAAATGGATGTACTGCCAGACGACAATCATATCACTGATGCTTGGACACACTATCATATGTTTCTAGACTGTATTTGGAGTAGAAAGAAGCTGGTTTGGGGTTCAAGGAACAATGGGCAGAAGTGGAGTATGGAAGTGGAGCAGGATCACATGGTCATGTCCAGAGATATGAAGGACAGGGAGGTGATGGCTGCCGTGGCCACATGGTGGTGTCATAGAGAAGAGACACAAGAGAGAGTGGTAGAATGAAGGATTTCCTTTTCTATTTCTTTCTAATTGAGTCCCAGGGTTTGTAAGATCATAATATATTTCTCAGAGTGGAGATTGATAGAGGAGCCTCCTTGGCCCTTGCCTTCATCTCAGAAGCTCTTGAGGTTATAAATGCGATTCTCTTGAGTGTGTAAGGGGTGATCTTGGTAAGAGATTGAGTTGGTGAAGGTTTCCTACCATATACCCTACTCTTTCATAAGATAAGACATAGTGGTTGCTCAAACAACCTTCTATGGAGTAGCAGGCCTGAAAAGCCTGGCTAATCATTGACTCAGATTGTATCACATCCATAAGGTTTGGTATGGGGGTGTGGATGAGAGCTTGATTGAGTGTGGTAAGGCTCATGAGTAGTTTACTAACTATTCTACTAGTGAGCTTGTTATGGTGTGTGTCATGACTTGGCAAAACAGCTAAGTCATTATTTAATATTCTTTTCTTTTTCTTTTCTTTTATTTTCTTATCAATGGGTGCGCGGGATAAAATTGACTCATATGGAAGCATGGGACTTTAGCATAGGGTTAGGGTCAGGAATATGTATAAGTAGAGTAGAAAATCCAATGGGAACTCTATCGAGTTCTCTTTGTCAAATACTGAACAAAGGGACAGTTGGCTTAATTCCGGTCATCGGAGTTTGGCAGCTGACAGTATGTAAAGGTGGACACCTTAGGGACACCATGCAGATAGGATCTAGATTGAGCTCCTATTATTCCTTTTATACTTAGATTCCAAATAAGCTGCATATTCACTTTTTAATTTCTTTCTGATACCTCTACTTCCTACTTCTCCCCATGAACCCTTTAGCATGCAATTGAGAACTGTCACTGCTTTTTCTACTTGCTTGTCATAGTAAACATCTCTTTTGCCCCTTTCACTGCTCTGACAGCGTAACAAACACATCCCAAGCTCTCCTGTCCTCTGGACTTCAGTAGAGAATGTCACAATAGCCATGCATTCTTGAACTCCTGCTCCTTCTACATATGCCTAGCCCCAGAGCAGTTCCACAACAAACAGGAGAGAATTCTCTGAGCCCTCACATTCTTCAAAGGTGGTCATTGTTAGGGAACTACTCAGAGGCAGTCACCCTGAAGCTGATGGATAGTCCTAGAAGCTAGTATGAGATTCAAGTGGGGTATATCTATATACACTTGCTGATATATATACTATAACAGATGGTCAGGCACACAGGCACCAGGCACCAACCTATAATTGCACATTGTCCTAAATATAGAATAGAAGGCATCGCATCGCATGATACAGACAGAAGGAGCAAGGAACAATAGGAATGTAATAACAAACAGATATAGAGTGTAAGGGCACACTCAGTGAGGCGCCAGTCACACTGCAGTAAAGTAAAGCAGGCGTCTTAAGAAGAAGCGATGGATAGCCCAGGAGCTTCAATCATTGTTGAGGTAAGGTATTCTACCATACATCACTAGCTACTTATACTAGACTAGCCTGGTCTGTGCGCCAGTTGCTATGGACACCTACATCAGGACAATAATAACTACACTACCAGATATGGCTATATAGTACTGTGATGAAGACCCAAACTAGAGGGAAGAGAACTATAGACCGCGGACTCTGAGGATCCATGGGAACACTAGCTGATGCGAACCCTACCAGGTTATCTAAGCAATCTTAGGGTTGTCCCCTTACATAGAGCTTTAGTAGATGTGAGCTCACCAGACTTACTAAGCATGACCCTAGATACTGTTCCCTTACAGTTGTGTTGCCAAGTGGTCCAAAAACATGTTCTGTTAGGAAGCAGACACTGGCCTTTTCCCCATCCAAACCTGAGGGGACTTTGAACAACAGTTCTGGGTTTACTTTTTCCCTATTAATGCAGAAGCAGACACAATCAATGCTCTGGAAGGAACCTCCTACCACCAAGGAGGTTGAATGGTGAACGACTATCTGAATAACTTCCAGGTCCTGGTCTCTGATGCAGGTTATATAGATCCTTGGACACTAGTAGTGAAGTTTTGATGAGGTCTCAGGTTAAGCATTCAGAACTAGATTGCTATCATGCCATATGGACGACCTGCTGATACCAACCCCGACATGTAGTATAGAGCAGCATGGAGGATTGACCAGGCGCACCTCACCAACAAGGCCTTCCAGTCCATATTGTGCTCTATCCCCTCTATACTGCCTAAAACTGCCTCTGCCCAATCCCTACCTTTGTTCATGGTGAGATTACCCTCTGTTCCACCTCTTCTAGTTGCTTCAAAACCTCTGCCACCAACTCTGTCTATGGGAGTCCCCATAGACGTCGACATGACTAGGAAAGCAAGGTTCTTGCCTCTGCAGGGATGTTACTGATGCAGAGATGTAAACTATCTAGTCTGAGACTGTTCCCATTATATAGATGTCCACCAACTCACCTCGGAACAGTGGGAGGAGTTGATTGAAGATTTGTTGGCATTAAAAGATACAGTTCCACTAGAGGAGTCTTGCCCCCCAGAAGAGGAGAATTTTGCATAGCATAACTGGCGATAAGTGTGCCCCAGTCACCAGTAAATAAGTTTACTGTATTGACTATAGAGGATACCAATACAATTGATAGTGAACTAGTAGATGCACTGCCCCCTACTCCCTTAGTCCCTGCTCTGCTCCATAAACCCAAGTGGGAGAAGAGGCTGCCCAAGCTTCTCTCGATTAGCGTCTTGGATATGTGAGGAACTTTCTTGCTCCTGCCAGTGAAAATTAGAACTATGGACACAAGCAAACTCCACTCTGTCAAGGCCCTCCTGGACTGCAAAGCAACTGGGAGCTTCATCGACAGAGATTTTGTCTATTTGAAAAGGATGAACACTTGAACCCTCTCGTGTTGTTATGCTACTAGAGAATTTTCTGTGGAAATGTAGCATAGGATACACTTTATACTCCTAGATTTCACTATTGGAACCCACTCTAGAGACCTCTTACAAGCCCCAGACATAATCTAGACCCAAGAATTGGGCACTTCTATTAGTTAGTTGCCAAGCTACCACATGCTAGAATAACATATACCTTGGGAGACAAGACTAATGAGCTAGCATCAGGTTTCTCAGAGACAGACTATCAATGTTGATACTCTAGAACTCAGAGGTTATAGGATATCTCTGGAATGCAATATAATTTCAATCTTGAGCAGACTTAGACTAATATGATACCAAGATAACAGATCAAAAGTCTATCAATGGCTAATGATCCCATCACTGCTGGACTCAGTCAAGAAGTGGATATACCATAGAGCAACAGAAATATTAATGACATTCATATACATTTGCATGTGTATAAGGGGACACCTCCATTTCCACCCCTGAACAGCATAACAACACTCCAGAGTGGCCTAAGCCTGTTCAACTATTACTAAAGTAATACTTAAACACACTAGTATAGCTCCAATCACACAGACCCTGACACTTTAGAATATAAACCTAGTATATAGTGTAGAATATCCCTTCAGGAGCCTCATCCTAATCTCTGAGGATTCTCCTGGAGGTGAGTTGTATCATAATTGTAAAACTGTAATATCAACTGAGGATTCTCCTGGAGTCTCGTGCCCCAGTCGCCCTTACAACATGTTTCTAGATTGTATATGGAGTAGAAAAAAACTGGTTTGGAGGTTAGGGGATATTGGATAGGAGTGAAGTATGGAGGTGGAGTAGAAGCACATGGCCATGGCCAGTAGGCATAGAGGATAGGGAGGTGATATCTGTCATGTCCACATGGCAATGTCATGGAGAAGAGAAGTGAGAGAGGCTGGAAGAAGGAGTTTTCTTTTTTTATTTATTTTTAATTGAGTCTCATCAGTTTGTACTTTTAATATAACACTCAGAGAGCCCGAGAGAAAGGCAATGGAATCTTGACACCTGCTGCCATCTCAAGGGCTTGAGAGTTGTCTTATGACACTTTTCTGAGTTCTAAGTAAAGTAGTTGGGTTGTTGAGAAGACTGGACCCTATACCCTACTTGGTCAAGAGACAAGACACAGCAGTCACTTGGACAACCTTCTATGGAGTAGTAGGCCTGAAAAGCCTGGCTAATCATCAACTCAGATCGTATCACACCCATAAGGTTTAGTATGGGGTTATGGATGAGGGCTTGATTGAGTGTGGTAAGGCCCAGAAGTGGTTTACTGACTACTTTGATAGCGAGCTTGTTATAGTGTGTAAAGGTGGACATCTTAGGGACACCATGTGAGGAGAATCTAGATTGAGCTTACAATCCTTTTGAACAATTTTATCTTAATTATCATACTATATTCTCTTTTTAATACCTTCATTTTTGATTCATCCCCACAAACTCTTTAGCATGCAATTGGGACCTGGTACCACATCTTTAGCTTGTGCCAGGATAATAGTCCCTTTTGCTCCCTTCAGTGTCCCCATAGCCATTTCCTTCTAGAATCTTCTTTTTCCTTATATACAAAAAAGTGATAGTCTGTGTACTAGGACAGATCATCACATGCTACTACCTATTGTTCTACATATGGTAGTGCCCTTGTGCTAGGAATAGTGATAAATTAACCATATGGAGGCTGTCCTTTGTTCTAGGAAAAGGACAGATAACTATCTATGGGTAATTAATGAAGTCTATGTACAAACATTGAGGCCTTCATATCTCCACTGATATTAATTGCCTTGAGGTTGTTCTAGGCTCATTCTGAGAAATATGAAAAGGGCTTCTGATGAGCCTAGAGCTGAAGCATCAATTGTGGTGGTTTCTGAGATATTGGTGATTTAATAAATGGTACCATGGTGGTTACCAGTTGATCTGCCTAATATCTCAGCCAATACTGATTGCTTCAAGACGTGACTGGCATTGATCAAAAGGTCTTTTTGAGGGCTTCTCATAGTCATTAAGACCATGAGAATTGCCAAAGAATTGATGGAGATATGGCTGAATGAATTTTGTAACAGAACTAGACCTTGAGCTTATGCAAATACCTTAGGAGCCAAGTAAGATGAGCTGGAATCAGGTTATAAACAGAGTTATCAGATGAGAATGTTCTAGATCCACCTTGTATGGGATATACCTTGCTAGAGATGGTATACTTGCACTCTAGAACCAGCAGTGTGCTAATAACGGACTTAAACAGACATGTTGCTGATTGCAAATAAGCATTGATGGTATCAGATCAGATATATTTAGATAAATGGCATCTGGGATGTGACTTAGAGAATTGGGACTATGGTTGAAGCTTACTAACATTTGATAGGTAGCTAAGGAGTTCTAAATCACAAGCCAACAACAGAGAAAAGAACATTGAAGGACTCTCTGTCTGAAGATTAGACCTCAGACTTAACAACATCTTTTGTCACTTGTCTAACTTCGCATTTTTGAACTCTTTAAAGTATCAAAGCACCTATCACAAATAGTAAGTGACCATTTGTGATAAGTTCTACCTGCTCACTATTTCATATAACTCTTTGGTATGTTCTAAGGACTTATAATGGGTTCTAGAGCAAATTCTAATTAGGAATTTGTTGGTATAATGTGTATCAAATGCTACTTTCTGCTGCAAATTCACTGGCAGTGTAACAGTGTGACTATCAAACCTGATAAAGATACATATATAACAGACTAAAGATATAAATAGCATGGGACTAATTATGTGATACTGTATAGTTATTAGTAAGGGTCTTGTGATCATGGGAGATAGGTGCACAGACTAACAGACATTTGTATAAGTAGTAGCTCTAATCCAACAAGAACTCCATCAAGTTCTTCTTGAACTTCAACCCTAAGTCCATCAAGGACTCTCTCTTTGAGATCTCACTACTTTGATCTCTAATCATCCTTGACCAGTGACTGTCTCAAGTCACTAGTCATTTTGAATAGTGGAAGCTTGATGGGGTTCTTGCTCAGTTATGCTAGCTACTTATACAAGTATGCTATTTGCCCTTATTTGTACTGATCTACTTTACAACTGGCCAGGAGGTCACTGGTTTGAATTCCTAGTCCATTATCTCAAAGAGGGTATAGGACAATAAGGAAGGTGCACAATTGAATCTCAACAACCAACAGGCAAGTGCCTGAAGTCCAAACAAAGTGAGTCAATTATATTAACAATAAAAAAAGAACTATTTAAATGCACACCTGAAGTCTGAACAAAGTGAGTCAAACTTCAGCAAAATGGTGAGTATGCTTTTATATCATATGAAAAGTTATTGCAATGACTAATAGGAATTTTTTGTGATGGAATGAAAACAAAATTAAATTGATGATGGTCCCAGCTATTGAGGGAGTTCTGAGCCAGTCTTGAAATGTACCATTCGACACATCATTCTATGAGTACATGTCCCTTGGTCATCTCATGACACCCAGGTTGCCAAGCACTGGTGATTATGAATTTATAACCAAGCCACTTCTTTAAATTTAATCTTTTGATTCTGGTCTTAGTGACTACAATATATTTTTTCTCCTTGTCCCAAGTTCCTGCACATCCTCTTGAAAATATTTCTCCACATGTTGTATTAGAACAGGGTAGGAGAATCTGTTCACTTGTTTTCATTCACAGTTTGATGCAAATGTCATTCACAAAAGAGCATTTGTCATTTGTCAATTTCAAAAAAGAGAGCACTTGTCATAGAAACAGTAGCCAAGCAAACTTGTGAACTTTGTTTTGGGTTCCAAATTCAGGATTTCCAAGTGTATTGCGAATGGCATGATAACAAACATCTCTACAATTGACGGTTCGAGCAACAAATCCATATCTTTGACACACGCAAAGAAAGAGCACGAGATCTTCAGAAATGTAGATCTAGACACCTCAATCTCAATTAATCAGGGCCCTTGTGAAGTGAGTAGTCGCGAATCCAACAGAACCATCGGAAGAGTCGTAGACCGAATAGAAACGCTCGAGGAACGCTTGGCCGTTTACGAAATCGAAGCCTGCACCACTCACGGAACCGATATCATTAACAATGAGATAGATACTGCTGGGAGTTCCTCCAATGACAGCATTGAGAGGTCGAGGCCAGATTTGAGCGTTGAATGTCAACTCGTAATCTACCTGCCATTCATCAAGTGAGCTGAAATCATATTATTCCCCCGGAGAGAAAAAGAGAGGACTTACATCGTGGATGGTAAAGAACAAACTCTTCAGATTTCGGAATTGGGCTCGAGTAAGGCGAAGTAAACCTGTGTCGTTATCTAGAACGGCACCTGTGGCTTGTTGATAGGAAGTGAAGGCATCTGAAGCAAGATAAATGAGAGTAGTGCCTAGGAATTTCCACGTTGAGCTTGGTTAGTGAGCAGAAAACTCGGAGGAAACTACCAGTGTCAACAATACCAGAAGTTTTCGCCAAGATGGGGGTAGAGTCGCCGTAACGAACGGACTGATCGATTCCCCAATATGACCTGGCCGGCGAAGCAGAGGTACGAGGACTGATATCTGACGTGAGCGCCGAGTCATTCTGAAGGATAGATGGAATCATACGCAAAGTTGATCCTCCCAGTGAACTTGCGAGAATCGGTTCCGCCTGAAATCAAAACAGTGAACATGGATATTTGTTTGATGAGGGAAAAGGCGACTGACCCCATGTAATTTCACCGTCCGTGGAGTCGATGACATTGCTCGGTTGGAAATAGATCCCAATCATATAACTGGTGATATCGCCATTATTATATAGGTTGTCAGTCACGGTGGGTATGACAGAGTTGTTGGCTGGAAACAGCGTTCCTGAGATAGTTGCATGAGCAACAAGTGAAAGTTGAAATACAATGACAGCACCTCGCGTGAGATCGGAGGGGCCAATGCTATAACGAACAGGATTGAGTCAATGTTCAAAACGAGATTATACTGATGGAGCCCACCCTAAGATACCGTCTACGTCGTCCAAGTCAGACGACTAGTTATTAAAAATGAGTACATTGTTCATCATGATCACACCACTTGAATTTACCTTGGTTACAACACCGATAGATTGTTTGGGTATAGTCAGCGTGCCGAGGGTAACAGTGTCCCTGTACTCTCGACCTGGAATATAAATTGGCTAGTCTTTCAAACTGCGCCGACAAACTGGCATACCTGCGAAGTTTCCCGAACCATAAGACACTTTCTTCGAGTTGGTGAGTTTGATGAGTTGTTCTGCAAGAATCAACTGTACATACGACGCTGTTGTAAGTCCTCACACTGGTTGGTGTACGAACGTATGGACGCCCAGATCCTATCCAAGTATTGGAACTAGAATGACCCGTTGATGTAATTCAATTCATGCTAGCAAAGGACCCGTACCTCCCAGTGTCAACGATGAGATCGTCTGTGATGAAAGAATGATCAGTAACCTCATTGTCACTATTTGAACTATAGCGTACAGTATGTGGGAGGAGAACCAACACCGACAGATGCGATGTACCGTACTGCTTGGTTTTCAACAGGCTGATTGACAATTGCGGTCTCTTCGACGGTGAGCTCGTCCCCTTGTATTGTTTTCGCATGGGCCTTGAGTGCCATCGCACGCTTACGGTCATTTTGAAGGAGGTTGCGCGCACTGGTAGTATTGACACGTTTCGAGAAGGAGAGTGTGATTGGGGAGTTGCGGATCTGAACGACTGGGCTTGCTACCACAGTCAGAGCCAGCAAAAGCGCAGTAAGAATTGTAGTTGGGAACATTTCGTCTTCGAGCTGCTCGGACAATGCAGTCTTTAAGAGCTTTTTACCCCCGGCGGAGCGCTAGCGACCACATGGACACTCTAGCCATCTTGTTCGGTCTGGAAATATGGAATATGCCTTTCGCCGAAGAGAACCCTCCCAAACTATTGATGATCATAACACCAATCCCGTATTGTGGGCTTGATGAAACAAAGATGGGAGCAATTGGCACTCATGATGAGCTTCGCAATCACAAAAATTTTCCCAGTGGCTTCGAGAAACAGTCTTGCTGTCAGTCTGGTTTGATTTCACTCACATAATATTGTTTTCTTTCCAAAAATAACTTTCTTCTTTCCAATTTAGTACATTATTATTATCTTCTAGTATCTAGTATCATCTTCTAGTATCCAGTATCATCTTCTAGTATTTTCTATATCTAATATCTAATATCTAATATCTAATCTAATTTGCAAATCACAAGAGTAGAGGCAGAAAGACAGAGACAGGTGGAAGAGAGACAGTTACAGAAACAGAGAGTAGTAGAACAGTTGGAAGTGGTACAAGCAGCAAGAAGAGTTGAGTCTGCTCATGTAGTTCAAATCAATCAAATAGTGGAGGAGAAATGAGGATGCAGATGCTCTTGATTATGAAGGATAGCAGAATAGAGATGGTCATAGGGACCTACATGTGGATAGGAATATGCAGAAAAACATTCTGAGAGTTGTGAGTAACATATTTCACTGATTGTCAGTAGATGAATATTAACCAGGTATAACAGAATGTTGGGGAAGACAATATTCAAGAGTTATGTTAGTACAAGTCTTGATGATTTAGGGCTCCTACAGTAGATGCAGGCTAAGGAAGAATTTGATAGAGTTCTCTATTGTATTCTATATACTACTTATACATTTTCTACATAGTCTGTATACTAAAGTCTTACAGTTACATGTTCTTCTGGAATATTCTACAATCATATGACCTAGTCATGTGGTATAGTTTAGCTAAGCTTCCTATACTATTTATAGTTTAATCCTATTATATGTCTTGAGATTACAAACCAATCATTTGAATGTGTGGGAAATTATTTCCTTCTTGGGCTCCTTATAGCATGGCCTCCCCTTTAAGGTTCCTTGTCCCAAGGAATTTTTCTATCATCTCCAATTTTCCTCTTATCTTTTTTCTCTTTTCTTCTCATATCTCCTTTTCTCCTATCCATATAGTAGCTTTGCTGTGAGCTCTCCTGGTAAGTTCTAGTTGAACTCCTTCTCTTCTTCTTTCAGTTCCTGTTACTTTATGTCACAAATATTATTTAGACCTATCTCTACCAATTCTTCAACAATTTTTGTGGTCTTAATGGCACCGGAAAGCCCTTAAAAAGATCTTTTAATAGATACCAAATATGTCTCAAGGCAATCAATATTGGCCAAACTATTAAGCAAATCAGTTGGTAACTACTATGGTACTACATATTAAATTGCCAATATCTCAGAAACTACCACAATATATGCTTCACTTCTAGGTTCAGAAGAAGCCCTCTTTATACTGCTTAGAATGAGCCTAAAATGACCTCAAGGCAATTAATATTAATAAAGATATGAAGTCCTCAATGTTTGTACATAGACTCTCCTTCTATGCTTTTCCTAATACTGCCTTTATTGGGGACTTCCAGGGTTGTCACAGGGTTAGAAACCAAAGGCAGGTAAATGGAGGGCAACAGAAGAGCAGTATTGGCTGACTGGACTGCAGCACTAGGAGGTATGCACTGCAGAAATTGTCGGTCTCAGACTGACATTTGTGTATGCAAGAGCACAGGGCACATGAATGGCACATGACTTGCAGCTCTAGGAGGTATGCACTGCAGAAATTGTTGGTCTGAGACTGATATTTCTGTGTGCAAGAGCACAGTGCATGTGACTGGCACATGACCTGCAGCACTAGGAGACATGCACTGCAGAAAATATTAGCTACAAGTCACATGCACTATATTGGCATGCACAAAAACTCCTCTACTATAGTCCTAGGCTGTTATGAACTTTAAGGGTAACTCAGGTTACAACACTCAATAAAGGCTTGAGGACAACTTGAGAGTAAAGAAAGAAAAAAAATGATACAATTGGTAAAGTATAGTAACTATCTACTACTATATGTGCCTATCTACCATAAGGTAGAAATAAGCAAAGTACATGGCAGACATGAGGTCTGCTGAGTAAACAACATCTCCCATTAGTGACATACTGACTCAGATATTGTACAAGTAAGGAAATATCAATAAGTGAAGTAGTCCATATAATGGACTCATGAAGAACTCCTGTATAAAAATAAGGTCAATTGTAACATTACCTCTATTTCAGGGTTCATGTTCTCATGAACATCCTATAACCTTTCTTCTTCAATTACATAAATAGCCACTGACTTCTTCTGTGCTCCCATGATGTATTCTCCATCTGGTGTTTCAGTGATGCAGAATAGTTTATATAATGATTCTCC
>Ga0153968_1000141_pt1 | contig 13387 bp, 16 predicted proteins | sample TSGA052MetaG_FD_104729 | JGI IMG/M metagenome (GOLD analysis project Ga0153968, IMG submission 104729) | Attine ant fungus gardens microbial communities from Georgia, USA - TSGA052 MetaG | ecosystem: Host-associated > Fungi > Mycelium > Unclassified | place: USA: Georgia, George L Smith State... | reverse complement strand
TCCTTTTCTTAGAACAAAGGACAGCCTCCATATGGTTAGGTTATCACTATTTCTAGTACAAAGACACTACCATATGTAGAACAATAGGTAGTAGCATGTGATGATCTGTCCTAGTGCACAGACCATCACAATTATGTATATAAGGACTCATAGTCTGAGGATTAGACCTCAGACTTAACAATATCTTTTGTCACTTGTCTAACTTTGCTTTTTTGAACTCTTTAAAGTATCAAAGCACCCATCACAAATAGTAAGTGACTATTTGTGATAAATAGAATTTGGCATTAATTTTTCTGCCAGTTGTTCTATGTGGTTTTTGTTTCACTGACAAACATTGCATTTTTCTACATATCACTTTATCTCCTTTGTAACTCCTGGCCACCAAAAGTTTCTAGTGACCAGTTCTATTGTCTTCTACTGTCTTCTATGACCTTCTACTAGTGTATTATGATGTAGCCTAATTATTTCTGTCCTAAGCTTATCATCTTTTGGTACATAGACCTTCTCCTCTTTATATATAACACCGTTGACTTCTCTCCATTCCTCATCTCTTAATATTTTCATCTCTACTTGCTTCATTTCTTTTACCGCTATTACACCACAAGTGAATTTTCCATGGAAGATAACATTTAATATGCTTTATAATAATAGATTTGTTATAACTTGGCAAAACAGCTAAGTTATTATTTATATTTCTTTTCTTTTTTTTTCTTTTAGATTATTACTAAGGTAGAGTGGGAAATATCACGTGACTAGTCACAGAGTCACAAAGATGTAACAGCAGTCACAGAATGGTCATGTCATAGTCATGTCACAATAAAAGTCACAGTCACAGCATATAACAAAGAAGTCACCTGATGGACATGAGGACTGTAGGAGATAAGGTGTATAGCTATGATAGTAATTGTATATATAGTGTAGCAAATTTAACGAGAACTCTATTGAGTTCTCCTTGTCAAATGCTGATAAAGAAGCAGTTGGCTTTATTCTGGCTTAGGAGTTAGCTATTTTGACAAGATTTTTAATTGGAATTTGCTCTAGAACCCTTTTTATAATCCTCAGAACATAATACTATATGATAAAGACATTGAGCTAGCAATAATCAACCTAGAGCTCGTGCCAATACCTTGAGAGGCAATTAAAATGAACTGGCATTAGATTACTAAAAAAGTCACTAAGAGACTGCACTCTAGATCTATCTTTGGATGGACTAACTTAGAAAGATGACAGACTTGTACTCTAGAACTAGTACTACTCAGATGATGAACTTAGACTAATAGACTTTGTGCTTGTAAATAAGCATTGATGGTATCAGATCAATTATATTTAGATAAATGACCTCTAGGATATGAATTGGAAAAACTAGATATTTATAGGACTTGCTAACTGTTTAACAGGTAATCAACGAAGTCCAAATTATAAAGCAGTATTAAGAGCATATTAGAGGAAGACAGAAGAATATTCTAGAAGGAAGTGGCAATGAAGATACATTATCTTTGATGGGAAGGACTTAGTGAGGAAATGTATCATTATAAAGAAAGAAGAGGGCTGCGTCATCAGTAGGATTTTGGGAGGACTTAGGACAGAAAGGAAACAAAGGAAATCCAAAAGTAGTAATAGTTCTCTTTTTATATTTTAATTCTTGAGTTTCAGAGCTTTGTAATGACATTAATATAGTATCTAGAGTGCAGTTGGATTGGAGAAGAACCTCTTGACTTCTACCTCCATCTACACTGCCTCTGGAATTGTGAATGTGGATCTATTGAGAGTAAGAAGACTGGGACTAGGGGAATGTCTTGAGAAGAACATAGAATATACCTAGAACTTGATCTAAAAAGAAGATGTAGATGCAACTTGGGTAGGCTTTGGAGAGGACAGCAGGCTGGAAAAGCTTGGCTAGGTACATACTTGGATTGTATCACATCTATAAGGTTTAGTATTGAAGATGCAAACAAGGGAGCAACTAAGTATAGAGGGTCCATGAGTGATTAACTAACTGTATTTTCCAAAGAAGCTTTTGTCACAGTGTGTAAAGGTTAACACCTTAGAGAGGCTATGTGATGACGATCTAAAGAGATCTTACGATCCTTTTTACAACCACCAATATATATTTTACTGGAGCTATATATAATTCTTATTTCTCTAATTATTTATAAACCTTCAACTTTGATTATCTTCCCTTGGACCTTTAGCACACAATGGGAGCTAGCACATTATTATCTTGTTTGTCCTAGTGTGCAATTCCCTTTTGTACCCTTTCAGCACAGCAAAAGAGAGAGGTTGTCAAAGGAAAGTTTAGAGAACTTTCAAAATGTTAAAAGAAATGTGGTTGGATATTGGTATTAAAAGAACAAACACCCACAAAGGTATCACAATAAAGGTGCTCTTAGACAGTAGCACAACAGGGATGTTTATGAATAGGAAGACAACAGCTAAACATAGATTTAGGCTGCAGAGATTGGAAAGGCCAGTAAGAGTAAAAAATGTAAATAGAATATACAATAGTAGAGGGGCTATTACACATGAAGTGGAAGTGAATGTGTATTATAAGAACCATGTTGAAAGAATGAGGATAGACGTATGTGACTTGGGAAGAACAAAAGTAATCCTGGGAATGCCATAGTTAATGGTACATAACCTAGAAATCAACTGGGAAACAGGGGAAGTAAAGATGACGAGATGCCCACCTCTATGTGGCAGAGTAAAGATAAAGGAAAAGAAGAAAAGAGAAAGAAGAGTAGTAACATTGGAAAAAGAAAAGATCATTAGATAGGCAATAAATGATAAAGAAGATTGGGGAAGAGAAAAAGAAATTGAAAAGGATCATAGAAAAATTAAAGAAATGGTCCCAGAAAAATTCTTGAAGTGGAGAAAAGTATTTGGGAAGATAAAGTCAGAAAGAATGCTAATGAGAAAAATTTGGGATCATGCCATAGATCTTAAAGAAACGTTTGTACCACAAAAGGAAAGGATTTACCTGTTGTCTAAAGATAAAAGGAAAGAAGTCCAGAATTTTGTGGAAGATCAGTTAAGAAAGGGGTATATTAGACCAACAAAATCCCCTCAAACATCACTAGTATTTTTTGTAGGCAAGAAAGATAGAAAGAAGAGAATGACTATAGACTACATAACCTAAATGGCCAGACAGTGAAGAACAATTACCTACTACCATTAATTACAGAGTCAATCGACAATATGGGGGGCAAGAAAGTATTTACTAAAATAGATCTCAGATAGGAATTCAATAATATGAGGATTAAGAAAGGAGATGAGTAGAAGGGAGCATTTACTACACATATGAGCTCCTTTAAGCCAACAATTATGTTCTTTGGAATAATAAACTTGCCAGCCATGTTCTAGGCAATGATGAATAAAATCCTGAGAGACTTAATTAATGAAGGAAAAGTCACAGCATTTGTAGATGACATATTAGTAGAGACAGAAACAGAAGAAGAACATAATAAAATAGTAGAAGAAATATTAAAGAGATTAAAGAAGAATGACTTATATGTCAAGCCAGAGAAATACATGTAGAAAGTAAGAAAGATAGGGTTCCTAGGTGTTGTTATAGGACCAAATGGAATAGAGATAAAGAAAGAAAAAGTGGATGGAGTACTGAGTTGGCTAGAACCAAAGAATATAAAAGACATCAGGAAGTTTTTGGGCCTTGTAAACTATTATAGAAGGTTTATTAAAGACTTCACTCGAGTAGCTAGGCTAATGAATATGTTAACAAGAAAAGACATAAAGTAGCAATAGGGGCAGGAGCAGCAATAAGCATTTAATAAGCTCAAAGGAATTTTTATGATGAGACCAGTGTTAGTATCCCTAGACTTAGACAAAGAGTTTAGAGTAAAGGCAAATGTCTCAAATTATGCTACAGGAGAAGTACTATCAATGAAGTGCTCTGATGAGTTGTAGAGACCAATAGCTTTCATTTTGAAATCATTAAGCAACATCAAAAAAAATTATAAAATATATGATAAAGAAATATTAGCAGTAGTTAGATGCTTGGAAGCGTGGAGGCACTTTCTAGAAGGAATAGTAGTAAAATTCAAGATCTGGACAGATCATAAAAATCTCAAGTATTTTATGAAAATGCAAAAATTGAATTGAAGACAAGCAAGATAGGCATTATACCTATCTAGATTTGATTTTACATTAAAGCACATTCTGGGGAGTAAAATAGGAAAGACAGACAGTTTAAGTAGGAGGCTAGATTGGAAAATAGGAGTAGAAAAAGACAATAAAAATGAGACATTGGTAAAGCTAGAATAGCTAGAAATAAAAAGGACAGAAACAGTAAAGATTATAGTTGAAGGAGTAGACTTATTGGAGCAAGTGAGACAGTCAAAAGTAAGAGATAACAAAGTCGTCAAAGTGGTAGAAGAGATGAAACAAGCTGGAGTCAAGATGTTAAGAGATAAAGAGTAGAGAGAAGTTGATAGTGTAATATACAAGAAAGGGAAGGTTTATGTACCTAAGGATAATAAGCTTAGAATGGAAATTATTAGGCTATATCATGATACACCAGTAGGAGACTATAGAGGGCAGTAAAAAACAGTGGAGTTAGTCATTTGTAACTTTTGGTAGCCAGAAATAACAAAAGAGATAAAGTGATATATAGAAGAATGTAATGCTTGCTAATGAAATAAAAATTGCACAGAGCAACTGGTAGAAAAGTTAATGCCCAATTCAATACTGGAGAAACCTTGGATGCATATTTTGGCAGACTTTATCATCAAGTTGTCTTTGGCTCAGGGGTACAACTCAATTTTAGTAGTAGTCAACAGGTTAACAAAGATAGTATATTTTATTCCTACTATGGAAAAGACTTCAGCAGAGGGGTTAGCACGATTGTTTAGAGATAATGTATAGAAACTACATGAATTACCTGAAAGTATCATTTCAGATTGGGGACCTCAGTTTGTGGCAGGAATTATACAGAAGTTAAACAAGATGTTAGGGATTGAAAGTAAATTATTGACAACATTCTACTCCCAAACAGATGGACAAATGGAAAGGATGAATCAGGAGTTAGAACAATACTTGAGGATGTTTATCAATCATAGGCAAAAACAATGGCCAGAATATTTGGGAACAGCAGAGTTTGCATACAACAATAAAGTGTACTCAAGTACTTAGATGTCGCCTTTCAAGGCAAATTACAGGCAGGACCCAAGAATGGGATTTGAGAGAAGAAAGAAGAGGAAATATGAGAGAGCAGAAAAGTTTGTAAAAAAAATGAAAGAAATACAAGAGGAGGCAAAAGCAGCACTGGAAAAGGTATAAGAAGACATGAAGAAATATGCTAATAAAAGGAGATCAGAAGTTGATAAATATAAAGTAGGGGACTTGGTAATGCTCAGCACTAAGGATCTGAAATATCAAATAGTTGGAAAAAGGACAGAGAAGTTGATAAAGAGATTTGTAGGCTCTTACAAAGTACAAAAAATAGTGTCATCAAATGCAGTAAAATTAGAACTACCTAGTACAGTAAAAATTCATCTGGTAGTAAATGTTAGTAGAATACAACGTTATGTAGGGCAAGTAGAAGGGCAGAGAAAGGAGCAACTAGCTCCAGTAATAATTGAAGGAGAAGAAAAGTAGGAAATAGAAAGAATATTGAATAAGCAAAAGGTCAGGGGGAAGGATAAATACTTAGTATAGTAGAAAGGATTTACAGTGGAATCAGATACTTAGAAAGGGAGAGAAAATTTAGGAAATGCCAAGGAGGCAATTGAGGAATTTGAGAAAGAATACAGACAAGATATGGAAAATATAAGGAAACAGAAAAGAAAAAAAGGAACATTCAGAAGAGAAGAATTGCCAGGAAGATTTATAGCAAAGAAATTATTTGGATAGATAGATAAGAGATACAACCAGGAATATTGGGAAAGGTTAGAGAGAAATTAGAATAGATGAAAAGAAAGTCAATAGAAGAAGAACTAACTAGGTAAAAGAAGAACTACACTAGAAACAATTAAGGAAGAAAAAGAAATCAAACAAGGGAATTTGGGAATAAAAGAATGAACAGATAAAGATGATAAAATAGATAACATGGTTGACCCATACTATAAATTGTAAAGAAAATCCTTAGGACAAGGAAACTTAAGAGGGGGATAGTGTCATGACTTGGCAAAATGGCTAAGTTATTTTCTATTTTTCTTTTTGTTTTGTTTTGTTTTATTTAGTTAGATTATTACTAAGGTAGAGCATGGGAAAGTATCACATGACAGTCATATAGTCACAAAGCATGACATAGGTCACATATCAGTCACACATTTGGTCATGTCACACAAGATCACATGTTATAGTCACAACATGTGATGAGATAAACACATGACAGGAATAATATAAGAACCATGGAAGGATGTTATACAGCTATTATAGTAAAATGTTTAAGTAGTATACAAAATCAAATGGGAACTCTATTAAGTTCTCCTTGTCAACTCTGACTTAAAGTGGACTTAAGTCATCATGGCTAGAGTCTTACAGTATATCCCTTTTATCTTACTAAAAATTTCTTTTTTTTCCTAACTATCCTTTTGTTTAGGATTTTCTCTACCTCGAATTCCTCTTCTCCTTCAATGATGACCAGTTTTGGCAATGTCTTCTTCTGCCCCTCTATCTATGGTTTATAGAGTTGTACTCTACTTATGTTAACTACAGGGTGTATTTTAATAGACTTGGGTAGTTCTAACTCTATTGCATTACTAAAAACAATTCCCTTGACTTTATAAGGGTCCACAAAATGCTCTGTCAACTTTTTTGATCTCCTCCCTTTCATTTGCTATTTTAAGTTCTTCTTACTTAGCAGTACTAAGTCCCCTATTTTGTATTCCTCTTCTTCTTCTTACTTTCTATTTGCAAACTTCTTTATTTCCTCTTGTGCTTTTTCTAGTGCTACTTTTACTTCCTTCTAGATTTTCTTTATCCTTTTTACAAATTTCCCTGTTGCTTTGTACTTCCTCTTTCTTTTTCCCTCAAATCCCATTCTTGGATTTTGACCATAGTTTGCTTTGAATAGTGACATTTTTGTTACTATGTAAATTTTGTTATTATACACAAATTCTGCAGTTCCTAACCAATCTAGCCATTATTCTTGTTTATGGTCGATAAAGACCCTTAGGTATTGCTCTAACTCCTGGTTGATCCTTTCTGTTTGCCCATCTATTTGAGGGTAATAGACTGTTAAGAGTTTTGTCTGGATTTCTAATGAGTTATTTAACTCCCTCATCATTTCTACCACGAACTGTACTCCCTTATTTGATATAATGCTTTCTAAAAGTCTGTGCAACTTCCATACATGGTTTCAAAATAGCTTTACAAGTCCCTTCACTGATGTTTTCTCAGTTGTTGCTATAAAATGTGCTATTTTACTAAAGTGGTTGCATACTACTAAGATAGTATTGTATTCCTAGGCTAATGGTAGTTTGGTGATAAAGTCTGCTGAGATGTAGCTTCATGGTTTTTTGGTAATTGCATTAGGCATCAGTTTTCCCACTAGTACTTCACTTCAATTTTTGTATCTTTGACAAGTATCACATCTATTTATATATCTTTCCACTTCTCTCGTTACTCCTGGCCACTAGTAATTCCTAGTAACCAACTCTGTCATCTTTCATCTTCCCCCATGTCCTTCTACCAGGGTATTGTGATGTAATTGTATTACCTTCCCTCTGAGTTCTCCCTCTGGTACATATATTCTTCTTTCCTTTTGTCACAAACTTCATTTGGCCATATTTCCATCAATTCTTCAATGATTCTCATGGTCTTAAAGGCTACAGAAAGTTCTCAAAAAGACCTTTCAATCAATGCCAGTCACGTCTCAAGGTGATCAATAATGGCCAAGATATTAAGCAGATCAACTGGTAACTATTATGTTACCATTTATTAAATTACTAATATCTTGGAAACCGTCATGATTGATGCTTCGGTTCTGGGCTCAGCAGAAGCCTTCTTTATAATGCTCAGAATGAGCCTAGAACAACCTCAAGGCAATTAATATTAGTGGAGATATGAAGGCCTCAATATTTGTATATAGACTTTATTAATTACCCATAGATAGTCATCTGTCCTTTTCTTAGAACAAAGAACAACCTGCATAAGGTTAAGTTATCACTATATTAAGCACAAAGGCACTACCATATATAGAACAATAGGTAGTAGCATATGATGATCTGTCCTAGTATATAGACCATCACAATTATGTATATAAGGACTTATAGTCTGAGGATTAGACCTTAGACTTAACAATATCTTTTGTCATTATCTAAACTTCGCTTTTTTGAACTATTCAAGTATCAAATCACCCATCACAAATTAGTAAGTGACCTTTTGTGATACCTTCATTACCATTTTATTCTCTATTTTCCATTCTTCATCTCTTAACGTTTTTATTCCTGTCTTTTTCAATTCTTCTACTGCTTTCATTACCTTTTTGTCCTCTTCTTGTGCCTTTTTAATTTTTTCTTTTAGACTTCCTTCTTCTACTAACGTTTTTGCTCCACTAGCCTCTATTTTCCATTCTTATACTTTGTCAACAACACTCCCCTAGTTGCATAATCTAAGGCATTTGCTTCTACTCTCATCTCCTTATCTATGTCCAGAATAGCTAAGACTGGTTCAGTAGTGAACACTGCTTTGAGTTTTCCAAATGCTTCCTCCTACTCTTTCTCCCACTTCTATTTCTGTTCCTTTCTGACCAGCATATGTAGTAGTACAGCTATTTTGGCAAAGTCCTTTATAAACCTTCTGTAATAGTTAACTAGGCCTAAGAACTTTTGCACCTCTTTGACATTTCTAGGTACTAGCTAGTTTAACACTTCTTCCACCTTTTACTTCTGCATTTCTACCCCTTTTGGACCAATTGCTACTTCCAAAAATTCTATCTCTCTTACTTTCTATCTATACTTTTCTGGTTTCACAAATAAATCATTTTCTTCCAACCTCCTTAATACCTCCTCTACCAACTCATCATACCCTTTTTCTGTATCTGTAGCTATCAAGATGTCATCTATGAAGGTTGTAGTATTCTCTTGATTTATGAGATCCCAGAATAAGTCATTCATCATTGTTTGGAAAGTATTGGGAAAGTTAGTCAACCCAAAGTACATAACTGTGGGTTTATAGGCTCCAATGTACATTATGAATGCTGCCTTTTATTCATCCCCTTCTTTGATCCTGATATTATTGTATCCCCATCTTAGGTCTAGCTTTGTAAATACTTTTCTTTTTCCTACCCTATCCAATATATTTGCTATGAAAGAGAAGAAATATCTGTTTTTTATTGTCCACTGGTTTATGTGTCGATAATCTTATACTATCCTTCATTTTCCATCCTTTTTTGCCACAAAATGTACTGGTGAAGTTTGGGGTGACTTGGAAGGTCAGATATACCCTTTTCTTAGCTGATTCTCCACAAACACTTGTACTTTCTCTCTCTTTTCTCTTGACAGTAAATATACCTTTTCTTTCTTTGGCGTAAACCCCTCTTTTAACTCTATTGCATGGTCCTAGGCCTTTTGTACTGGCATTATTTCCAACTTCTTTTTCCCAAATACCTTTTTTCACTTCCAAAACTATTTGGATATCAAGCTTCGTAATGTCTTTTCATCCTTGTCTTTCTCTACTTTCTCTACTTTCTTTTCCTTTACTTCTTTTTTTCTTTTTTCACATATAGGTGAACAACAAGCCATTTTTACTTTTCCTTTCTCCCAATCTATCTCTGGGTTATAGACTGCTAGCCATGGCATTCCTAGTATTACCTTTGTTTTTCCTAGGTTACATACATCCATCCTCACTCTTTTCATATGTTCTTTAAAGAACATATTACACTCGACCTGGTGTATTATGGCTCCTCCCACATTTATTGTTCTGTCCATGTTCCTGACTAAGAGGGGTTTTTTTAACTTCTCCAATTTAAATCCCTTTTCTCTTGCAAAGGTTCTATTCATGAATAGGCCTGTTGCCCCACTGTCTAACAATGCTTTGACTGCTATTCCTTTATGATTTTCTAATTTCTCCATCTTAGTAGCCATAGTATGCGCTACACATCTCTTACTCTCTCAGTTGTATTGTTGAAATTTATTTTATTGCCCAGTTTTTCTAGGTACAATACACTGTACAAGTTGTTAGAGACCAGTCGAGAGCTTACTGTCCTCTATTTTCTTTTGCTGACTCCTGCAGTGTTTTTACTTCTATCTTTCCTAACAGTTTTTGGCCATGTGGTCCTACTTCTCACATACATAGCAGGTCCTATTCCCTTCCCTGCCTTTATTTATATTTATTGCATTTGGGTCTCTCCTTGGACCTACTTGATTGGCTATACTTGGCCCTTGATATCCTCTACTATTGTTTCTTGCCCTCTACATAATCTGCTCCTCTTTTTCTCTATATGATCCTTTCCCATAACCTCTACCCCTAGGCTATGTATTTCCCCCTGGGCATACCACATTTCTCCCTAACATCCTTTCCTCAGCCCTACTTTGCCTCTGGTTCCTGTCTAATCTTACTGCTCTCTCTTACCACTTTCTAATAGTGGTCGGCAGTTCCTCTGCTTCAGCTAGCTTCCTCCTTATTACTCCATTTAACCCCCTCTTGAATTCTTCAATGAGGGGTTTTCTCTCATAGCTGCTTCCCCTGGTAACTTTTTTGAACTCCTGTACATATTCATTGTATGTTCTTCCCTCTTACTCTATCATTCTCAACTGCTCGATTTTTTTCTCTTCCTCTAATATTTCTCCAAACTCATTTCTTATTTTTTTGAATAATGCCTTTACTGTTTCTATCTCTGACTCTTCCTTGGCTAGTTTATTCAACAAGTTATCCTTTCATGTTTCTGCTACTCCTTCCTATATATATGATAATACCCAGATGATCTGGGTAATTACTGTCTCCTCATTCATCTTTATTCTCAAGTATAAATGGGCCATATTGATAAATAAACTTACTTTCTCCATCTTTCCACTAAATATAGATGGCCTGGCAATCCCAACTCAGCTCCCTTGTTGTTGCTAGAGCATGGTGGATACCTGCTGCTGCAGGACAGCAATCATGGAGAGGAGCTGTTTCTCTCTGGTAGGTAGTAATGGTTGGTGGAAGTAGGCACTGCAATAGATTTCCCCTGTTGTTGTTGTTGTTAGTGAGACATATTGGATGGTGGTAGTAACAGTGAGGGGGATAATGATTTGTATTTGGATATTTCTTCTTTTTTTAGGGCTACTATTCCAAGGCTATGTCTAACAGGGCACAAAATCTTTACCTGTTTGGAGTCCTATTATCTTACTGACTACTGTCCTAATAATATAGTATGTGATTGCCTCTCAGAAGAGGACCTCTAAGCTAAGTGGCTTTCTAAAGAATAACTGCCAATCTCCTGCATGTACTACTCACAATAGAGCACAGCACAGAGTTTATACAGAGAAAAGAGTAAAGAATAACGTCTAGTTGTAAGGTCAGGACTTGAACAAGATACCTGAACTTAGTATTTAGTCTCTTTCCTCAGTCCCTAACTGATTGAGAAGTTCCCTTTATAGCTAGGGCCTGCTTTCTAAAATGCTTATGAGTACTGTGCTTAGTAACAAGAACAATAAAGAGTAAGTGAGTAGTGAGACTATGAGGTACAAGATCACCATTGGGTATCAAGTTCTTATCGAAGGACTGTGATAGTTCTTAGTGATCATCCTAGGTTGTTATGAGAGCCTTAAGAAGGAAAAAGTTTCCCACGTGTTCAAACACTTGATCGCAAATATCAAGTCATACAATGAAGACAAGATATAAATAGCATGGAAACTTAAGTTATCACGTGACAAGGTCATGTGATTGTAAAACATTCTAGAAGGACATGTGATCGTGGACTAGTAGTGTACAGCCACTTGTAAAAGTAGTATAAGTAGGTAGTCCAATCCAACGGAGAACTCTATCGAGTTCTTCCTAAACACTCACCTTGAGTGATCCTTGAGTCGTCAAAACTTAGCGATAACATAGGTAGATGTTCAAGAAGAACTCAATGAAGTTCTTTATTAGATTAAACTACTACTTATACTATTTTACAGTGACTATATTACTACTAGTTCACAATCACATGTCCTTCTAGAATGTTCTATGATCACCTGACCTTGTTATATGATCTGATTACCTAAGTTCCCATGCTATTTATATCTTGACCCCATTGTATGACTTGAGGTTTTGGATTAAGTGTTCAAATATGCAGGAAACTATTTCCTTTTTGGGGCTCTCATAACAGATATCAGGTAGATCAATAGATAACTACTATGATACTGTTTATTAAATTGCCTATATCTCAAAAACTACTATGATCAATACTTTGCTTTTAGGCATCAAAGAAGCCCTCTGCATACTGCTCAATATAAGCCTAAAACAATACTAGGGCAATTAATGTTCATGGAGATATGAAGTCCTTAATATTTATACATAGACTTAATTGATTATCCATAGATAGTTATCTGTCCTTTTCTTAGAACAAAGGACAGTCTCCATAAGGTTAAGTTATCACTATTTCCAATACAAAGGTACTACTATATGTAGAACAATAGGTAGTAGCATATGATGATCTGTCCTAGTACATAGACTATTATAATTATGTATATAAGAACTCATAGTCTAAGGATTAGACCTCAGACTTAACAACATCTTTTGTTACTATCTAAACTTTGCCTTTTAAGCCCTTTTGATTATCAAATTATCAGATCACAAATTAGTAAGTGACCATTTGTGATATAATGTCTTTAAAGTCCTTATCAGTGATCTTTGACCCTAGAGCTCTAGCATTTGACTATTTATGCATGTTGATAATAAAGTTAGTGAAGTCAGTGCATTCTGAGTAAGTCATGGTTTGCAGAGTCTGTTTTGCATTTAACTGTACTATGTTAGTAGGTATTAATATATGAGGTCTAGGCCTCAGCAGCTATGCCATCAATGTTTTCCTAATCCAGCTGGATTCTTTGTGTTGAACATAAGTAGACCCAATGTCCAGGCATCATGTGTTCTCCATTCTTTGGGAGATGGAGTATTAGAGTCCCAAGGCATTTCAGTGTGGGGTTTTCTGTGGCTAGCAGAGTGGAGGGTCATTTAATAGAACCATTTAAGTAACCAAAGGCTTCTTTTGACACAGCTGCTGTGTGAATGAGTCTTTGCCAAGATGACCAGTTTGTGCCATCAAATTTATCTGTCTCAAAATGTGGATGTTCTTGATGATATTTTAGTAAGTATTGATTTTCTGGTAAAATTACTGAGCACTTATGTATCACAAATGGTCACTTACTATTTGTGATGGGTGCTTTGATACTTTAAAGAGTTCAAAAATGCAAAGTTAGACAAGTGACAAAAGATGTTGTTAAGTCTGAGGTCTAATCCTCAGACT
>Ga0153968_1000140_pt1 | contig 13469 bp, 8 predicted proteins | sample TSGA052MetaG_FD_104729 | JGI IMG/M metagenome (GOLD analysis project Ga0153968, IMG submission 104729) | Attine ant fungus gardens microbial communities from Georgia, USA - TSGA052 MetaG | ecosystem: Host-associated > Fungi > Mycelium > Unclassified | place: USA: Georgia, George L Smith State... | reverse complement strand
GGCTGTCCTTTGTTCTAAGAAAAGGACAGATGACTATCTATGGGTAATTAATGAAGTCCATGTGCAAACATTGAGGTCTTCATATCTCCACTAATATTAATTGCCTTGAGGTTGTTCTAGGCTAATTCTGAGCGTTATGAAGAAGGCTTCTGCTGAGCCTAGAACCAAAGCATTGATCATGGTGGTTTCCGAGATATTAGCGATTTAATAAACGGTAACATGGTGGTTACCAGTTGATCTGCTTAATATATCAGCCATTATTGACAGCCTTGAGACGTGACTGGTATCGATCGAAAGGTCTTCTTAAGGGCTTTAAGCTGGCCTTAAGACCGTGGGAATCGTCGAAGAATTGGTGGAGATATGACCAAATGAAGTTTATGACACTTTTTCCACAATGTTCCTCTATTCTCTTCCTTAACTCTTCTACTGAACTCCTCCTCCATTCTTGTTATGCTTCTTATGGCTTGGCCATGCGCACTGCCTCCTTCTCTTCTACCTTCCTCAATTCTCTTTCCTATGCTTCTTCTCTTACAGGGTATGCCAGTCTCTTCTCTTGCTGTGCCTTTTGTGACCTTGCCACATGTGCTGCATATGCGCTGCCTTTTTCTTTTCCTACAATGAACACTCCCTACACTTGTGTCTCTTTTCTCCATACTTAAAACATTCTGCTGCCTCTATTTCCTACCTTCTGATCATCCTCTCTTCCAACCCACACTGTATTACTCTACTCCTTAATACTTTGAACTTATTCTGGGGAGTAGTTCTCTTTTTCTCTTCCCTCTTATTCCTATAATTTCAGGCCAGGTGCCCAAACTTCTTGCAACATCAACATAGCTTCCCCTTCCTTCCTTCCAGTTCTATCCTTAGTTTAGTGAGGGCATACTTTTCACTAAGCAAGTTGCTCATGAGAGATTTATATTAGGTTTGAGACATTGTGCTGATGCCTCAAGGGTACAGAGTTAATGTTTGATCTTACTAAAGTTACGTCTGTTGGGGTGTAAGATCTTCACCCAACCAGACACCTACTGCCTTATTTACTACTGCCCTAGTAATATGGTTATACAATTACTCTACAGAGGAGATCTCTACTCTAGACAGCCTCTTAGGAGTAACTGTCAATCCTCTGCATATACTACTCATAATGGAGCATAGCATAAGATTTATACTAAGAAGCAGTACAAGTAATCTACTAAACACTACTTGATTGCGAGGTTAGGTCTCAGTAGTAGTACCCAAGCTTGGTACTACACTTTCACCTACTGTCCCTAACTGACAGTGAAGTCCTCTTAAGCCAAGGGCCTAGTTATGTATGGAGGTAGCTACTGATCATCATGATCAGTAGCCGAGGGTTGGTTTAAATGAGATAAGAGATTGAGCAAGGTCTAAGGCAGATGGTGCTCTGAAATAAATCAAGTTCTAGTGTCAGAGAGCCAAACTCCGTGCTGGAATTAAGCCAACTGTCCTTTGTTCAGCGTTTGACAAAGAGAACTCAATAGAGTTCCCATTGGATTTACTACACTATATATACAATTACTATGTGGCTATGCTCCTTTGTTTCCCATGGTCTCTATGTTACTCATCAACTGACTTTTCTGTCACATATTGTGACTGTGACATAACTATTCTATGACCATTATCACAAAATTTTGTGACTCTGTGACTTGTTACATGATATCTTCCTGCACTCTACCTTAGTAAGAAAAGAAAAGAAAAAGAAAAGAAAAAGAGATATTGAATAATAACTTAGCTGTTTTGCCAAGTCATGACAGTATAGAGACCATGGAAGTTAGGGAGCATAGCCATATAGTAATTGTATATATAGTGTAGTAAATCTAATGGGAACTCTATCAAGTTCTCTTTGTCAAATGCTGATAAAGAGTAGTTGGCTTTATTCTGGCTCAGGAGTTGGCTCACTGACATAGTATACTTATACTGTTCTTAGTATAAACCTTGTGCTGGAGTCCATTGTGACTTGTACATGCAGAGGAGTGACAGTTACTCTCTAAGAGGCCATCTAGATTAGGGATCCCATCTATTGGATAATAGTTTAACTCTATTATTAAGGTAGTAGTTAGCAGGGCAGTAGGACTTTGGCTAGGTAAAGATTTTGTACCCTAGTAGATGTAGTTTATATAGCAAGACTCAAATTTATCTTTGTACCCTCAGAGGCATAGCATAATATCTCTAATCCAATACAATGATCTAATGAGCAGTATACTCAAACAAAAACACTCTCTTACCAAACTGAGGGAAGAACTTGAAGGAAAAAAAAGAAAGATGTGTTTCAGTTGCAAGAAGTTTGGGTACCTGGCCTGAAACTACAGAAATCAGGAAGGAGGAGAAAAGAGGAAATCTGTTCCTCAAAATAAATTTGAAGTATTAGCAAGTAAAGTGATGGAGTGTGGGGTAGAGCTAAGAAAACAAGAGACAGAAAAGAGAGGCTAGGTAGTTGAATACTTTAAGTATGGGACAAAGGGGCATAAGTGCAGGGAATGTCCCATGTGGAAGAAGAAAAAAAAGTAAAAGAAAAAAGAGTGGCACATATGGCAATACCACAAAAGGCATAGCAAAAGGAGTAGAGAAAAAGTTCAGTACATATCTTACAATGGAAAGTACAGAAGCACTATAGGAAAGATATCCCTGATGAGGTATACCTATTAGAGTTGAGGTAGTATACCAAGAAAGTAGTAGTGTCCTACTTGGTGTACAAAGAGTATGGAAAGCAAGAATATTATATAAAAGAGAACAGGGAACAGGGGGTCATTTCTAGGAGAAAACTAGAAGAACTAAAGTAGTGTAGATATTTAAGGAAAGAAGAAAGGAAGGTAGTGCATCTCAAAGAGGGAAAAGTATAGCAGAGCAGTGCACAGGCAAGAGCTCTAGAAGGCATAGTAAAAGAGAGGAGTAGTCAAAGGGAGATCAGGAAAACCTTCAAAATGCTAAGAAAAGTGTAGTTGAATATTGGAGTAGAAAAGATAGACACTTGTAAGAGTGTTGCAGTAAAAGTGCTCTTGAACAGTGGCACAATGGGGGTGTTCATGGATAGGAGAACTGTAATAAAATACAGGTTTAAGCTGTAGAAATTAGAAAGGTCAATACCAGTTAGAAATGTCAATAGAACAAATAATAGTAAAGGAGCCATTACATATCAAGTAAAAGTGAATGTATATTATAAGGGCCATATTGAGAAAATAAGAATGGACATATGCAATTTGGAAAAGACAGAAGTGATACTGGGAATACTATGGTTATAAGCACATAACCCAGAAATAAATTGGGAAACTGGAAAAGTTAAGATAACAAGGTATTCACCATTGTGTGGTAGGATAGGACAAAAAAAAGAAGAAAAGAAAGTCAAAAGGGGAAAAAGGATAGTAACCCTAGAGAAAGAGAAAATTGTTAGATGGATAATAGACGATAAGAAAGATTGGGGAAAGGAAAAAGAAATGGAAGAAGATCATAGAAAGATTGAAGAGATAGTCCCAAGGAAATTCTGGAAGTAGAGAAAAGTCTTTGGAAAGGTGAAATCTGAGAGAATGCTGACTAGGAAAACTTGGGATCATGCTATAGATCTCAAAGAGACATTTAAACCATAGAAAGGAAAAATATACTCTTTATTCAAGAATAAAAGAAAAGAAGTTCAGAAATTCATGAAAAACCAACTAAAAAATGGATATATTAGACTATCAAAATCCTCTTAGATATCACCAGTTTTTTTTGTGGGCAAAAAGGATAATAGCAAGAGAATAGTAATGGACTATTGTAATCTTAATGACCAGATAGTGAAAAACAACTACCTGCTCCTATTAATTACAGAGTTAATCAATAACATAGAGAGTAAGAAAGTATTTACTAAAATGAATCTAAGGTAGGGGTTCAATAATATGAGAATAAAGAAAGAAAACAAGTGAAAAGGGGTATTTACAATGCATGTAGAATCCTTCAAACTAACAGTTATATTCTTTGGAATAACAAACTTGCCAACAACATTCTAGGCAATGATGAATGAGATACTAAGGGACTTAATAAACAAAGGAAAGGTTACAGTCTTTGAAGACAATGTGCTAGTGGGAACAGAAATAGAGAAAGTGTCATGACTTAGCAAAATGGCTAAGTCATTATTTATATTTCTTTTCTTTTTCTTTTTCTTTTAGACTTACTATATATAAAAAATGCTGGAAAGTGTCATATCACAAGTGACACACAAATTACCATCACATGATATGTCATATAATTGGTGTGGGAAAATAGTGCACAGACCATATAGTAGTTATATAAGTAGTATAGAAAATCTAATAGGAACTCTATTGAGTTCTTCTTGTTAACTTGGACTTGGAGAGTGATTAAGTTGCTACAAAAAGGACATGATAAGATTATAGAAGAAATATTGAAGAGGTTAGAAAAGAATGACTTGTATATTAAGCTAGAAAAATATATATAAAAAGTGAGGAAGATAGGATTTCTAGGGGTTGTTATAGGACCTAATAGAATAGAAATAGAAAAGGAGAAAGTAAATGGAGTACTAAGTTGGCTAGAGCCAAAGAACATAAAAGACATTAGGAAATTTTTAGGTCTTGCAAACTACTATAGGAGGTTTATTAAAGACTGTGCTTAAGTAGCTAGGCCGATAAACATATTAATGAGAAAAGATATGAAATAGCAGTGGAGATAGGAGCAGCAACAGGCATTTAACAAGCTCAAACAAGTTTTTACAACAAGACCAGTATTAGCAGTCCTAGACTTAGACAAAGAGTTCAGGATAGAAGTAGATACTTCAAATTATGCAACTAGAGAAATACTATCTATGAGATGCTCTAATGAATTATAGAGACCAGTAGCTTTTATCTCAAAATCTCTAAGTGATATAGAAAGGAATTACGAGACACATGATAAAGAGATGTTAGCTATTGTCAAATATAAAGATACTTTCTCAAAGAAGCAACAGTTAAATTTAAGATCTAGACAAATCATAAGAATCTTGTTATAACTTGATGCAACTATGACAATAGTGATGGACAGGATCAGTTGATGGAAGAGAATGACAGATAACATGGGAAAAGATCAGGAACGACTAAAAGACATAGGAAGAGAACTTGTATTATTAAATAGGAACAAATAGATAAGAAATGTATAAATAGTATCATGCTCAAGTGATACCTTGTGACAAGTTGCCACTACCAACACACAACTAGTCACTTACCTCAGCACAACCTTTACCAATTCTAACCCTAGCTAGGTAATTTAACCAAATTCCTATCACTCTGACTCATCTTCTACATTATAAGTAGCTAGCCAATGTAATCATCTCTTAGCTTCATTATTCACTAAGTTTGCTCTCTCCTGTCTTGCTTCCTCTACTTTTCCTCTCTTGAAATAAACTCTTGTCTTTTTGTTGAATCTGAGTAGATAAGCACAGAGAGAGACATAACCCTGAAGGTTGAGGTCATACCCACCCAAACCCAAAGGAGACGACTTGACAAATAGTGTAAAAGAATCAAGCAAGAACTCTATTGAGTTCTCTTCTAACCCTGAAGAGCTCTCTTGATCCTAACCCAGGATTAAGGTCTTAAGTCAGTTACTAACAAATCTTGAATACTTCATGAAAGCACAAAAGTTAAATCATAGACAAGCTAGATGGGCACTGTACTTATCAAGATTTAACTTCATACTGAAACATGTTCCAGGAAGTAAGATGGGGAAGACAGATAGCCTAAGTAGAAGATTGGACTAGGAGATAGGAGTAGAAAAGAACAATGAAAATGGAACATTGGTAAAGCCAGAATAGCTAGAGATGCAGAGAACTGAGAAAGTAGATTTGTTGGAGAAAGTAAAGCAGTCTAAAGTAAAGGACAATGAGGTAGTAAAAGCTATAGAAAAGATGAAACAAGCAGAGGTGAAAATATTAAGAGATGAGGAGTGGAGAGAAGTAGATGGTGTAATATATAAAAAAGGGAAAGTGTATGTGCCAAAAGATAATAAATTGAGGGCAGAGATTATCAGGTTACATCATGATATGCCAATAGGAGAGCATGGAGGATAGTGGAAGACTATAGAATTAGTCACTACAGATTTCTGGTAGTCAAAAGTAACCAAGGAGGTAAAACAATATGTGGAGAGGTGTAATGTTTACCAGAAAAATAAAAATTGCACAGAATAGCCAGTAGGAAAATTAATACCAAACTCACTACCTGAGAAACCTTGGACATATACTTTATCACAAAATTGCCTTTGGCTTAAGAGTACAACTCTATTCTAGTAGTGGTAGATTGGTTAACAAAAATAGTTCATTTTATACCAACTATGGAGAAAACATTAGCAGAAGGGTTAGTAAGGTTGTTTAGGGACAATGTGTAGAAACTGCACAGTCTTCTAGAGAGTATAATATCAGATAGATGTCATGACTTGGCAAAATGGCTAAGTCATTATTTATATTTCTTTTCTTTTCTTTTTCTTTTTCTTTGGACTTACAACTACAAGGTGGAGCATGGGAAAGTATTACGTGACTTTGTCACAATGTCACAATTGGTGTGACAGATAGTCACAGATGGTCACATCACAAGTCACATAACTAGAGTAACATGAGGACCATGGGAGAGTCAGTGCATAGCCACGGTAGTAAAATGTATAAGTAGGTAGAGAAATGAGCGAGAACTCCATCGAGTTCTCTTTGTCAAACTCTGAACAAAGAGACAGTTGGCTTAATTCCAGTCATCGGACTTTAGACGCTGACAATAGAGGACTATAGTTCACAGCAGAATTAATGCAAGAGTTGAATTGAATGCTAGGGATCGAGAGTAAAATATTAATGGTATTCTATTCTCAAATAGATGGACAAACAGAGAGAGTTAATCAAGAGCTCAAACAATACCTAAGAATGTTCATAGATCATAGGCAAGAGCAATGACAAGACTGGCTAGAAACAGCAGAGTTTGTATATAATAATAAAGCATACTCAAGTACAAAGATATCACCCTTTAGGGCCAATCATGGGCAAGATCCTAGAATAGGATTTGAAGGAAAAAAGAAGCGGAAGTACAAAGAGGCAGAAAAGTTTATAAAGAAAATAAAGGAAATTCAAGAGGAAGCAAAAGTAGCTCTAGGAGAAGTACAAGAAGAGATGAAGAAATACACTGATAGAAAAAGGGCAGAAGTTAACAAGTATAGAGTGAGGGACTTAGTAATATTAAGTACTAAGGATCTGAAATATCAGATGATTGGTAGAAGAACAAAGAAGCTAATAGAAAGATTTGTTAGGCCTTACAGAGTAAAGAAAATTGTATTATTGAATACAGTAGAATTAGAACTACCAAATACAGTAAAAATATACCCAGTAGTTAACATTAGTAGAATACAAAAATATGTAGGACAAGTAGAGAAGCAGAGAAAGAAAAAACCAGCTCCAGTTATAATTGAAGGAGAGGAAGAGTAAGAGATAGAGAGAATCTTGAACAAGCAATGAGTGAAAGGCAAGGACAAGTACTTGATATGCTAGAAGGAATTTACAGCAGAATCTAATACCTGGGAAGGAAGGAAGAACTTGGAAAATGCAAAAAAGACAATAGAAGAGTTCAAAAAGGAATATTAGTGAGACATAGAAGAAGTAAATTGGCAAGAAAGAGAAGAAGGAACATTTAGGAGAAGAGAATTGCCAAGGAGATTTACAACAAAGAAATTATTTGGATAGACAAATAAAATATATGATGAAGAATATTGGGGAAGATTGGAAAGGAATTGGAGATACTAGAAAGGAGGACAAGCAAAAAAAAGAGAAATCTTGGAAATGATTGAAAAGAAAAAAGAAGAAAATTCAGGGGTGAGAAAATGAATAGAAGAAAATGAAGATGAAATAGATAATATAGTTGATCCTTATTACAAGTTGTAAAAATCCTCAGAACAAGGAAACTTAAGAGGAAGGTAGTGTTATGACTTGGCAAAACAGATAAGTCATTATTTATATTATATTTTATTTTATTTTATTTTATTTTCTTTTATCTTGGGCTTACTATACAGAAAAAAGTATGGAAAAGTGTTACATCACAAGTGTTACAGCATTACATCACATGATGGGTCATATGATGGGTATGGGAAAATAGTACACAGACCATGTAGTAGTTGTATAAGTAGTATAGAAAATCTAATGGGAACTTTATTGAGTTCTTCTTGTCAACTCAGACTTAAAGGGTGGTTAAGTCATCTAGGCTAAGTTGCTACAACATATTAAGACAACTGATGGTTAATAGCCACTTGAGGGTACCTGGCTCTCTGCAACCTACAAGGAAGAGTTCTAGTACTCACTCACAGATAGAATATCTTGCTTGTCACCTATACCTTATTAGGGAGGCAATCCTAGATAAGCCAACTAAAAAAGACTGAGATAGCATGAACTATCCTTGGTCTTTTCACATAGAGCTTTGGCTTGTTGTGGAAGTCACCAGTGCCTTTCTAAAAGGGGATCTAATCAAAGTACTAGGAAATGGTGTTTGTGATTTTATATGCAATATGGGAGAGCTGATTTGATCAGGGCACAAAATATGAAGTGGGAGTGGGGTTGGCATCTACTATGTATGTGAGACCAAACATGGGAGTGATGGCGCTGATACATAGTTCAACTTTTCACATGCTCTCTCTTTTCACTCAAAAACTCTATAAAATTCAATAAAATTCAGAATAAATTCAAATAAATTACAATAAATTACAATAAAATTGGAATAGGCAGTGAGAAAAGCAAGCTGACTGTGGCCTTACTATTGTAGAAAGGGAGCAAAGCGACCTGACTTACAACAGTGCAAACTACCAGTATAGAAAGGGAGTAGAGCAACCTAACATACAATATTGCTTATTGTGCCGCAGACCGTTGTTGGAAGGGAGCAAAGTGACCTGATCAATGACATTATCTGCAGCTACATAGACCATTGTTGGGAGGGAGCAAAGTGACCTAATAGACAATACTACTTACTGTCATGCAGACTGTTATAGAAAGAGAGCATAGCGGGCTAACTTCAGCACAAACTTAATAACATAGAATTAGTAGCAGATTCTGGATAGGCCAGAGGCCCAGATAAAAACCTTGTGGTAAGTACATGTGTTGGAAGCTAGGTTGCCTTCTTTTTTTCTATAATTAGTTATTTCTTTCTTTTAGTATTTGCTTTTTTTAGCCTTGTGCTTAAATAGTATAGAAAATGCATTTATAATGTACATCACAGGGTTGTAGTCCCTTGACCTATTTTTAGCTACCATGGTCTGCCTATGCACTCCATGTTATAAAAGTATTGATTTAAAAAAAAAATCTAGGCCTCTAGCCTATCTAAACTCTCTACTAATTCTGTGTTATTAAGTTTGTGTTAAAGCTAGTCTACTATGCTCCCTTTCTACAATGGTCTGTGTTACAGCAAGGTCTATCAGGTTGCTTTGTTCCCTTTTTATACTGGTAGTTTCTAGTATTGTACATTAGGTTGTTTTGCTCCCTTCCTACACTAGTGGTTTATAGAGTTGTGAGTCAGGTTGCTTTGTTCTCTTTCTACAACAGTGAAGTCATAGTCAGCTTGCTTTGCTCACTGTATGTTCCAATTTTATTATAATTTATTCTGAATTTTGTAGAATTTTGTAGAATTTTTAAGAGAAAAAGAAAGACCATATGAAGAAATTTGATGACCAATCCTTAGCTAATACTTACATAATTTTACATAATTAATTAGAAAACACCATTATCTCATATTTAGTCTTATATGCATACTAGATTTGGTCTTGTATACCTGCTAGACTAGTTCAACTAGTATTTAACTAGTATATATGCTGTGTCACATGTGGGATGATGGTTGCTAACTTAGTGCTGACTAAATTTTGGCTAAACATGACTAAGTTTTATCTTTTTACTCAAAAATTCAAATAAATTAGAATCAAATTGGAATAGGTAGTAAGCAAAGTGAGCTGACCATAACCTCACAAACTATTGTAGGAAGAGAGCAAAGTAACCTGACAAATAACACTGCTCACTGTGACATAGACCATTGTAGAAAGAAAGTAAAGTAATCTAATTGTCAAGAAAGCTAACTCTGAGCTGGAATTAAGCCAACTGCTCTTTATTAGTGTTAGACAAAGAGAACTTGTTAGAGTCCTTGCTGTATTGGGTTAATCTACTTATACTAATTCTAGTTAGTCTGTGCACTCTTTATTTACACTCCCAGCTAAACTCTTGTGACATTATGTGCTATAACATGTGCTGTGACTTATGTGACTTTTTTTTGATGTCATATCCTGTCACAAAGTGTGACATGACTTTCCCATGCTATTTATAGAAAAATAAATAAAAAAGAAAATAAAAATGTCTTGGTAAGGTAATTCATAACACTAATAAACAACATTGTTTACTATTATATAGACTATTGTAGAAAAGAAATGTAGTAGACTGACTTCAACACAAACTTAATCACACAGAATCAGTAGAGGGTTTAAGTTGGGCTAGAGACCAAAATAAAAAAACTTCATGTAAAGTTGTACAATAAACTGTGGTAATACACATATTGCACTATATTAGTGTAATATAACATAAAACTCAGATATGGCTCTCAAAACAAAATAGTGCTCTTAAAAATACTATCCCATATAGTGATTTTGGCTACTTTTAGGATCTTTGGCTAGTCATGTCTAATCAACAAACTTTAAACTATACATAAGAATTAACATAACAATGAAACTAGTCCTTTTGAAAGGTAATAAAAAGTATTCAACTATATGTGATAGTGGTATGCTGTGATAATTACTTATTATAAACATTTTTTGCTGAGAAACAAAGAAATTATAGCCTAAAGGTAGATTATATTATATAATAGTAAAGTAATTGATAGAGGGTCTAGCTATCAAGCTAGCAGTAGTGTCAGCAAGCCAACTCCTGAGCCAGAATCAAGCCAACTGCCCTTTTATCAGTGTTTGACAAAGAGAACTTGATAGAGTTCCCATTGGATTTACTATACTATATATACAATTACTATGTAGCTATGCTCCTTTATCTCCTATGGTCTCTATGTTACTTATTAACTAACTCCTCTGTCACATATCATGACTGTGACTTGTGACCATTCTGTGACAATAGTCATACCCTTTGTGACTCTGTGACTTGTTACATGATATCTACCCACACTCTACCTTAGTAATAAAAGAAAAAAAAAGAAATATTAAATAATGACTTAGCCATTTTTGCCAAGTCATGACAAGTAGCTTGTTAGATATAGTAGGGATTTAGGTTAGGAATACTAATAGAGTTTGGATCTGATACATGGGGATGAATACTATTCTGTATCAAGTCACCCTTTGATGTTAGTGCTAGCATAAGTGTTTTCTTAAGCCTAGTAAGCTATAAGTATACTAAATGAGATAATACTCAATGTGTTGATTGGGATCAACCAAATTGAAACTCAGACATAAATAGCAAAGTGTGATATTAGTCAGCTCCTGTCAGCGTCTAAAGTCCGATAACCAGAATTAAGCCAACTGTCTCTTTGTTCAGAGTTTGATAAAGAGAACTCGATGGAGTTCTCGCTCATTTCTCTACCTACTTATACACTTTACTACTATAGCTATGTGCTTATTCTCCCATGGTCCTCATGTTACTCTAGTCATGTGATACCTTGTGACTGTGACTTGTGACTTGACCATCTGTGACCACCCGTCACACCATTGTGACATTGTGACAAAGTCACATGATACTTTCCCACGCTCCACCTTGTAGTTGTAAGTCCAAAGAAAAAGAAAAAGAAAAGAAATATAAATAATAACTTAGCTATTTTGCCAAGTCATGACAGCTCCCTGCCTCAATTGGGTAATGAGAGCAGATTGTATAAGATCAATTCAAGAAGAGAACCATATCTTGAAAATTGACTCTCAATGGGGTTTGATAACAATCTGTATTGCTTAGAGAATACCTAGAACAACTATTGATACTATAACACTATTCTTACAATAACATGATCTTACCCAAAAATGTATTGTACCTAGGGTTCATTTGATAGGATTACTATTCATCTAATAGACTACCAAAGTATGCTCCCAGAGTGGAAAGGTGTTTTTGATAGAATCATTAGTATTAAAATACTGGAGTATACCAGAAAGGAATATTTTAATATATATTGGAAAATTGTAGATTGGGCTCTCAAGCCATAGACTAGAGCAGGTATTGTTCAAGTAATCACAATTCTAGAAGCTAGTATATATGGGCTTTTCTTTTTTTCTTCTATTTTTGGCATGTCTAAGACAACTTCTCAAGGATAGAACCAATATAATAAAGAGATTGACTTTGTTCAAAAATGGGTTTGTTCATCCTCATAAGGCTATGCCATTAACTACAACCACTAATGCCTTAGTCTTTGTACTAGTCATCAGAGTGTATCTTCTAGTTTGCTTTACCTAATCTACTAATGTTGATTATACCTTTAGTCTTTCCATCCTATACTCTTACTCCTAATAGATAACCTTCACTCTGGATCTAAGAGGAGATCAAAATAGTTGATTTGGTAAATAACATTGGGCTCTACTATACTGGGATACTTTGGGAATAGTGCTAGTGTTTCCTAGACTAATTTGATGATGTGATTGTCCTTGCACTCAAGGCAGAATACTTCTCTATGGTGGGTGGAGATTAGGGGCTAAATGAGATAGAAGTTTTCAAGAGAAAATGATTATATGGGTATGCAGAGATTAGATACTTACTTCTACTAATTCACTTCTCTTGCAGATTATTACTGTTATAGTGAGATTGGATTTATGACTAGGACTCTTGGAAGTAAGGTTTCTACTGGATCTTGTGTATATGCTTGGCTGTTGAATAGATGCACAGATCACATCATTACATTTGCTCATGAGGGCTATGAAGATTTTGGTTGTAACATCTTCACTAGAGAATAACTGATTCTGAGGTGCATAACATCTAAGGAATTTCCACTGGGTCCAAGTGTTTCAGAATAATTTACAACCAGGTACAAGAATGTACTTGTAATGTGCTTACTAACTTGATCCCACTCAATCTTATCTGCTATAGTCACTCCAAGGGTCCTACCTGGAAGACCATCCTATAATTCTGACTGTGTCTCACCACACCCACCATCCATTTGAGCACATATTCCTTGTCCTTCAGGTCAAACAACAGACCCCTACCTCACCTCTTGGACAAGAATGATAGTGGCTTTGACAGTGTGAAAAGATGGGGGTAGACCCTCAAAGTTGCCCAAAGAGGATGGTAAAGACATTTGTACAGATTGTCAATACATGTGAACAGACCTTCAGCCTTGTGTTCTTCAATGTATTGACAATGATACTTCATCCAATATCGGTCGATCCAAATCACCTCCGGCATTTCACAAATTGTAGTGAAGACAATGTCCATGAATTAAGACTGTGGGAACCCTTTGAAATAACTATACAGAACCTATTTCGGCATTTCCCGGTTAAAGCGATCAGTATACACAGAGGAAAGGCGT
>Ga0153968_1000138_pt1 | contig 13498 bp, 17 predicted proteins | sample TSGA052MetaG_FD_104729 | JGI IMG/M metagenome (GOLD analysis project Ga0153968, IMG submission 104729) | Attine ant fungus gardens microbial communities from Georgia, USA - TSGA052 MetaG | ecosystem: Host-associated > Fungi > Mycelium > Unclassified | place: USA: Georgia, George L Smith State... | reverse complement strand
GGACGAGTAGACGGGATTGATGGAAGATAGGCAGGCATTAATTTCAAGGCATTAATTTCATGTAAACACAATGTCAAGTTTGAGACATACATAGCAGAGAGGATGCCATCAACAGTGGAAAAGCTAGCTACATGTATCTAAAGTCGACTATGAAAGATCAATAAATCCCAGTTGTTTTTTTTTGGACCAACATTTATTGGTGCTCATTTTTTTAAAAAAATCAACAATTGATTACACAGAGCTCGATGGCAGGCTGTGGTAGTTACACAAGGTTACTACTCAAGTTATGAGAGAAGAAAAGGAAGCGAGAAAGAGAGTTAAAAGCTATTGGATGATAGTGAGAGAGCATTATGATCTTACACCCCCGGTGTTCGAGATGGAGATTGACAGAAGCTGTCAGACAAAATTCTCAGTTCCTGTAAACTGTTACAAACTTTCCCAAACCCGGTGTTTTGTTGAAACAAGGTTGTCTAGGCAGCAAGTCGTTGTTGACAATGAGTTTGTTTTGTTCTATTGTCTCAAATATGGTCATTTTAAGTACGTTGTTGGTAGCATAGATACGTGCCTACAGTTTCTTAGTATAAAAGTCATGTATCGTCTCTCTTAGGATCCAGCCTTCTTATCTGGATCCTAGGTACGTAGTATATGTGCTCACTATCAAATTAGCCTTCTTATCTGGATCCTAGCAATTCAAATACACACCTTATTCTGTTCCGACATTACCTGCGCAATCTATCTTTGTTAGGTTATGGCCCCCAGTGTTGAGTCTACATCTGGAACACTATCGTTCCCTAAATTAAATGGGACAAATTACTATGCTTGGTCTGACAACATGAAGGCCGCTCTCCAAGCATGACTCCTATGGCTAATCGTTACTGGTCGAAGGAGTCAACCTACTGAACCTGACCCCAATCCTCCTTTTAATGCAAATCAGAAGCCGTTTACACCAAGCTCCACTGAATACAAGGACTGGAATCAATCCCACAATGATTTTCTTTCATGGTTGGAATCTGATAATACAGCTATGGGACTTATGCATGGTGCAATGGAATTCAGTCAACGGGAACATGTTGCTAATTTTTCGACATCAAGGGAAATGTGGGATTGTCTACACAAACTCCATATTACCCAACGACAAGCTGTCAATATTCACTATTATTACCAAGATCTCTATGCAAAGAAATGGGACAAGCACACTATCATGTCTGATCATATCGGCTACTTCTTAAATCTTCGTTGTCATATCATTGAAGCTGGTGAAAAGCTGAATGACATTCACGTTGTCCATGCAATCTTGCTCTCTCTTTCTCGCTTGAGTATCTGGGATGTCGTTAAACAAAACCTTTTGGACAAAGGAAAGGCTCTTACCCTTGACATGGTCTCTGCCAAACTTATCTCTGTGTACGATTGCAATGAACATGATCAAGTCATTGAAGAAACTGAGAAAAAGACAAAGGCTGAGCAGTTAGCACTGTTTGCGAAGACAACTGGTTCGTCTGGAAATTCTGCAAAGAAAAACAAAAAGGGAAAGTTAGTAGACAAATCAAAGAAGCCCAAAGTTTGGCCACCCGGAACCCAGTGCAATATATGTGAACAGGAAGGACATTGGTCCCCTGAGTGTCCCAATAAACTGACCAAAGGGAAGGATGGTGCCTCTTGATCTAGTAGATCTGCAAATGTTACAGTCAATGCTCTTCAATCTCTAGGAGAACGAGAAGTCGGGACGATGCTGATGGCAACAACTGAAAATGCCAAAGTTACTGGCATCTTACTAGATTGTGCTGCCTCGTGTCACATGTTCATGGACCAAAAATACTTCATCTCCTACCATGAGTCTACTAGTGAATTTATCACTGTTGGTGGCCAGAATCGTGTCCCTGTTGTAGACCGTGGTTCTATCAAGTTTCAAGCTGTACTCCCACATGGTTATATCAATCTCACTATTCACAACGTTCTGCACACACCCCAGTTAGGTGCCAACCTTGTTAGTCTGGGTATCCTTCATCGTCAAGGGATTACTGTCAGGAGTTGGGATAAAGGTCTTGTTCTGGTAAAGGATGGTGAGAAACTATTCTGTGCTGCACTCACTGGCTCGAGTGGCACCCTATACTTTGTTTAGTATCTGGACAACAACGATGATGTTGCCTACCATGCAAATGGAGCACTTAGTATGCGTCTCTGGCACCGCCGTATGGGTCACCTGAATCTTCAGACTATTGAGTCCATGCGAAATCAACAATTAGTCCATGGTCTTGAAATCATGGCACCTCGCAAGTTTGACCATCTATGCAGTAGATGTGCCAATGGTAAGTCTCATCGCCTTCCTATTCCAGATTCAAGCATGAGTCGCTATTCTAAAATGGAACTTTTGGTAATGGACCTCACTGGTCCTATGTCTGTCCCGACATGGGATGGATACTTGTATGCTTTAGTAATAGTTGAGGTCAGCTGCCGGTATTCTGTTGGTCATCTACTAAAGAAGAAAGAAGATACCGGGACTATAGTTCACAGTGTCATTGCTATGCTCAAACGACAGTCTGGCTTGAAGGCACGTTGCATTCGCAGTGACAATGGTTTTGAGTTTGTCAACTCAACCATGGATCAGTTCTGCCAACACAATGGTATCATCCATGAGACGACTGTACCTTATCTCTCTCAACAAAATGGTCTTGCTGAATGAGCCATTGCTATCTTCTTTGAAATGGTATAATATATGATCCATACAGCATCTGTGGACCTACATTATTGGGGTGAGGCATTTATGTATGCTGTGCATATTCGGCACTTGACACTCACCATCGGTTTGAGTAGGAGAGTCCCCTATGAGGCTTGGACCAGGCATAAGCCTGATATGTCCTACCTTCATATCTTTGGATCTTTAGGATGGGCTCATGTCCCAGAAGAAGTGCGCAAAGGAAAGTTTGAGTCGAGAGCAGTGAAGATTCACATGTTGGGATGGTGGACAAATAAAACTAAGGGCTATCGTCTTGAAGATCTTGAGAATGACAAACTTATTGCTGCTCGAGATGTCCGTTTTGCTGAAGACTCTTTCTCAAGTGAACTTGCTATAGTTAAAGTGGATGCTCCACCATATGATCCTGGTGCTATCAACAATTTGGTAGATAACGTACTCACAAAGGATGTGGTTGCTGTCCTAGAAGTGAGTCACAATGTCACTCCCTCTATCCCCGATCCGTCTGTCACACCTGTAACATAAGGAGATACCTCTTCTAACCCTGTTGAAGAGAATCTTGCGTTCTCTCCTATCTCTCCCCCCAAAAGATCTACCAAATAGGACTCTCTTCCCAAAAGGGAACCCTCCAGTTGGTCTCGTAAACTCTCTACTTGCTATGGTCTCTTTGCTATTGATGATGCTGTTTCCTTAAGCACAAATCATCACCTTGCCTTCGTTGCTGTTGCAAATGAACTATGCACTTATCATGAGGCTCTCCAGTCTCCTTACTCAAAACAGTGGAAGCAGGCAATCCAATTCAAGTATGCGCAATTGAAGAAACTTGGTGTTTTTGAATGGGTTGATGAGTTGCCAAAAGAGAAAAAGGCTGTTGGTAGCCAGATCGTATTCAAAGAAAAACTTGATGGACATGGCAATTGGGTCAAGTTCAAGGCTTGTATTGTAGCCAAGGGTTTCTCGCAAGTTCCTAGTGAAGACTTTACTGAGACTTTCTCTTCAGTTGCGAAGTTTAATATCCTCCAGATATTTCTTACCCTTGCTGTATTTATGGACTATGAAATCTATTAAGTAGACGTGGTCACTGCTTATTTGAGGGGAAATCTAAATGAAGAGATTTATATAAGAGTACCAGATGGAGTTGAAAAGTTAGGATCAGGTCGCTTCTGGCTCTTGAAGAAGGCCTTATATGGTCTAAAACAAGCAGAGAGGCAATGGAAGAAAAGGTTGCATGAAGTCTTGTCAAAATTGGGTTTTATCCGTGCTTTTGCTGATGACTGTTTATATCTTAAGTGTGAGAATAGGAAGATCACCCTCCTTGTTCTTGTCTATGTCGACGATATGGCAGTAGCTGGCCCTGATGGCTATCGGATCATCTCATTCAAGAATGCACTCAGTGAAGACTTTGAAATCACAGACCTTGGTGAGCTAAAATTCATACTTGGTATCCTTGTCACTCGCAATCGTGCAAACCGACTCATTCTTTTAAATTAGTTTGCCTATATACATCAGGTCCTCATGCGCTTCAATATACAAGATACTTCTCCAGTGGCTACTCCCTTTACAGTCAAATATGATCTCACCCTATCCAATTCACCCCAGACTGAGGCCGAGAAGCAGACTTACAGGGATTATGCTAATGGTATACATTATCTTTCCCTAGTAGGATCTCTCCTTTATGCTACTCAGATGTGGCCCAACATTCAATTTGCAGTTAGTCTTGTGGCCCAATTTGGTAGTAATCCAGGAGTCACACACTTAGAGGCTACCAAACGCATCTTGCGCTACCTTAAAGGGACTGTGAACTTCAATCTTGTACTAGGTCATCGCAGCAGAGACATATTTGACTTAGTGGGCTGGACTAATTCATCTTGGGCACAAGATCAGGACAATTGTCGTTCTACCAGCGGTTTTGTTTTTGATATAGCAGGAAGTTCTATTTCTTGATCTTCAAAGAAACAAGCAACCGTTGCCATTTCTTCGGTTGAAGCTGAATATATTGCATCATCCAATGCCACTAAGGAGGCCATATAGCTACGTACTTTGCTTACAGAGCTTGATTTCCCTCCTGCGACTACCACCATTGTCCATGCCAATAACCAGGACTGCATTGCCCTTGCCAGTAATCCTGTTGCTCACTCATGTGCTAAGCACATTAATATTTGTTATCATTTCATTCGCGAACGTGTTGAACGAGAAGAAGTAGATCTCCATTATGTGTCTACCAAGGACATGTTAGCAGATATATTTACTAAGGCCCTTCCTCGTGAAACTTTCATCAAATTTTGAACTCATTTAGGTGTATTACCTTCTCAACTAACACCTTGCTGAGTGGGAGTGTTGAAACAAGGTTGTCTAGGCAGCAAGTCATTGTTGACAATGAGTTTGTTTTGTTCTATTGTCTCAAATATGGTCATTTTAAGTATGTTGTTGGTAGTATAGATATGTGCCTACAGTTTCTTAGAATAAAAGTCATGTATTGTCTCTCTTAGGATCTAGCCTTCTTATCTGGATCCTAGGTATATAGTATATGTGCTCATTATCAAATTAGCCTTCTTATCTGGATTCTAGCGATTCAAATACATACCTTATTCTGTTCCAACGTTACCTGTGCAATCTATCTTTGTTATGTTTGAGCTAAGAAAGAATGTATTAACCAGAACAAGGTTAGGGTCCTCATGACTCCTACAACTATTATATACAAGATTTTTATCCCTCTACTAATTCTGCATTTTGAACTTTGTGTTGAAGTCAGTCTGCTATGCTTCCTTCCTACAATAGTCTATGGGGTTAAAGTCAGTCTACTTTCTGTAACACTATATTATTAAGTTTGTATTACAGTTAGTCTGCTATGTTTCCTTTTTTCATCTCTCAAATCATAAAAAATCAATCTCAAAAAATCAATCTCAAGCCCAGATACATATACAATCTATAATCTAATGCTAATTAATACTTCTTTATATACTATATTGAGTGTCCTTCTACTCTCTTGGCTCTGCTCTGAAAGAAGTACTAAGATGTTAAGAGATGAAGTACATCTTGAAAAGGCCACATAAAGTTGTCCATGGGAGAACACTGATGTCTGCAAATTAATTCCCACATACTTCACTGACTGTTCTTGAGACTTATTGATGGTCATAGCAAAGGCTAGCCTGACTGGGAATTGAAGTCTCTTGAGTGGCACAGGTAATATCTCTGCATTAGGTGATAACCTGATCCTTGGAATCAATACCACCTTGCCTCTAAATCTCCTGTCCTTGCTAATAATCCTATTGGGGAATCAAGCTGATGCTGTGATCTGGTGGAAGCTTCTAGAATATTTCATTAGTATATAAGTTTGTAATTAGTTATATCTACTCATTGGTTTGCAACAGAATACACTTTATTCCAAGTCAAACCAATGTGTGACTAGGTTTCTGCAACAAATCCTGCACTGGAGCACCTTTCTTCTCACATTCAATACTACCGTTCTTGTCCTATTACAAAGTCCTTCTTATTAAATAAAGTGTCTCAGGAGTTACCTATAAAGGTAGATGACTATGTATTCACCTATTCAATAAAGTGTCTATAGTACAGTTGTTAATCTAAGTAGTGGGTATAAGTAAAACTATCTTACCTCAGAAGTTACCTATAAAGGTAGACAACTGAGGAATTTACTTTATGCTATCCAAGTTTTATAGAGGTCTATTTCCTACTTTGGTTGCCTGGTTGCTATGAGAGAAAGAATAGAAGGAGTATAATATTAACGTTACTAAGTGTTGTAAATTGAAGCAGTTTTATTTTCATGCATGTGTCTCCAAGCTCTCATGTTCTTTCTTTTGTTTGATTGATTATCTAATTGACACTTAGTAAGCATGTAGTCATGCCACATAGTAGAACTTTGAAACCTCAGTTCAGTGTCTATAGGAACTGAGGTATATTTCAATCTTTCTTATTTGATGTTAAGATAGCTGATTGTATCTAGACTTTTGTCTGACAGGTACAATATAATTTAGTTCAGTATCTACAGGAACTGAGACTTTTGTCTGACAGCTTCTATCAATCTCCATCTGCTACAATACTAAGAATGAAGGGAATGTAAAGTATATCATATTAGTTTGGAAAGTGATATAATCCCAAGAGGAAAACCAAGTATCAGTTTGTGATTTCAATACTTCTCCTGGATTCAAGTTCCTCAATAAGATAACTGGAGAGCCAACCTTGAGATAGAGCAAAGCAGGAGGCAATCCATCAGCATTGAGTTGTTGAAGAAACTCTGCAAGATAAGCATAATGCATTCTATCTTCTTCAGACACAGAGTCCACACTTCTCAGCATATGAACCTCTGCATTTGGATTGAACTGTTTATCTTGAGCCCTTGGGTTGCCAATTCCTAGATAGATCCTATTAATAAGAGCATTGAGATTAGTGCAAACTATGGACTGAGGAACTTGAATTATCTCATTGTCATCCATAGTTGACCTAGCACTAATCTCTAGTAACCACTGAGCATGTTAATTATCAGCTTCAGAGTGACCCAAGCACATATTCTGTCTGAGATGCAAGAACTTGATATGTCCCCATAAGTTTCCTCTGCAAAGAGATACTGCTACCACTTGTTGATATGTTCCCTTAGACACCATAGGCAAAGTCTAACAAAAATTTCCTCCAAATACCACTGTAATTCCACCAAATGGATAGTCATTCTAGATAATATGTTAATTCAAGAGCTATCAAGTGCAAGTGATTACTTACTTCAAGCAAGTCTCTGATACACTGATCAACAGCATCAATATCATACTTGTGCTGCATAGGAACTTCATCCCAAATAATAACCCTAGTTTGCTGGAGGACTAGGAACATGTAACTATTGTGTTTGAGTCCAACTACAAAGTCTTCATGGATAGAAAGAGAAATCTTGAAGTATGAGTAAAATATCCTTCCTCTATCTAATAAAAGAGCAGCAATCCTAGATGATGCCACACACAGTGCTATTGAAGGGGCTTCAGGTGACACTACACTATGGTGTGATGGCAATCTCTATTTTTACTTTCCTCCTCCATATTTCTGTCTCTTCTACATTCCATTGTTAACTCAACTATATAGTTTCACTTCTTCTACTATATAGTTTTATATGCCACTCATGCCAAGAACCTTTATCTACAGCCACCATAAATTTTCACCTTAGTGAACAACTGTAATCTCGTTGTCACTGAGGTGAGTCTCTGTCTATCTTATATTGACTATGTACTTATTACTCACTTGTAAATAGTCTACTTCCTTTAAGTGCTACCTGACCTCTTTTTCTAACCTCAGCAGCAATAGTGTTATACAAAAATGTCTTTCCACAACTACCAGTAGCATGAATAAAGAAAAGATGACCTTGATTGTTAGTGACAGACTCCAGGATAGTATTATAAGCAGTAGCTTGGTCAGGATTAAAAATTGCTCTTTGCTCATCTACCAAAATTGCTATTTCATCTACATCATACTGCTTAGCCTGCAAGAGAGGATTGGGTATTCTGTGAGCCTACTGTTGTTGTGGAAGAAACATTGGTGAAAAATCAGCAAGACTTCTTTTCATTCCCACTAATATTCTATTGAGATCCCAAAGGTCATAATCATAAATATCATCCTCTGGTATCTTCTGGTTAGCTTGGTAGTGGTTTATATGATGTAGTTTGTGCTTGACATCATCATATAGTCCAGCCTTAAATTGATCCCAGGGAAGATAAGGCTCAGCTACTTCATCAGTTAGCAAAATAACTGCCAATAACCAATGACATGCTATTCCAGGCTGCATTGCAATTGCTTCCTCCAAGTATATCCTCTACTCATGATCATCCTCTAGTAATTCCCTTGCCATGCATGTCTCCTTAAATATAGCAAACAATTGTCCATTCTAGGTTCTCAAATACTTCTAACTCTTCCCATCCTCAAATATAGTCAAAAGAAGTCATAAGAAGAACTGCTCTCCTTTTGATGGTGACATAAAGTACATTCTTCCAATTACCTTGGCCTATTGTCTTGGATGCCATGACTTGGCTTTAGCATCCCAGGTATAGTTTTAAAGAAACTACTACTAGGTAAGGTCCAAACTATTATCATGTGCAGAGTTATAGTTAAACTAAGCAGTGAGTTGAGTTTTTTCTACATTTTGCCTAGCTAACACTTCATTAACAGTCTAGTGTGCATAGAAGTTGACATAGTATTCATTGGGAAGATAGATAAGAAAATGTTGGACTATTAGTAACTCTCTATACATATTGAATTCAAAGATCTTCCAGTATACTTCTATTGGACCAATAAACCAACTATTCAAATGAGCCTTGATTTCATTCTGTATCCCACTACTAATCTTCATAGTTGCCCTATTAGAACCCTTGTAGATGTACTTACTTAGATACTTGACAGTTCCCAATCCAGCAGAGATCTCAGCATTGATATAACAATTAAAGAGAAGAAGAAGTTGAGGACAATAAGAGACTATATATTGATTGGTGAATCTGGCCCTATTATGTTCAAAAACCAAGCCATTATTAGGCCTAACATAGAGTGGATGTCAACCTTTACACACTGTGACAAAAGCTCCACTGGAAAATACAGTTAGTTGATTACTCATAGACTCTCTACACTCAGTTGTCCTCTTGTCTACATCCCTAACACCAAACCTTATGGGTATGATGCAATCTAAGTGTACACCTAGCCAAGCTTTTCTAGCCTACTGTTCTCTCCAAAGCCTGCCTGAGTTGCATCTGTATCTTTTCTCTAGATCAAGTTCTGGGTATATTTAGTGTTCTTCTCAAGACATCCTCCTGATTCCAGTCTTTTTACTCTCAATAGATTTGCATTCACAATTCCAGAGGCAATGTAGATGGAGGTAGGAGTCAAGAGATTCCTTCTCTGATCCAACTGCACTCCAGATATTATATTAACATGATTACAAAGCCCTGAGACTTAAGTGATTAAGAGATAAAAAAGAAACTATTACTACTTTTAGATTGCCCTCAACTACTTCTCATGCTAAGTCCTCATATTCTTTATGATAATATGTCCTCTCACCAAGTCTTTCCCATCAAAGATGACACATCTTGTAGTAGGTTTCTTTCTAGAATATTCCTTTTTCTTCCTTATGCTCCTACTTAATGTTGTCTTGTGATTAGCAACTCCCTAGTTACCTGTTAGTCATTAGTAAGTCCTGTCATATGATGGAAAGTAATAATTTAATAAAAATAATTTCTTTTATATTTTATTTATTACTAAATTTCACTTTTGAACTCCTGTTGTCTACTCCTATAGGATGATGATATAGACTAGTTACTTATACTCCATTAGTTACATCCTAGTTCCTTAGTTTGTAAATAAACGTCTCTTACATGTTCTATCCTCACTCTTATCAACCTGTATACCATTTCTTTTCCAAACTCCTGGCAACAATTCAGTTCTTCTGAAATATGCAATCACAAGTGACAGCAGATTGAGGCACAGCATATGAGCTGAGGCCAAGGTTGTTCCCCAATCTTGTTGTTAATCTTCTTTTTCTTTAGAGTAACTTTGTTCCCCGAGTTACTTTGTCTTTGCTCCACACATACATAACAAGTTCTAATCATTGTCTGAATTTTCTAAGTCATATCCTAGATGCCATTTATCTAAATATATCTGACCTGATGCCATCAATGCTTATTTACAAGCACAAAGTCTATCAGCCTAAGTTTGTCATCTAAGTACCACTAGTTTTAGAGTACAAGTCTGCTATATTTCTAAGCTAGACCATTTAAAGGTGGATCTAAAGTATAGCTCCTTAGTGACTTTCTTCATAACCTGATACCAGCTCATCCTAGTTATCTCTTGAGATCTCAACATAAGCTCTAGATCAATTATTACCTGCTTAATATCTTTATTATATAGTATTACATTCTAAGGATATAGAGAGGGTTCTAGAGTGAATTCCAATCAAGAATCTATTGGTACAAAGTGTATCAAATATTATCTTTCATAGAAAATTTGTTTGTGGCATAACAGCACTCAATAATATATACCTAGAATAGCTTTTTCTCTCTATTCTTTAACACCAATGTCAGAGTAGATCAAGGCTTAGTACTCTCCCCTATTATCATTGCTATATACATGGCCCCAATTATAAAAATATTTAAAAAAAGAATTAAAAACTTAAAAGAAAAAATCCCTATAGTGTCAAATACAGAACAGACAGAGGACAGAGGAAAGGAATTATAAATAGAATTACACTCTGGAATAGAGGTATCATACTACTTTGAAGAATAGATAGTACTTAGCAATAATAAAGAACCCAAAAAGCAAACTCTAGCAGATAGAAAAGACATTGGGGCAGAATATAACTTGATGAATGACCTTGGCTTCAACTTATGTGTTACGCCCTGGTCTCTGGTTGTGAGGTTGGTCACATATTTTGGAGTGGAAGGAAGTTGTCAGAACAAAGGTCCTAAGGAAGTAGAATAGGAAACAGAGTGGACAAAGATAGGATTAGGACCAGATAATGTTAATTTACAAACTGAGAGAATACACTGTAACTACCTGGTACTTATAGGAAGTCCAGAATAGAAGGAGAGTAGTCTATTACACTAATTTACTAGTTATAATTTTAGGAGAATTATTAGGGGAAATAAAATTATATAATTGTCAGATTTCCAAAATATGACACATAGATATCTTATTTTTTGTTGATGATAGTCTTCTAATTTCTCAGAAGAAGAGTTATGATCTATCTTTATCCTTTCTTCTTTGTAGTTACAATATTATGTCAAAAATCCTTCTCAATTCTAACTTGGTCATAGAATACAGCAAATCCAAAGTGTTCCATTTTACGAGATCCTGCTACCTTGCCAACCTTTCTATTGACCTCATATCAGTTGGCAGCCCTATCCTCACTCCTAAACTGATTTGGTGATACTTAGGTTTTTTTTTGACAGGAAATTCACTTCCTATTATCACATCCACTTCTATGCTACTAAATGCCTTTCTACTCTGAATACTATAAGACTCTTGGACAACTCAGCATGTAGTATCCTCTTTATCCAGAAATACCTACTCTACAGAACATGTATATATAAGTTTTAACTTTGGTTCTTCAAGAAGGTTCCTACCTTTAAGAACCTGTCTGAATTAAAAAAGATACAATGCAGAGCTGTTCTATGGATCACAGGGGCCTTCCAAACATCACTGGCATTGAAGCTATTGCAGGTCTCATTTCTACTATCTACTATCTATAAAAACTCAATGGCTAGTACCACCTTTGTTATGTCTCCATTCCCTCCTTTCACATGATCAACTCTTTACTTGACTCTCAACATGCCAAGGGTCATTCTCACCATAGATTTGCAACCTCCAAGCTCATACTGAAATAATAGATATAATTCAAAAGTCCTATCAAAGATGTCAATGAACACCTCTCAGAAATCATAAAATGTTTTAACCCTTTTTACCCTCTTTTTTCTCTTGGTTTAAGAGTAGTCAATCATTTCTCTAGTAAAATAATTTTTTACTTTCTTTTCTCTTCTAGTGATAAAGATCTTTACAAGCATATCTAAAACTTCAACTATGCCTTTTGTCAATCGCAAAATCTCCCTTACAAAGCTATGGTCATTGCCAATAGTAGTGTCAAAAAATCCAACCTAGCAACAACTATTGCCCACATCTAGAAAAACAATTTCATCACTAGACAATTCAAAATCCAAACTATGTATATCACCTCTGTTGAAGCTGAGCTCATAGCCATGCACATAGGCCTTATTCCTACTATAGAAGACAATAATACCCATGACATCATTGTCATCACTGACTTAATCTCTGCTACCAGCAAAGTCCTCAAGTCCCATGTCAATCCCTTTCAGAACTATGTTATACTACTTGCCTCCAGGATAAAAACCTACCTGGAGAAAGACAAAAGGAACATTATTCACTTCTGGCAATGCCCTAGCAAAGCTAAGTGGCCCAGACAAAAGCTGGTTGATGACTAAGTAAAAGCAGCTAATAACACACTGACTCCTTTCTATTTAGCAAATAGAAAGAAAGTGATAATATCCTCAAAGAATGGCAATCTTCATTCCTAACCAGCTATAAGAGAGACCAGCTGTTCCTAGACTTCAAAGATGAAAAGGAACATATCATCAAACCCACTTATGCCAAAGAAGGATCATGGTTCCTATCCATAGGTTTTACTAATACCCTGTATGCCCAATTTACCTGCATGACCATAGGCCATGTACCCATTAGTGAATACCACCAGAGGTTTTTCCCTAACTTGTCTACCAGCTGTTTATGTAGCCATACTAATGTACAAACTCGTGAACACATTATGATGCAGTGTGACCTGCATGACTCATCAACAAGGCCATATATTATCATCATCAATAGCTTTGCCTACTTCCTAGTGGACAACCCCACAGCCTTCAGCTTTGACAATAGATGACCATCCTATACAGCGTGGTCAAGAGACAAATACATAGTCTTGTCCTTTCTCTTTACCCTATTTCTTTTAATTTCTTTTACCCTTTTTCTTTCTGTTTGTAGTTTCTCATATTTAAGTAGGTACTTTGTATCTGCCATGGTCTGCCTATGAGCCCTGTGTAATAAAACATGGATTTAAAAAAAATGTATAAAAGGCTTGTAGATTCCAATATAAATAACAAGTAACTTATCTCTAAAACTCCTTTCTGCTTCATTCTCAAGGTGAGCCTATTAGTGTGTAGACCACTGCACAATACTTATTTCAACAGAAACCCTTAGGCCAGTCATTTCCATCTGGGCTTAGGTGTGTATACTCCTTGTACCTCTTCCTGATTATTTAATCAT
>Ga0153968_1000136_pt1 | contig 13536 bp, 14 predicted proteins | sample TSGA052MetaG_FD_104729 | JGI IMG/M metagenome (GOLD analysis project Ga0153968, IMG submission 104729) | Attine ant fungus gardens microbial communities from Georgia, USA - TSGA052 MetaG | ecosystem: Host-associated > Fungi > Mycelium > Unclassified | place: USA: Georgia, George L Smith State... | reverse complement strand
CTTGACAATTCAAGCGGCGACTTGAGAATGTGCCGCCGTGTTTGCATGCGTTCGACTAGTGATAGCCGGAGCTGTCAAATAGACCTCGTGACAGGACTTCTACCACAGACAATAACGTGATGTCGGATCCTTATCAACACTTGCCACTGCATCCTGGTAGTCGAGCTACAAGAAAAACAACGCAGGTCGTGCCCAAGGTCCTCGTTTCTAATCGTGGTGAAAGTGAGTTTCTGAGTCTTACAGTAACAGCTGCCTTGGCTTATTGGCATGTCTCCTTCCAACTTCCGATTTGGTCAAGTTGCCATTCGAATTCTCCGTTCTGCAAGAGAACATGGCTGGTGCACAGTTAGTATACTTAAGAGATAAATTGATTATAACAGAAACATTCATGTATTGGACGATATCCAATATATGAATGTTTCTGTTATAGTCGGTTTAGCTCTTAAGTATACTTGCCTCTATCAGAAAGCATTTGCCCTCATCTGATCATAATAGAAACCACTGTATGCATGTGCACCCTGGGTATGGGTTTCTGAGTGAGCTGGGCAAGACCATTTGCCAGGACTGGGTTGGGCATCCAATAGCACAAGGTATCCATGTATTCTCCTATAAAGTTAAGTGGCGTAACACAGTCAGGAAGTAAGTTTTGCGAGCACAACAGCATCTGTCTATTTTTGGCTTACTGACCCTAAAATGTGACAAGTAGAATATGAGCCCAAGTTCTGAGATTTTTGAAATTGAAGGGAGGGGAATTTGATAATAAATTTTTCACTGCCCTCCTCTCAGATGTAGGGGGCTATTTATACAAAATAGTTATGTAGACTATCCTTAACCAAAGAGAGGACTGGGGATCTGGCCAGTCATCCTAAAGTGCTAGAAAGGTCCTCATCACATAGCTAGCCCTACCAGTTAGACTGGGCCCTATTTAGTAATATGAATTTAGAAATAGATGAGTTGTGAAAATTAGTTGAGGAGGATGCTTTCTTGGTTGCAATGAGCATCTAGTCTCTACACTCTAGTGAAGACATTTGGTCTCTTGTTGCACTATCATGAGTCAACTATCTGTAGCAACTTAGCCTAGACAACTTAATTACTCTCCAAGTCTGAGTTGACAAGGAGAACTCAATGGAGTTCCCATTAGATTTTCTATACTACTTATACAACTACTACATGGTCTGTGCACTGTTTTCCCACACCCATCATGTGACCCACCATGTGGCATCACCCTGTGACTTCCTATCATGTGATTGTGATACTTGTGATATGACACTTTCCTGCACTCCTTTCTATGTAGTAAGTCCAAAAGAAAAAGAAAAAGAAAAGAAATATAAATAATGACTTAGCCATTTTGCCAAGTCATAACACTATCCTATCATGGTCAAAGCCCTTGATAATGGTAGAGAACAAGGCATTCACATTGTAAAAGACACATCTAGTATAGATAAGGCTTTCAAGAGTATCAGCAACTGACTTAGAAACCTAGCCTAGGGCTTAGACTAGATGGACTCTTCAGGGTTAGAAGAGAACTTAATGGAGTTCTCAATCAATTATTCTACACTATAAATACAAGTTGTACTATTTTTCCATGTTTGATCTACAAGTGTCCATTAGTTACTAGTTTGACTCTAGTCTATGTTATATTCTTTAGTCATAGTCAAGGTGACTCATAGTAAAAAGGCATGCATACAAATTTATCTTATGCAATTTCTGCTCTAACTCTTTGTCTTAGATGCATAGGAGAAAATTCTTCAGGTTAGGTTTTACTGAGAAGGCACTGTCAGATCTAGGCTAGAAACACATTGAAATTCAGGTTATTGGTAATGAGACTAGTGCAGTCAATCACCTTTGGGAGTGTGAATGCAGTGTTCAGCATCAATATACACATTATTCAATAGACAAAGCTCTAACCTTATTACTATACTTTCTAGATTCCAGAAGGTAGTTCAAGTCTATTATAAAGTAGCTAGTCTCTACTCCTGTACTAAAATAGTCATATATAGTTTGCTCTATTACAGTGTTATGAAATGTTTCCAGAAAAGGAAATATTTTCCCATGCATAAGACCTTAAGCTGTGATAACTTAGATCTACTCCTAGTCTAAGTCAACAAGAAGAACTTAATAGAGTTCTTATTCAATTGCTATTTACTACTTATATACATTCTGGTGTTTACTACTATTTACAAAGTCCCATGTGCTTCTTTTCATTTAACTCTCTTGTATGTTCTTTTTTTTAAAAAAAGATCAGCAATTTATTACATGGGGCTTATAGGCAGTATCACAAAAGGTCACTTACTAATTTGTGATGGGTGATTTGATACTTGAATAGTTCAAAAAAGCAAAGTTTAGACAATGACAAAAGAAGTTGTTAAGTCTGAGGTCTAATCCTCAGACAAGGAGTCCTTATATACAGAATTGTGATAGTCTGTGCACTAGGACAGATCATCACATGCTACTAACTATTGTTCTACATATGGTAGTGCCTTTGTGCTTAATATAGTGATAACTTAACCTTATAGAGGCTGTCCTTTGTTCTAAGAAAAGTGTCATATGACGGAAAATACCCATTTAATAATATAATTTCCTTTTTTATTTTATATTATTACTAAATTTTTGCTCCTAAACTCCTGTTGTCTACTCCTATAGGATCACGATGTAGACTAGTTACTTGTACTCCTCCTATTCCAGACTTAGTATAAGTACTCCAGTAGCTACATCCTAGTTCCTTAGTTCGTAGATTAAAGTCATTTACGTCTTTAATATCCACCTCCATTCCTATTAATCTATACACCACTCTTTTCCTAATCTCCTGGCAATAATCCCATCCTTCTGAAATATGCAACCACACACGTGATAGCAGATTGAGGCACAGCACATGAGCTGAGGCCAAGGTTGTTTCTATTTTGTTGTCAAATTCTGCTCATTCTAGGGTAATTTCACTCCTACTCCGTTCCGTCCTTGACAAAAAGAATAAATAACTATCTATGGGTAATTAATGAAGTCTATATACAAACATTGAGGCCTTCATATCTCTACTAATATTAATTGCCTTGGGATTGTTCTAGGCTCATTCTGAGCATTATATAAAAGGCTTCTGCTGAGCTCAGAACCAAAGCATCAATTGTGGCAGTTTCTGAGATATTAGCAATTTAATAAACAGTAACATGGTAGTTACCTATTGATTGCCTCAAGATGTGACTGGCATCAATCAAAAGGTCTTTTCAAAAGCTTTCCATAGTTGTTAAGACCATGAGAATCATTAAAGAATTAATGGAAATATGGCCAAATGAAGTTTGTAACAGGCAGACCATGGTAGATACAGAGACTATAGTAAAGAAAAGAGGAAAAGAAAAGAAAAGAAAAACTAGGGGAAGAGAAGACAAGGATTTGGAGATGAATGGTTGTGCATCTGCCCTTTTTCTAGGCCATACTGCAAGAGATAGTTAGCCATTGTTAAAGCTAAAAGCCACTGGGTTGTTTGCAAGAAAATAAACAAAGTTATTGATGACAATGTTGCATGGTCTTGTTGACTGCTTATGTAGGTCACATTGCATGATAATGTACTGGTGTGTTTGTACTTCTGCTTTGTCATATGGGCATCTGAAAGACAAGTTTGAAAAGAATCCTTTGATGGTATTCACCAATAGGGTATGTTCAGTGGTCATGCAGGTGAATTAAGCACATAGAGAATTGGTGAATCCTATGAATTGAAGCCATGATCCTCCCTTTGCATAGGTGAGTTTAATGTTTCTTTTCATCCTTGAAGTTCAGAAATGACTGGCCTTTCTTCTAACTAGCTGAGAATATTGTTTGCTACTCTTTAAGAATCTTGTCCTATTCCTTCTTTTTGTTGAACAGGAAGGAGTTCCTATTAGGGAGGTTTGGTATGTCATTGGCTACCTTCACTTGGTTGTCAATGAGCTTGTGTCTGAGCTACTTGGCTTTTCTGAGACAATACCAGAAATGAATGGAATTTCTCCTGTCCTTGTCCAGAAACAACTTTATGTTGGAAGTGAGAGGTAAGGCAATGTTTTGGAAGGGGTTGACATGTGACTCAAGGATTTTGGTAGCAGTAGCAATGGAATCTGTGATGGTGATAACATCTTGGATATTGTCACTTTCCATTGCAGGGATGAAACCCATGTGTATGGTCATGAGCTTGGCTTCAATAGAAGTGACATTCATTGTTTGGATCTGGAGTTACTTAACAACTTGATTGTCTTTCCAAATGTGGGTAGCAGCTGTTGCAACATTGGATTTCTTAATGTTGCTATCAACAATGACAGTAACATGGTGAGAGAGATTTTGTGATTGATAGAATACATAGTTAAGGTTCTGGACATGTTTGAATAAATTCTCATCACTAGAAGAAGAAGAATAGTGAAAAGTTATTCTATTGGAGAAATTATTGACTACTCTCAAACCAGAAGACAAAAGGGGATAAAGAGGACAAAAACATTTTGTAATTTCTGATAGCCATTTATTGACATCTTTGATGGAGCTTGTGAGTTTAGCTTGCTGCTTTGGTATAAGGTTAGATATTGAGAACCTATGTGGAGACTGGTTCTTAGCATGCTATGTGTCCAATAATGAGTTAATAGCATAAGAGAGGGGAATGAAGGCATAACAAAGATGGTGACAGTCATTGAGTTTCTGTAGATGAAGGTAAATGGGGATAAGGCCTGCAATAGCTTCCACTCCCTCTGATAGTAAGGTACAAAAGGCCCCTGTGATCTATAGGGCAGCTCTGCATTGCATCTTTTTTAATTCAGCAATATTCTTGCAAATGGGTGCTTTTTTAAAGAACCACAGTTAGAACCATATAGTGCAATAGGAAGTACACATGTTCTGTATAGGAGGTGTTTCTGAACTGGGAGAATACCTTGTGAGGAGTTGCCTAGGAGCTTCATTGTGTTTAGGATGGAGAGACATTTGGTGGCATAGAAGTGGACATGGTAGTGGAAAGTAAGTTTTCTATTGAAGAAGAAGCCTAGGTAGCACCAGATAGATTTGGGTATGAGGATAGGTTCTCTAACCAAAGTGAAGTTAATAAAGGGGTTAGGGAAGTGGTGAGATCTTGTGAAGTGGAAAACTTTGGATTTGCTATGTTCCATGACCAAGCCAGAGTCTAAGAGAATCTTTGATATGATGTTGTAGCTACAAGAAAGGAAGAAAGAAAAAAGGTCATAACTCTTCTCTTGAGAAACTAAAAGACCATCATCAACAAAAGATAGTATATTAGTCAGGATTTTTTCTTTTAGATTTTTTATTCTTTTTTTATGATCAGAGCCAAGTATATAACAGAAATGATAGGAGATAGAGCTGAGCCTTGGTCTACTCTACTGTTGGTGTAAGACTCTAACCACAATGGCTTAAGTCCACTCCAAGTCAGAGTTGACAAGGAGAACTTGATAGAGTTCCCATTTGATTTTCTACACTATTTATATATTTTACAATGATGGCTGTGCAATGTCCTTCTATGGTCCTCATGTTATTCCTATCATGTGTCTACCTTATCACATGTCATAACTGTGACTTGTGACTAAGTCACATGATGTCTTCCCATGCTTGATCCTTGTAGTAGTAAGTCCAAAATAAAAGAAACTAAAAGAAAAAGAAAAAGAAAATATAAATGACTTAGATGTTTTGCCAAGTTATGATAGTTGGTGCTAAAAGACAGAGAGGAGAAGCTGTTCCATGTGTATGTTATTGAATGATTTGAGTGATAACTGTCAAAAAATCTTCTAATATTAGCATTGAGACCTGTTTTTTTAAAACATGCTAATAGAAAAGTATGGTTAAGAGAGGAAAAGAATTGGGTGATGTTAAATGCTATGATACTTGCATGATACTGTTTCAACCAACCTGCATGAATAAGATGAGTTATCACAAAAGGTCACTTACTGATTGTGTTTTTGTTGAAAGTAATTTCAAAAGATGCTTATAAGCAAAATTAGACAGTAACAAGAGATGTTGTTAAGTCTGAGGTCTAATCCTCAGACAAGGAGTCCTAATATACAGAATTGTGATAGTCTGTGTACTAGGACAGATTATCACATGCTACTACCTATTATTCTACATATGGTAGTACCTTTATGTTCTAAAATACAACAACTTAACCATATGAAGGCTGTTCTTTGTTCTAATCAAAGGCAGATAACTATCTATGGGTAATTAATTAATGTCTATGTGCAAACATTGAGGCCTTCATATCTCCACTAATATTAATTGCCTTGAGGTTGTTTTAAGCTCATTCTAAGCATTATGAAGAAGGCTTTTGCTAAGCCTAGAACTGAAGCATCAATCATGGCAGCTTTCAAGATATTAGCAATTTAATAAATAGTAATATAGTGGTTACCTGTTGATCTACTTAATGTCTTGGCCAATATTGATTGCCTTGAGACATGACTAGCATTAATTGAAAGGTCTTTATGAGAGCTTTCCATAGCTGTTGAGACTGTGAGAATCATCAAAGAATTGATAGAGATATGGCCAAATGAAGTTTGTAACATTACTTTCTCTCTTGGTTCGAGCTCTGTTAAGAAGTTATCTTGTTTTTGGTATACTCTGAAAATATTTCTGTAGCTTTTTGCCTACATTTTGTAGATTTTCTTTAGGTTCCCATATATTATCTTCTTGAGTGTATTCTTTCTATCACAAATGGTCACTTACTATTTGTGATGGATGCTTTGATACTTTAAAGAGTTCAAAAATACGAAGTTAGACAAGTAACAAAAGATGTTGTTAAGTCTGAGGTCTAATCCTTAGACTATGAGTCTTTAAATACAAAAAGGTGATGGTCTGTGTACTAGGATAGATTATTACATGCTACTATCTATTGTTCTACATATGGTAGTGCCTTTGTGCTAGAAATAGTAATAACCTAACCATATGGAGGCTGTCCTTTGTTCTAAGAAAAGGACAGATGACTATCTATGGGTAATTAATAAAGTCTATGTGCAAATACTGAGGCCTTCATATCTCTACTAATATTAATCACCTTGAGGTTGTTTTAGGCTCATTTTGAGAGTTATGAAAAAGGCTTCTGCTGAGCTCAGAACCAAAGCATTGATCATGGTGATTTCCGAGATATTAGCGATTTAATAAACAGTAACATAGTGATTACTAGTTGATCTGCTTAATATCTCAGCCAATATTGATCACCTTGAGACATGACTGGCATCTATTGAAAGGTCTTTTCAAGAGCTTTTTGTAGCCATTAAGACCATGAGAATTGTCAAAGAAATGATAGAGATATGGCCAAATGAAGTTTGTGACACTTTCTATCTGACAAGGTATTTGTTCTTCCCATGCCTTTGTTGTAAGTCTAGAATTTTTTCTATCTCCCATTCTTCCTGGCCCTGTATCAAGGTTGGTGGTGGGGGAGTGGCTTTCTGGCCATGAATGGTGGATTCAGAGTACTAAGTTAACTTGCTTATGTGAAAGACTAGGTATAGTACTTGGTAGCAAGGTAGCATCCTAAGCCAAAATGTAACCAAGGACAACTTTTTTATTATTTTAAATAGTTCTTCATACTGGGGTTATAATGCTTGCTCTGTAGTATGGTAATCCTTCAAATTGAGTAGTACTTTGTTACTAACTTTAAATGGGATTCTTTGGACTTTCTTGTTATAGTACCACTTCATTCTTTCCATTGCAAGAATAAGAGCTGCTTTTGCCTACTCAAAGGCTTCATGTCTTTTATATGTTAGGTCATTCAAGTCCCTTTGCAACAACTCTTTGACTAAAATTGGACCTGCTCTTGGGTGTCTGCCATATTTAAGATAAAACAAACTTTCTTTGATTTTTTCATGTGCTTGATTATTATATGCAAATTCTGTACTTAGTAGTAGATCTAACCAATTACTGAGGTTGTAATCTACATAGCACCTAAGATATTGCTCTCAAACCTAGTTTACATGTTCTATTTGTCTATCTATTTGTGAATAGTATGCTGTCGACATAGTAGATTCTATTTCTAAAATTTTGCTCTAGTCTTAGAATAGCTTAGCCAAGTATTGTACTCCTCGATCCGAAATGATTTAAAAGAGCAGTCTATGTAATAGATAAATCTTGTTATAAAGTAACTATACCATATTCTTGGATAAAAACCAATTATTAATAGAAATGAAATGAACTCTTTTGGTGAGCCTGTCGACAATAACACAGATAGCATTGTAACTGTTTGACTCTGGAAATTGAGTGATTAAGTTCATAGAAATTATTTCCTAAGGCCTATTAGACACCTTATTAGGAATAAGTGGTCCAAAAGGTTGCTGTGGGTGATCTTTCATCTGCTGACACATATTATAACCTGTAACATATTTCTTGACAAATGTAGTCATTCTAGGCTACCAGTAATTTCTGGAGATCAACTTTGTCAGTGAGCCAACTCCTAAGCCAGAATAAAGCCAACTGCTCTTTATCAGCATTTGACAAAGAGAACTCAATAGAGTTTCCACTAGATTTGTTATACTATATATACAATTACTATGTGGCTATGCTCCCTAACTCCCATGGTCTCTATACTACTCATTAACTGACTTCTTTGCCACATGCTGTGACTGTGACTTGTGATTCCATTGTGTGTGACATGACTATGACCATTCTGTGACTGTTGTCACACCTTTTGTGACTTTGTGACTGTTACATGATATCTTCCTATGCTCCATCCTAGTAATAAAGAAAAGAAAAAAAAAGAAATATTAGCCATTTTGCCAAGTCATAACAAACTCATAGGTCTTCTACTAACCTGGGTATCTAGCAGATGGCAAATCACAGTGCATTTGAACAATCTGTTGTCACAAAGTGTCATCCATGCTATGAGGGATATAAATATTCTCTTTATACAAGAGTAGTCTGTTCTTATAGTTCTAGTCTTGCAAGGATTTTTCAAATTCTCTGGGACCAGACTTGAGTAACAACTTATAGTCTTTTGTGACTTTATCCAATAAGAGTATAGCTTGATCTCCTTTAAGATTATCTCATCATTTATTGGTAATTCATGAGTAGCCTCTAATATGTTAATAGCAAAAAACTCAGGTTTTAGCAACACTTGGTTTATATTGTCGAGGTCTATTCCCATCTCATGATCTACTTGTCTAAACAAGAGGTCTTCTACCTATATCATCTTTCCCAGTTTATGATAGAGTACAAAGTCAAAATGAGTCATAAATAATGTCCATCTTACTTGCCTCCTGGTCAGCTTTTGAGCTGTTCTAAAGAATATAAAGTTCTGATGATCTGACCAGATCTCAATTTTATATGGATGTCTCTCCAAATGATGCCTGTATTTCTCTAGTCCCTGAATTACTACAAGTAGCTCTTTGTTATAGATTTTGTAGTTCCTTTCATGGACATTTAATGACTTGGAAAAGAAAGCCATTGGATACCACAGGTTGGTTTGCATATCTTTTTGTGATAAGACTCTACCTGTTACAAAGTTACTAGCATTGGTGAATAACTTAAAGAGATCTTTGTTATTTGGTACTCACAGGATTAGAGCTGTGATAAAGGTCTTTTTCAATACCTCAAAAGCATTTTGTTGCTCAATGCCCCAATTCTAGGTATAATCCTTCTTGGTCAAGTCAGAGAGTGGTTTTGACATCTTGGCAAAGTTCTCAATGAACCTACAATAGAAATTTGCAAAGCCTAAGAATGCTTGTACTTGCTTGACTTTTGTTAGTACTGGCTACTCTAGAACTCCTGAAAGTTGCTCTTTATCTATCTATACTTTATTTTCTGATATTATTACACCCAAATATTTGATGCTACTTTGCTCAAAGAAACATTTTTCTACTTTAGCATAGAGGTCATTAAATTGGAGCCTTTTCAACACTTTCTTGACTAATCATCTATGTTCTTTCAAACATGTCTGAAATATTAAAATGTCATCTAAATACACCATTACTAGTCTGATGTGAATCAAATCTCCAAGTATATTGTTTATTATACTTTGGAATATCACTAGTACATTGGAAAACCCAAAATACATAACAGTTGCCTCAAAGAGGTCTCACCTTGTGATAAACACTGTTTTCCATTCATTCCCTTCTTTGATGCAAACATTGTTGTATCATCACCTCAAATCAATTTTAGTAAAGATTAAGGCCTTACTGAGTGATTCAATAAAGTTAGCTATTCTAGGGATTGGATAGCAATTTTGACAGTAATTGCATTAAGGGCTCTATAGTCTATAACAGGTTATAAGCTTCCATTATGTTTTTTTACAAAGAAGAATAGAGTTACTATTGGGCTAGTAAACAGACAGATATAATCTTTTCTGAGTTCTTCATCAGTCCATGTGTCAAGAGAGTTTCTTTCTACTAAAGATAGTGGATAGACCTTTACTGGCTTGGGAAGCTTTGTGTCTCCTATAAAGTCAATAGCATAGTTGTATAGTTTCTGTAATAGCATTCTCTCTGACTTATGTTTTAAAAACACATTTCCATACTCATGTAACTATTCTAGCACATGAGTTTTCCAGGTCTTTGTGTCTTTGCAATTTGAGTTCCCATACTGGTTGTCAGCGTCCAAAGTCCAATGACTGGAATTAAGCCAACTGTCTCTTTGTTCAGAGTTTGACAAAGAGAACTCGATGGAGTTCTCACTTAATTCTCTACTACTTATACATCTTACTACTGTGGCTATGCGCTTACTCTCCCATGGTCTTTATGTTACTCTAGTCATGTGACACACTGTGACTGTGATGTGTGATGTGACCATCTGTGACCACCTGCCATGTGATACTTTCTTGCGCTCTATCTTGTAGTTGTAAGTCTAATAAGAAAAGAAAAGAAAAAGGAAATATAAATAATGACTTAGCTGTTTTGCCAAGTTATGACACTGGTCTTGATTGTTGAGTATAGTTACAATCATCATTGCCTGTTGATAATTGCCTAGGTCAGTCATGTCTACTCAGCTAAGAATATAGTTGTTGGATCCTTATCTCCTATGTTGTTCAATGAGGGGAATCCACTAACATTTATTTCAAGATGAAGCCTATTAGCTCCTGCTTCTATATCTTGTATTTTATGAACTTTACTAGTGTATGTATCTAGGCACCTAGTGAACTCCCATTGACCTTTTTGCCAATCAATATTTGGATTATGTTTATACAAGTACAAGTAACCAATTATCATCTCCTTATTCCCTAGGTTAGTAACAAAGAGGTGCTAGGTTGTCTTGTGGGATCCAATTTCTACATAAGCTCAGATATATTCAGTTATTTGTCCTGTCTTGTTGGGAGTGCTATCTGCATTGATTATACAATACAAATTTGCTAGTTTATATATTACTAGGTTATTATTTTCTACAATGACTCTGTCAACAAAGTTTGTGATAGCTCCCAAATTAACTAAAGCCTTGATCTGTACTTTTTTGCCATATACCCAAAGTGTAACTGGAATTTTAAAAGAGGTAGTCTTGTTGCATGCTATATTATTACAAGTTTCCAGTACTACTTCCAACTTTTGTGAGCTAATGGGGGATATACTATCCTTAGACTGTGGATCACAGATGTTATACACTACAGTCCCAAGGGAAAATCCAATTTGGGAGTCCCCTTTCCCTTTCTACTTGGAGGAACAGGATTAGGGATTTCCCCAATTGATACACTATTAACATTGATGTCCTTAGGAAGGGATTCTGGGTTATTACTTTTTTTCTCTAACAGCTTCATTAGCTGTGCTCTAAACAACTGATTTTATTTTTTTTGGACCCAGTGGAGATGGTTTCTGAGAAGAGGTTTTATGAGAATGTTTATCCTCATTGCCAGGCTTGTCATAACAGTTTGCAGTATTATGCAATTTTGCCTTATTTTTGAAGCCTTTTCTAGTGTATATTTGATAGTATCACAAGTTCTTTTCTTCCTTTTTCTAAATCTCATCTATTTCCATTGCATCTGAGTTCTTTTTTCCTCCACTTTTCTCTACATTTGCCTCTAGACCAAATATTGTGCCCTAGGCCTTGTCTAGATGTAAGGCCTTATATGCTTGCATTAACAATTTCAGATAATCATCCCATGTCTTTGGAAACTGATTGGTTATTTCATATATGACAAGTGCATTTCACAACTTGTCTAGAATGACTTCTTTCATTTTGTCAACATAAACTTTGTTGCTATAATTAACAATTCTTGCCAATGCTCTGTATTATTCAGTGTACTTGACAAAGTTCTTCCTTGTTAGATCCTTGTTGACCCAGAGCACTGTTTGTTCCTTCTTTGCTTCCTTCTTATCATCTCTTTGTCCATAAATATTTTTCAGCTCCTGAAAAAAGTCACCCCAGGATCTAATACTTTGTCCTACCTGAACCTTGTCATAGTATACTTTCATATATGTACTAGCAGGAGCACATAAGTGGGTGAGAGCACACATAATATTTTCTGGTTGTCTGCAATGATACCAGATGCCAAATAGTATAGAGCAATCTAGCTCAACCAATCATGCAGTTGCATCTTGTTTTCAGAGCCTACAAATGTTGGTGGCTCTGGTACCTTGGCCTTTGAGGTAATATTTCCTCCAAGGAGCCTTGTCAGCTCTCCTTGGAGACAGGTGACTTTTGCCTCTAAAGTGGCAATTCTGTTGTATGTGGTGACCAAGGCACCATTATAATGATTGATTGCTCTATTGAGTACCTCATCAATATAATTTTTGAGGATGTAAGTAATATCCTGATGTGCATTTCACAGCATTAAGATCTCTATATCATCCTAAGAGGTGTTCTCAGGGTTTGTGCTGTCCCTTACAAGTATCTCCCAGTTTTCAGCACTGAAATCAGCAAAGAGAACAGTGGTAGTGAAGTTGGTGAAGTTCAACATATCTAATTTAAGTAATTAATTATAGTTCTTAAGTATGTTTCAAGAGGATAAAAAGAAAAAATACCTAATTTTAGCCTCTTAATGCCATTATGGTATACCTGAATACCATTCCAATTATATTATATCTATGGAATAGTAATGTTGAGCTCTAGAAGAGCTTTATAAATTTTTGGTACTTTAGTAGCTGGTTGGGAAAAATCTATATTTTTGAGACGCTTACAAGCACCTTTTAATACTCTCCACTCTTTAGCTGTAAGCTTGTGACCAATTTTATCTAGCTCTATAATTATATCCTGCAGTCAATTGAACTATTTCCACAGAGAATCATATTGTGGATCCTTAGCCCAGGTTTTGTTTTCACTCATCTTAGTGAAAAATGGTAATATATTGTCATGACTTGGCAAAACGTCTAAGTCATTATTTATATTTCTTTTCTTTTCTTTTTCTTTTTCTTTGGACTTACAACTACAAGGTGGAGCATGGGAAAGTATCACATGACTTTGTCACAATGTCACAATGGTGTGATGGATGGTCACAGATGGTCATGTCACAAGTCATAGTCACAAGGTGTCACATGACTAGAGTAACATGAGGACCATGGGAGAATAAGCGCATAGCCACAGTAGTAAAGTGTATAAGTAGGTAGAGAAATAAGCGAGAACTCCATCGAGTTCTCTTTGTCAAACTCTGAACAAAGAGACAGTTGGCTTAATTCCGGT
>Ga0153968_1000133_pt1 | contig 13580 bp, 13 predicted proteins | sample TSGA052MetaG_FD_104729 | JGI IMG/M metagenome (GOLD analysis project Ga0153968, IMG submission 104729) | Attine ant fungus gardens microbial communities from Georgia, USA - TSGA052 MetaG | ecosystem: Host-associated > Fungi > Mycelium > Unclassified | place: USA: Georgia, George L Smith State... | reverse complement strand
GTCTAATCCTTAGACTATGAGTCCTTATATACAGGATTGTGATAGTCTATGCACTAGAACAGGCCATCACATGCTACTACCTATTGTTCTACATATGGTAGTGCCTTTGTACTCTAAAATGCAATAACTCAATCATATAGAGACTGTCCTTTGTTCTAATTAAAGGCAGATGACTATCTATGGGTAATTAATTAATGTCTATGTGCAAACATTGAGGACTCACTAATATTAATTGCCTTGGGGCTGTTCTAGGCTCATTCTGAGCATTATGAAGAGGGCTTTTGTTGAGCCTAGAAGCAAAGCATCAATCATGGCAGTTTCTGAGATATTGGTGATTTAATAAACAGTACTATAGTGGTTACCTATTGATCTGCCTGATATCTTGGCCAATATTGATTTCCTCAAGACATGACTGACATCAATCAAAAGGTTTTTTCAAGAGCTTTCTGTAACTATTGAGTCTGTGAGAAATAGAGATAGGTCTGAATGAAGTTTGTGACATAGTAGAGGGTTCAAGTTGGGCCAAAGGCCCAAATGAAAACTGTCAGCAACCGACTTAAGATCCTAGTCTAGGGTTTAGACCAAAAGGGCTCTTCAGGGTTAGAAAAGAACTTGATAGAGTTCTTAATCAATTGTTCTACATTATATATACAAGTTACACTATTTGTTCTTGTTTGATCTACAAGTGTCTATTGGTCACTGGTTCAATTCCAGTCTATGTCTCTTTTCTTAGTCATAGTAACAATACCTTCTCTTAAGAATTCTCATCCTGAGAATTTCCTATAGTTTGTTGTATAGGTTCTATAGGTTTCCTATTTCATCTTTTTCATTTCATTTTTCTATCTTGCTTTCTTGAATCTTTTCTCCTTTTTCTTTTTCTCAAATGGTTTCCAGTCTCCTCTTTCTTTTCTATTTTTTCCAGTTTTTTTCTAGTTGTCCTTAATATTCTCTGTCAAATCTCTTATTGTTCCATCTGTATAATATTTTTTCCTGGAAATTCTCCCTTGTGGTCTTTCTTATTGTTTCTTCCTCTTGCTTATCTTATTTTTCTTTCTTTGAACTGATCCACTGTTTCTGCTGGGATTACAAAGTTATCCATGTAATTTGCTAGGATTCCTTCATATAGCAGTTCTCGGAATATACTTGTTATCATCTATTGAAATGTTCCTAGTGAGTTGCATAGTCCAAAGTACATCACTTTTGGTTTGAATAGTCTTTTGTTTATCAAAAAGGCTGCTTCTATTCATTGCCTTCTTTTATCTGTATGTTGTTGTATCCCCAGATTAGGTCCAATTTGTTGAAGTATTTTGCATCTTTAAGTTTGTCAATTGCTTTGTTGATCAAGGATAGTGGCATTTTGTTCTTTATTGTGTATTGATTTAGCTATCTGTAATCTTGTACCAATCGTAGTATTCCGTCTTTCTTTGGAATAAAGAAGCATGGTACCACATATCTTGAATTTGACTTTACAATGAGTCCTATCTTTAGTTGTTTATCTAGCTATTGACTAAGCATTTCTTCTTTTTTGAGTGTTATTGGGTAGGCCTTTGTGTTGAGTTCCTTTGGTACTTCTTCTATTAGATTGATTTCATGGTCCCATTCTTGTTGATCAGGTAGTTTTTCAAATTTCTTCTTGTTGAATAAGTGCGTGAATAGTTGGATGTATTTTAGAAGATCTTCAGGATTTGTTAGATTGGGTTCCTTGTCTCCTCCCTTTGATTCTCCTTTTTCTTTTGGTAGTAGTCTCCTTGACCATGGGGTAAATTGTATAGATTTATATTCCATTTTGCAATGTTCTGGGCATCTTGTAAACCATATGACTTCTTCTTTCCAGTCTACTTCTGGGTTGTGTTCTACTAGCTAGTTGTGTCCTAGAAATAGATCTATTTCCTTGATTTCTGATACCACTGCATTGATTTGTTTGATATGTCCATTTGAGTTGATTTCTAAGGGTACAAATTCTTTGATTGTCTTTTCCCCATTTCTTGATCCATCTGAGTTATATACATCAAATGGTTTTGGGAGTAATTTGGTGGGTATCCCTTTTTCTTCAACTATTTTCCTAGCGATAGTGGTATTCGTACATCCAGAGTCAATTGATGTCTTGACCTTAAGTTTTCTTCTATCTTTTGTTTTAATTGTTGGGTACACTATAAGTTTCCTTGTATGTTCTTTCCATTGTGGAATAACATATTGATTCTTGGCAGAACTATTTACAGTAGTTCGTTATATTGTGTCTACTCCAAACCTTCAACAAAACCCTTCTATTCTATATTATTTGAGTCTTTCTTCTGTAAACTTCTGGTTTTCATTTGTTGAGGTACTCTATACCCTATGGTAATATGTCCTTCTTTACCACACTTGAAATATCCTTGTGGTTTCTTCTCTTTTTTTGGCTGTTGGTAGTCTTTTGCTATGTGTCCAAATCTGTTACAGTTGTAACACTTGGCTTTGTATCCTTGTCCGTTATTCTGTTATTGTCCTATTTCCATTGGTTTACCCATTCCTCCATAGGTTATTTCTGAACCTATTTTGTAGTTGTAGTGGATATTGGTCCACTTGTATCCTTGTCCAACTACTGTGATTACCACCTTCTATTGTTCTAGACTCTTTGGGGCTTGAGCTAGTAGATATGCCATTATAGCTCTGATAATTTCCCTGTTTATGTTCTTTTTTAGCAAAATTATTGCATACTGATTATCTGTCTGTGCTTTGCTTGCTAAAGCCATGAATTCAATAAGGAAATTCACGATGTGTTTCTTTTCTTGTGTGAATGTTTTGATATACCACTCTGCATCTGCTTCTTTTGTCTTGTTGCTATAGACCAGTTGTAATTCTATCTCAAAGGCATCCCAACTTGAAGTGTCATCTCCTCCATCTATCTTGTCGAGTTTCTATTGAGCAAATGCTTCTGCAGTTTCTCCTCGGAACCTGCCTAGTACTGCAATGATCTTCTCGTTGGCATCTGTGACTTTGTTTGCCCTAAGGTAGAGTTTCATTGCTCTCTACCAATCTTCAAATGTCTTCCTATCTCCATTGAACCATCTAGGTTTTGGAACCATGGATTTGTGGTTTACCACCTCTGTTGGTGCTGATGCTAGTGCCGTTCTAACCATTGGTGCTAGTGTACCTGTTTGTGTTCTGGACATGTTTTGCTTTGGTTGTTCTACCAATAGTGCATTGCTTAACTCATTAAGTTCTTCTTTGTTGCCTATTTCATTAGTCTCTAATTTTGTCTCTGGTTCATCCTGTTCTTTGGATTCTTCTTGGTACTCTGACCGTTTTTCACTGATGTGAACTGAACTAAGTCATTCTTCAAGGTCTTCTACCTTCTGTGCTCTGATTATATGTTCAGCAGCAATCTTTGCAATATACTGACGGCTGGTCTGCTAGTTTGCCATCCTCCTAGTTGCAAGGTGAGTTGGTGATGCTTTACCAAATGTTACGACCTTGAGAAGTAACTTAGATTGCAACTTCAAGCAAAGACTTGAGAATGATATAAGAGTTGAGGAAAAAAGGGAATGATACAATTGGTAAAGCATAAGGAATACAAAAGAGTATCTACTGTATATATACCTATATACCATGAGGTGGAAATAAGAAATACATATGGCAGACATGAGGTCTGCTGAGTAAAGAACATGTCCTACTAGTGAGGTGCTGACTGAGCCATTAGATATATGAAGTGATATAAAACAAAGAAGCAGTCCATGTGTAAAATACCTGGAGTCAATGAGGCTGATCATTACACCAAACTGGTCAAATTAGTCAAAAAGTGAGCATTGAAGATGAAGAGGACTTGGACACATACTACAGGAAATTCTAGATTATTACAGCAGACCTGGTAGAAGCAGATGTTATCAACAAGAAGCAACATGATGAATACTTTTGGAAAGGACTTCCTCAAGAGCTGCAATATGCAATAAGTAACCATTTAGAGGCCCAAAATCCTGACTTTGAGAGTGACCAGGTCCCAGAAGTAGAAAAGGCAATAGAAGTAGGCCATTTCATGTTGAGAAAGGCATCAGTGAGAGGAGGATAGGGGCGAATATTGAGAAAGAAGAAAAAAAGGAAAAAAGGAAAGTTAAGTGATGAGGAGTCAAAAGATGAGGTGATTGGGGTAGAAACAGGGTCGGAATCGGATAATGAAGAGGAAGAGAGGAAGAAGAGGAAAAAGTCTACAAAGAAAGAGGTAAGAGTGAGGAAGGTATGGTTTGAGGATAAGGAGAAAAAAAAGAAAGAGGGGTAGAAATAGGTAGACAAACTTACTAGGAAGCTCCTACAGTTAAATATGAAAAACAATGCATATGCAATAGCTTATGTATAGCTATTTGTCCTGGTCCCAAAGATGACTGAGAATCTCCTCCCACACTCTCATTTTAGAGCTTTTACCGTTATTTCTGCAAGAAAGCAGACTGTCATTTGAGAACATGCCTAATAACTAAAGAATATGTTTAGTTATGACGAGTTTTAAGACAATAAAATAGGTACTACACATATCCAGATAGGTCGTTGATTGATGCTCGCTATCCTGGGGGACTCAAAGGAGCAATAGGTGCAAAGCTCAAGAAGAGGGACACACCACCTCATTTGACTAGGACAACAACAACTCCTACAAAGCTTAGCTCATTTGTTGAAGCTACACAGGTAGAGAAAGAAGAGTTGGTATAGAGGGCTATAGTAGAATTGGAGAGTGAAAAGGAAAAGATTAGAGAATTGGTGATAACAAGAGCACAGGGGAGAAAGGAAGTAGAGAAAGAGGCAGATAAAGGAGGGAAAGGCAGAGAATAACTGACTAATAGAGGTGGAGAGGAGAAGAAAGAGAGAGTACAGTAGCTTGCATACTGTTAAGAGCCATGAATTATAGATGCAGAGGTGCCATACTAGATCTTGTAAAGGATACTGGAGGTAGAGATACCTAATATCTGAATTCGAGACTTGTTGGTACTCAGTGGGGACCTGTGATGGGAGATGGTAAACTAGACATATATGCAAAATAGGATGTCAGTAGTTGGAGCTACCTTAGTTACTATGCCTGGGACCCTACTAGAGTTTGTGGCACCACTGCGAGAGATGGAGGTGGTAGTTATGGGAAGACAACAAGAGTTGGGGTTATTAGATGTGGGGTCAGAAATTGTGATCATTTGAGAGGACCTATGTGATAAGCTGGGGTTAGAGGTAAACAGAAAGAGAAAAATGACAATACAAACAGCAAATGGAAGGAAGGAGGAGTTATAGAGATATGTGGAGTACTTGGAATTAGAAGTAGGAGAGGTAAAAACATACACACATGCGTTCATGGTACAGCCAGCACTGTACCAGTTGTTACTGGGGAGACTATGGCAAAAGGATGTAAAGCTGGGGAAAATTGAGTGAACAGATAGTAGTATGGAAGTGGAAATTTTGGATTCAGAAAATGAAAAAAGACAAGTGTTAGTACCAACAAAGGAAAGAATCGGGGACAGATTAAGGAACGGGATGTTGGTGATGAGAGGTATAGACAGAGAAGGACAAATAACGAAAGGAGGGAAGGATTTTCTTATGAAGGTAGTCCTTGCATCGTCCTTTATATACGACAGTGTGACACAGTGCCTAGCATATAAGAGGGTAGCTATAAAGGTCCAACCAGTACCAGGAACGATGCCGTTAGGCATAAGGATTGTGAGATGGTTTCCAGAAGATCCACTAGAGACCTTACCATCAATATCTCCATATCCACCCTTGTTTGTGCTGGGGATCTGTCTAACAAAGGAAAGAATAGAGGGCATAGGACTATTGTCTAACACTTTCTTGTGACCAGAGGAGCAGACATTAGCAATGAGGGAGATGAAGGAGCACATAGCTATCTTGGATATATTTGTTATTGCAGTAGGCTTTATATTGGCCCAGCTAGATGCAAAAGGACAATGATGACCTGCAAGGTTTGGATCAATTTCATGGAACAAACAAATTTCGAGGTACTCATAGGCAAAATTGGAGTTGTATAGATTATTTTGAGCCCTAAACATAACAAAGTTATGAATAATAGGAGCAAAGAAACTAGTGGTCAAAGTCAATGCTCAGTACATAAAAGAGATATTAAATTGTGCATTAAACAAGTAGACACTGGTGAGATAATCAAATGAAAAAGAGAGCTTAAAAACAGAAGGAATAGAGAAAAAAACTCAAATAACCAAAAGAAAGAATAATAAAGATTTTACAAATCTACTCAAGGTAGATCTCACCATAATAGGCTCTCTAAGACATGTATTTATCTCATGTTGTGACACTACTGCCCTTATCTAGTCTAGTAGTCTGGCTTGCTATCAATACAGCAGAACTATCTAAAACTTCCGTGCCATCATGTGGGCTCATCTTCAGCTGACCATACAACTAGAAGCCGACTCCAATAACATATAGTGAGCTATTAACTCCTAGCATAAGCAAATGCCCAAGTCTGTTGGGGCTCAAATTCCTGTTGAGGAAGAGATTTTGTGGTTGTTAAAAATTAAAGGGGAACACTCAGAAAAATAGAGACTCAGTCACTCAAAATAGCCATTAAGCTCTAGAGCAACAGAAAGGGATAGTAGTGGTAGTATAATAATTGAGTTCCCCTCTGTGCCCTAGAGTATTTTATTATGATTATAAAGCAAAGAGACAACAAAGAAAGTGACACAAAGAAAACCTCCAAATTCCCAAACATAGCAAGGCTATAATGATGAAATGGTGCCTTCCTAAACACTGGGTGATCACTTTCTGATCCTCTAACCCTACTCCAAGAATTCTTCTCTACATGGTGGTCAGGTCTTGAGCCTCTTGCTAGGCTGTAGATGGAGATGGTGATCTCAAGTTGTCTTGCCCTTGAGCATATTATCTTTATTTAGTCTTTCTACTGTCTCTCTCTTCAGCTTCTCTGGTCTTTTCTTCTACCTCCTCTATGTCCTCTTGCACTTCTAGTTTCCGATTTCCTTCCACTGCCATTATGATGTGACTCTGCAGTGGCTTGACTCTCTTGATCTTACTACAATTAGCCATCAGTGATGATGGCTCGGCTCTGATCATAACTCTTCTATGAATAATGCTGCTGGCCACCAAGATATGACATTACTCAGGCCATGTTAACCTATCTAAGTTTGCCTCTGTCCTCGAGGGCACTTCTAAAAGGGAAATCTGTTGAAAATCTGGTATGAGGTGCCTGGGCAAGCATCTATGAGGTGTATATAATGGTGGTCATAGCCACTACTCTGCTACTCAAGCTAGATGCTCGAGTCCACAACTGGGTGTTTAAAGGAACATCTCTGGGGGGCCGAGCTCTTCTCTTGAGCTAGTTATTCTGATTATTAGGATATAAATTGTCACTTATTTTGTCTAAACGTTTGTATAGCATGACAGTGCCCCGGTCTCCGATTGTGAGGTAGTCACATATTTCGAAGTAAAGAGAAGTCGTCAGGGAAAAGGCCCTTAAGGAAGTGAACTAGGAATCCAGGGTGGACAGGAATAGTGTTAGAACCAGATGATGTTAATTTACAGACTAAGCAAATACACTGTAACTACTCAGTACTTATAAGAAGTCTGGAATAGGAGGAGAGTAGTCTACTATGCTATCCTACTAATTATAATTTTTAGGAGAATTATTAGGAGAATTAAATTACATAATTGTCAGATTTTCAGAATATGACAGTACCCCCCCCTTTAAGGCTGAGCCCTCAAAGCTTCCATGCATAAGCAATTTAAATATCACCTGACTCCAATTTTAAAAATCCTTTATTGTGGACTTTTAACCTGAAATTCTACTACTATGTCCTTCAAGTCTACCTCGATTGCTAACCTCTCTGACTCTGATGATGAGCTCTATGAGGCTGAGTTGGTAAGAAAATGCACTGAGGTGGAAGCCCTGCTTTGACAGCAGAAAGAAAAGAAACACCTTGAATACCAAGCCCAAAAAGAGACAAAAATAGCAGAGTGGAAACAATTGGAGGAAGAGGCATGAAGAAAACAGGAAAAGGAAGAGGCACGATGGAGAGAAGAAGAATGCCAGAGGGATCTAGCTTACTATCTAGAGGCAAATCACATTGCCACTATGGAACAACAACAGTGCAAAAATTGGACCAAGACTTTCTTGTCTCCCACAACTCTTTCCTCCAATGAGGAAATAAATCTTATTGACCTTCTGTCTTTGACCAAAAGGCAACGTATTCGATACCTGTCACAAGAAACTCCAGAGGTAAGCCAACGACGTGAGAAGTTGGCAAGAGAAATAGGAATATCAAGTGTTGGTGGAGAAAGTCTGTGTGAGAGATGTATGGACTTCGGAATACTTTGTATTCCCCAAAATTTGCCATAAGTATTTGTTTGAATTTTTCTTCCTCCGCTAATTGTTTGTAGTCATGTAACTTCATGTGCTCCTTGTGCCAAGGCCAAGGCTGTCTGTAAGTCCTTCGATGTAGACAAGGCTATAAGCAAAAGCCAAGGTGGAAATGGCCCAAAGATCAAAAATAAGAAGAGTAAAGCAATAGACAGATACAAAGTGAAAGGTGAAGATCTTGAGGAAGTTGGAGGATCTAAGTAAGTTGAGGGGATTGAGGAAAGACATCCAGAGGATTACAGTGGCATTGGAGAAGCTGGCTGGCATAGAGGACCAGGACTCCAATAAGAAGTTATTGTTATGGCTGGAGTCTGAGTCTGAGGACACAGAAGTACAAGGGAGTAAGGAGAAAGAAAAGCAGAGGCAGGAGAAAATAGACAGAGCAGAGGAAGAAGAAGTCAGAGGACAGGAAGAGGAAAATAGAATGGAGAGTGTAAAAGAGGGAAGTAGTAGTTTCTCTCTAATCACATTTTCTGTCAGTACCAGAGCTTTTTAATGTTTCTTTTTTGAATATTATTTTTTTTTGATCTGTGGGTAGAAGTGAATGTGAGTGATGACAATTGATGAAGCAAGAATACAAGTATTGGATGACTACAAGGAAGACTGTAGAGGAATACAAGTATGTAAGTTTTGCAACAGAGACTGCCTCTGAATACAAGTATTAGATTGCAATGGAAACTGCAGAGTGGAATACAGGTAAGCAATTCAGTGCAAAAGAAACTGCACTCCGAAAGGTATATAAGGACTCATTATTATTATTATTATTATTATTATATATATATATTTTTTTATGGAGTGAATACAGAAAAACAGAGTCGAGAAAATGGAATAAAGGCATTTCAGGGTTGTAATGGTTCTGGTTTAGAGAGATACTTGAGATGAAAGTTGTTCAATAATTCTTTGGCATGTTCCAGTTCTGTTGCTGGTAACCATTCAAAGTTGTTATCAGTATCTTTGTATTCCAGCTATATAACCTTGTAGAGCAGTTTGCATGCCCTCCAGTAGTTAATCTTAGAGTCAACTATCTTGGAGATTTCGTATTCTGGTTCTCTGTTGATGATTATAGATACCGGCAGAGGTTTGAAATGCTACTGGAAGGTGTTGAGTATAGCTGGTTTGAGCATAGAGACATAGAACATAGGATAAGCAGCCCTCATGGTGTCCAGAAGGCAAAGTGTGAAGGATTGTGGACTGGGTTGAGCAACTATCTCATATGATCCGAGGTACTTTTTGGAGAGTTTTTTCAATGGGTGAGTCATCTGGAAGTACTGTGATCTGACGAATACTGATTGTCCAACTTGGAAGTCTGGTGGTTGTTGTTGATAAGAGTCGGTAAAGGGTTGATATTATTTTTGGGCTTTGGTGATTTTCTCTTTGAGCATGCCTTGTAGTTCGTTAAGATTAAGTACAAAGTCACAGGCACGAAAGGAAGCTATATCTTGTTCTGGGTACATACTGAGGTTAGGATGATATCCTTTGTTGGTGAAGAATAGGGAGACACCAGTAGTAGCACTAGGAGCATTATTGTAAGCAAATTCAGCCAGGGATAACAGTTCTGACTAGTTGTCCTGTTGGTAATTGTAATATACGTGGAGATACTATTCCAATGTCTGGTTGGTCCGTTCTGCTTGACCATTTGCCTCTGGAAGGTATCCACTGGTAAAGTGAAGTCTCATATCTAGGGCGGTATCTAGGGAGTAGAAGTGAGAGACAAACTCAGAGCTATGGTCAGACGTAACATTAGATGGAACTCCGTGTTTTGAAAAGACATGTATGACAAAGAGGCATACTAGTTCCGCTGAAGTGATAGTATCGTGAGTGGAAATGAATATGGCTTGTTTTGACAGGTGATCCACTATTACTAGGATGGTGTCGAAACTAGAGGAGAGAGGGAGTTTCTCAATGAAGTCCATGGAAAATTCCATGGGCGTTCCGGAATAGGAAGTTGTTGGAGAGATCCGTATAGTCTATGACACTGTGGTTTGGATCTCATACAGGTAACACAAGACTTACAAAACTTTTGTATGTTGTTACAGATGTTTGGCCAGGTATAGTACCTTTGTACGAGTTTCAGTGTTTTGTTTTGGCCCAGATATCCTGCTAGTACATGATTGTGGTGATACTGGAGAACTCGGAGGCACAAGTTAGCATTATCTGGAACATACATTCTGTTGTCAAGTCTAAGGAACCCTGCGTTGTCTTTCGACTAACGTTCTTCCGGATAGAGTAAATAGACAGAGATAGAAGAGTCAAAGGGGAGTGTTGCCAGAATATCAGAGTAGAGTTGGTCTTAATCCAATATCATGGCTGTGCAAAGTGTTGGAGTGATGAGGATGGTTGCTTAGAGAAATGCTGCAATTTGTTTATGAGTAAAGACTAGATGGAAGTTATAAGGGTTCACTACAGTATAGCCATTATCTCCCCCTTTTGGGTAGATGTTCCATCATCTAGTTAGAGCATCCAGTTTGGTACCAAGACGTCCTGGACGGAAATGAATTACAAGGTTGAATTGAGAGAGGTACTCTGACCATCTTGCTTGTTGGCATGTTGAAGGGGGCAAAAGAGACTATTAGCCTGGCATGAGCTAAAGATGTGGTACCAGGTCCCAATTGCATGCTAAAGAGTTTGTGGGAATAAATCAAGAATGAAGATATTAAAAAGAGAATATAGAAACTTAGTGTGATAATTAAGATAAAAATGTTTAAAAGAATTGTAAGCTCGATCTAGATCCTCCTTGCATAGTGTCTCTAAGGTGTCCACCTTTACACACCGTAACAAGCTCACTATCAAAGTAGTCAGTAAACTACTCATGGGCCTTACCACACTCAATCAAGCTCTCATTCGTACCCCTACACCAAACCTTATGGGTGTGATACAATCTGAGTCAATGATTAGTTAGGCTTTTCAGGCCTGCTACTTTGTAAAAGGTTATCTGAGCAACCGCTATATCTTGTCTCTTAACCAAGTAGAGTATAGTGTTCCAGTCTCCTCAACAGCCCAACCACTTTACTTAGAACTCAGAAAAGTACCATAAGATAACTCTCAAGCCCTTGAGATGGCGGCAGATATCAAGATTCCATTGCCTTTCTCTTAGGCTCTCTGAGTGTTATATTAAAAGTATAAACTGATAAGACTCAATTAAAAATAAATAAAAAAGGAAACTTTTTCTTCTTCCAGCTTCTCTCACTTCTCTCCTCTATGACATTGCCATGTGGACATGACAAATGTCACCTCCCTATCTTCCATGCTTACTAGCCATAGTCATATACTTCTACTCCACCTCTATACTTCACTTCTACCCAACATCCTCTAATCTCCAAACTGGCTTCCTTCTACTCTGAATACAATCTAGAAACACATGCAAGTGCATACAAAGGTAATCAATATTCCTGTTGCTCTACAGCGTGTCTGCTTCTTGACTGAGTCTAGTAGTAATGGGATCATTAGCCATTGATAGACTTTTGATCTGTCATCTTGGTATCATATTAGTTCAAGTCCACTCTAGATTGAAATTCTATTGCATTCCAGAGGTATCCTTTAACATCTGAGTTCTAAAGTATCAACATTGATAGTCTATCTCTGAGAAACCTGATACTAGCTCATCAGTCTTGCCTCCTGAGGTATATGCTATTCTAGCATATGGTAGCTTAGCAACTACCTAATAGAAGTACCCAATCTTGGGTCTAGATTATGTCTAGGGCTTGTAGGAGTTCTCTAGAGTAGGTTCTAATAGTGAAATCCAGAGTTATAATTTTTATCCCATGCTACATTTCCACAGAAAATTCTCTAGTAGTGTAACAACATTAGAATCTTGGTTGTTGAGAAATATTCCAAGTTCTTGTGATCTGTTACAACATCGATTGGTGAAGCAGAACTTTCCAAATAGTATTGCCAAATTTTGAAGGCTTCAAATATTGCAAGTAATTCTTTATCGTGGACGTCATAGTTGAGTTCTGGAGTGGAGAACATCCTGGAGTGGAAGGCTACAGGGTGGATCTCATTATCTTTAGTCATAATGGAAAAAATAGCAGTAAGGGCATAGTCTAAGGCATCGGTTTCCATGACAAGCTGTATGTCGGGAACCTAGTGCGTAAGGATAAGAGCGGAGGTAAAGGCTTGTTTTAGGGTATTAAATGCTATCCTACAATCATCATCAAAATTCCAAGGAGTGTTTTTTCTAGTAAGACAGGTGAGCAAAATAACTATGTCTGAATAATTGAATATGAAATGTCTGTAGAAGTTGGCAAAACCTAAGAAGGACTGAATATCCTTTATTTTCTTTGGTTCTGGCCATTCCTAAATGGTTTTCACTTTAGCGTTGGACATAGTCAAACCAGATGGTGATAGAACATAGCCTAAATATTCTACAGAATCTAAATGGAATTTGCATTTTTCTGCCTTTGTGTATAATCCTGCTTTACAGAGTCATTTTAATACCTCTTTGACGTGGTTCCGATGTTGTGTTGTTATGCTACTAGAGAATTTTCTGCGGAAATATAGCATGGGATAAAAATTATAACCCTGGATTTCACTATTGAAACCCACTCTAGAGAACTCCTACAAGCCCCAGGCATAATCTAGACCCAAGATTGGGTCCTTCTATCAGGTAATGGCCAAGCTATCACATGCCAGAAAAGCATATACCTTGGGAGGCAAGACTGATGAGCTAGCATCAGGTTTCTCAGATACAGACTATCAATGTTGAAGCTCTAGAAATTAGAGGCTCAGAGATATCTTTGGAGTGTGAGATAATTTCAATCTAGAGCGGACTTAGACTAATATAACACCAAGACAGTAGATCAAAAGTCTATCAGTGACTAGTGATCCCATCACTGCTGGACTCAGTCAAGAAACGGACGCGCCACCAGATGACGATCGTATCGCTAATGCTAGGACACACTGTCATGTGTTTCTAGACCTTATTCAGAGTAGAAGGAAGCCAGTTCGGGGTTCGGGGAACAATGAGCAGGAGTGAAGTATGGAGATAGAGCAGGATCACATGGTCATGTCTGGGAGGTATGGAGGACAGGAAGGTGATGGCTGTCATAGCCACATGGTAGTGTCATAGAGGAGAGACGTGAGGGAAAGTGGTAGAATGGAGAGTTTCCTTTTCTATCTCTTTTTAATTGAGTCTCTAACATTTGTAATATTCTAATATATTTCTCAGAGTGGAGATTGATGGGGAGAGCCTTCTTGGCCCTTGCCTTCATCTCAGAAGCTCTTGAGGTTGTAAATG
>Ga0153968_1000132_pt1 | contig 13631 bp, 15 predicted proteins | sample TSGA052MetaG_FD_104729 | JGI IMG/M metagenome (GOLD analysis project Ga0153968, IMG submission 104729) | Attine ant fungus gardens microbial communities from Georgia, USA - TSGA052 MetaG | ecosystem: Host-associated > Fungi > Mycelium > Unclassified | place: USA: Georgia, George L Smith State... | reverse complement strand
TTGTTCTATAGTCTCTTTGGTTTGACTCAGTCTTGAGTCAAAGCAACTTAATCACTGATCTGATCACTCTAAAAATAGATTTCCACTTTTGAAAACCCAAATAGAGGAAAGAGGCAACTGAGATTGCTTACTCTCTTCCTACTAAGTGGGGGTTTTTATAGGTTTAGAGAAATACAAAAGAAATATACAAAGAAATAGAGAAAATAATAAACCCAATCATAATCTATTATTACAATAATTGTTCTAGTAGTGATAGGGAATCCCACACCTCCTTGTCTTTTCTTGATTATTTCCTATTAGTTTTGTCAGGTTTGCTCTACCCTTGCTGAGTTACTAGGTTACTTACCACCAATCCTGCAGCAATTTCCCTTTTTCTCTAGCTTATCTCAGTGACTCAGGACCTGACTTTTTCCTTTCTTGCCTTGGAAGTTTCAGGTATTGTTTTTATAGCTTTCTAAGACTCTTTGTTACTTCTTTGTTTCTGATTATAATAGATCAGTCTTGATGTGCTCCTATTGTAAGCTATCACTGATTGAGTGATGCCATGGCTATTCTTATTTCCTGCCAGGCTGCCAGTCCTGTTTCCTTGTGATGGGCATCTTTCTAGACTTTTCTACATGAGACTTCTTTCTCCTAACTAAGTTGCTATTCTTGGTGATGATGCCATGGGGCTATAGGCTTGACTCTGCTGGTTCTCAAGTGATTGCCCTGTCAGTGGTAGTGACCTTATGTCCCTAGGTATACTGCTATGTAGCTAGATAGCCAGCTTTTGGTGGTGAAGTCCTTTGTATCTTCTCTACTACCTAGCAGGTGATTCTATCTTAGTCCTGACTTTAGGGTGTAAAGTCATGAAATTTGTTTAATTTTAGGCCTGAATGTATTTCAGGCCTCACAGTGTCTGAGGTGTCATTTATCTAAATATAACTGATTTGATATCATCAATGCTTATTTGCAATCAACAGCCTATTTGTCTAAGTCTGTCACTAGTATATTGCTGGTTCTAGAGGTCAAGTGTCTCATCTCTATCAAGGTATATCCCATACCAAATGGATCTAGAACATTCTTATCCAGTAACTCTGTTTATAACCTGATACTAGCTCATCTTACTTGTCTCCTGAGGTATTTGTATGAGCTCTAGGTCTAGTTCTACATGCTTACTATTTTATATAACTCTTTGGTATGTTCTAAGGACTTATAATGGGTTTCAGAGCAAATTCTAATTAGGAATTTGTTGGTATAATGTGTATCAAATGCTACTTTCCACCACAAATTTGCTGGCAGCATAACAACAGTGTGAGACAAATACATGCCTTAGGAATCCAATTACAGTGAGATTGACTTTGGGTGGATTCATTAAAAACATTATTATAATTTCTTTTAGTTACTTGAGTTTCCTTTCCTCATTTTCTTCTTTTTAAAAGCTCTTTTCTTTATTTAATCATCTCTCCAGTGCCTACTCGTTTAGTACACAATTATGAAACATCTCAGAGATTCTGTTTCTTTTATTTGTTATTACCTTTGTATTGTGATCAATTCCCTGTGATCCCCATCAATGTTACCAGTATTCTTTGTAAACAAGAAGATCAGAAGTAAGAGGATAGTTATAGACTATCATAGTCTAAACAAACAAATTATAAAGAACAACTACCTGTTGCCATTAATAATAGATCTAATTAATAGCATAGGAAGCAAGAAAGTATTTACAAAAATGGACTTGCAGTGGGGCTTTAACAATATAAGAATAAAGGAAGGGGATAAGTGGAAGGGAGTGTTTCTAATACATATTAGGTTTTTTGAACCAACAGTAATGTTTTTTGGGATAATAAGCTCACCAGCTACATTTTAGGCAATAATGAACAAAATCTTGAGAGACCTAATCAATGAAGGAAAAGTTGCTACATTTGTAGATAATGTGTTAGTAGGAACAGAAACTGAAGAGGGGCATAATGAAATTGTAGAGGAAATATTGAGGAGGTTAGAAAAAAACAACTTATATGTCAAGCTAGAAAAATGTATGTGGAAAGTGAGGAATATTGGATTCCTAGGGGTTGTTATAGGACCTAATGGAATAGAGATAGAAAAGGAGAAAGTGGATGGGGTACTCAGTTGGCTAGAGCCAAAGAATGTGAAAGATATAAGAAAGTTTTTGGGCCTTGCAAATTATTACAGAAGCTTCATTAAAGATTTTGCTTGAGTAGCTAGGCCTATGAATGTGCTAATGAGAAAAGATGTGAAGTGGCAGTGGAGAGAGCAATAACAAAGAGCATTTGATGAGCTCAAACAGATCTTTATGACAAAACAGCTAAGTCATTATTTATATTTATTTTACTTTACTTTTCTTTTGGACTTACTACACAGGGAGGAGTGCAAAAAAGTGTCACATCACAGGTGTCACAGTCACATGAAATATATATATATATAAGTAAGTCACATGGTCACATCACATGATGAGTGTGGGAAGGTAGTGCACAGACCATATAGTAGTTGTATAAGTAGTATATAGAAAATAATGGAAACTCCATTGAGTTCTCCTTGTCAACTCAGACTTGGAGGATAATTAAGTTGTCTCAGGCTAAGTCGCTACACCCTAGCTTAGACAAAGAATTTAGAGTAGAGGCAAATGCCTCAAACTATACAACTTGTCAGGTATTGTTCTACTCAATAGAAGATGACCTAGGCAAGAGAATGAGTAGGCTTCCTGAACTGATAATTAGAGAGTATGATTTCAAGGGGTACACCAGGTTGAGAACAAAGCTGAGTATACTAGGTAATATCTACTAATTTTATATAAGGCAGATAAACATAGAACAAAGTTTTCTTTGGTTGTTTTTGGATAAACTAGGGGCTCAGAACTCGTGTGGAAGAGTTAGTTGATAGTAACCAACAATGTATATACATAGGGCACCTATGCAATCACCTTCTGTTAGAGAGGTGTTACATAATTGTGATAGTACCCTCTCTTTATGGCCACATCCTTGTGGCCATTAAAACTCAATTTCCCTTGGCACTTGCTAGTCTGTTGATTGATCGCTTGAAGAGAGTTTTTTGGGGTAGTCTCAGTAAAACTCAGCTATGAGTTCCTTTGTGTTTTTGAGGTCAACTGCTGGTATCCAGGAGAATTTCTCTGAGGAGCCTTTATATCCTGCCTACTATACATAGTATATTAATGGGTCTCTCTCCCAATGGTCTAGCTTTGAACTCAGAACTTTTTCTATCTCAAACTCTAGGTCTCTATTGACAACTACTGGTGGTAGAAGTGTGTTTACACAATTTAGAATCAGACTAGTATACACTAGTTCCAGTTGGGAGATGTGGAAAACTAAGTGGACAAATCTAAGGTGAGTTAGTAATTTTATAAGATAGGAGTGTGTGCCTAGTTGACCAATTACCTCAAACAGGCCTAGGAAACATTCTGCTAGTTTTTTTAAAGACCAAGTTGTTCTGATAAATTTTGCTAGGACAAATATAAGGTCTCTAATATGAATTCTCAAGGCTAAAGAACATTTCTTATTAGTAGGTAATTGGTATCATTGTTGGGCTTTCAAGATGGTACATTTGAGTTTAGCCTGGGTATCTGCTAATCCTTGTAGGTACTCATTGGCTGTAGCTGAATTGGAGGATTGCTTGATAATTATCTGAAACTTAGAGTGATAACCCTTGTTTGCAAAGAACAGGGATACCCCTATTATCACTGAAGGAGTACTATTGTAAGTGAATTCTGCTAGTGATAATAACCAAGCCTAATCTAACTGTTGATAGTTATAGTATATCCTCAGGAACTGCTCTAGGATCTGGTTTGTGCATTTGGTCTGGCCATCTGCTTCTAGGTAGTACCCTAAGGTAAAATGCAGTTTCATTTCTAGTTCATAAGCTAAGGATTTAAAGAACTTGGACACAAATTCCACTTCATGGTGATGGGGATCAAAGGGAATTTGATCACAAGACAAAAGTGATAACAAATGAAAATATAAAGATCTCTGAGATATCTCACAATTGTGCACTAAACAAGTAGGCACTGGGGAGATGATCAAATAACAAAGGGAGCTTAAAAAAGGGAACTAGGAAGATGAAACTCAAGTAACTAAAAGAAATAATAATAAAGTTTTTATAAATCTACTTGAGGTAGATCTCATCATAATAGGCTCTCTAAGATGCATGTTTGTCTTGTGCTGTGACACTACTGCCCTTACCTAGTCTAGTAGCCTGGCTTGCTGTCAATACAGCAGAACTACCTAGAACTTCTATGCTATTGTGTGGGCTCTTTTTCAGCTGACCATATAACTAGAAGCTAACTTTAATAACATGTAACGAGCAATTAACTCCTAGTATATATGAATGCCCAAGTCCATTGGGGCTCAAATTCCTGTCAAGGGAGAGGTTTGGTAGGTTTTTTAGAAAGTAAGGAAAAGCACTCAAAAAAATAGAGACTTAGTCACTCCAAATAGCTGTTAAGCTCTAGAGCAACAGAAAGAGATGATGATGGGAGTATGATGCTTGAGTTCTCTTCTGTTCCCTAGAGTATTTTATTAAGATTACAAAGCAAAGAGACAACAAAGAAAGTGAGATAAAAAAAACCTCCAAATTCCCAAACATAGCAAGGCTGAAATGATGAGACAGTATCATGCCGTTAAAAGGGTGCAAAATGGAATTGCATACTGGGACAAACAAAATAATGATGTGCCAGCTCCCAATTGTGTGCTAAAGGTCTAAGGGGAGATTATCAAAGTTGAAGGTTTATAAATAATTAGAGAAATAAGAATTATATGCAGCTCCAGTAAAATATATGTTGGTGGTTGTAAAAGGATTGTAAGATCTCTCTAGATCATCATCACATAGCCTTCCTAAGGTGTCAACCTTTACACACTATGACAAAAGCTCCTCTGGAAAATACAGTTAGTTGATCACTCATGGACCCTCTATACTCAGTTGCCCCCTTGTCTGTACCCCCAACACCAAACCTTATGGGTGTGATGCAATCCAAGTGTGCACCTAGCCAAGCTTTCCAGCCTGCTGTTCTCTCCAAAGCCTACCCGAGTTGCATCTACATCTTCTTTCTAGATTGAGTTCTGGGTATATTCTGTGTTCTTCTCAAGATACCCTACTAGTCCCAGTCTTCTTACTCTTAATAGATCCACATTCACAATTCCAGAGGCAGTATAGATAAGGGCAGGAGTCAAGAGGTTCTTCTCAGATCCAACTGCACTCTGGATACTATATTAAAATATTACAAAGCCCTGAAACTCAAGAAATAAAATATAAAAGGGAAACTATTACTACTTTTAGGATTCCATTGCTGCCTTTCTATCCTGAAGCCTCCCAAAATCCCATAGATGACATAGCCCTCTCCTTTCTTTGTGATGACGTGTTCTTTCACCAAGTCCTTCCCATCAAAGATGACACGTTAAAGGGGGCAAAAGGAACTATTAGCCTAGCACGAGCTAAAGATGTGGTACCAGGTCCCAATTGCATGCTAAAGAGTTTGTGGGGATAAATCAAGAATGAAGGTATTAAAAAAAAGAATATAGAAACTTAGCATGATAATTAAGATAAAAATGTTTAAAAGGATTGTAAGCTCAATCTAGATCCTATCCACATGGTGTTCCTAAGGTGTCCACCTTTACACACCGTAACAAGCTCACTAGTAGAATAGTCAGTAAACTACTCATGGGCCTTACCACACTCAATCAAGCCCTCATCTGCACCCCCATACCAAACCTTATGGGTATGATACGATCTGAGTCGATGATTAGCCAGACTTTTTAGGCCTGCTACTCTGTAGAAGGTTGTCCAAGCAACCGCTATGTCTTGTCTCCTGACCAAGTAGAGTATAGTATTCTAGTCTCCTCAACAGCCCAACCATTTTACTTAAAACTCAGAAAAGTGCTATAAGACAACTCTTGAGCCCTTGAAATGGCAGCAGGTATCAAGATTCCATTGCCTTTCTCTCAGGCTCTCTGAGTGCTATATTAAAAGTACAAACTGATGAGACTCAATTAAAAATAAATAAAAAAGGAAACTCTTTCTTCTTTCAGCCTCTCTCACTTCTCTCCCCCATGACATTGCCATGTGGACATGACAGATGTCACCTCCCTATCCTCTATGCCTACCAGCCATAGCCATATGCTCCTACTCTACCTCCATACTTCACTTCTACCTGACATCCTCTAATCTCCGAACCGGCTTCTTTCTACTCCAAATACGGTCTAGAAACATGTGCAAGTGCATACGAAGGTAATTGATATTCCTGTTGCTCTATGGCACATCCACTTCTTGACTAAGTCCAGCAGTGATGGGATTGCTAGTCACTGATAGACTTTTGATCTGTCATCTTGGTGTCATATTAGTTCAAGTCCGCTCTAGATTGAAATTCTATTGCATTCCAGAGGTATCCTTTAACATCTGAGTCCTAAAGTATCAACATTGATAGTCTGTCTATCACAAATGGCCACTTACTGATTTGTGATTAATAGTTTGGATATTTGAAAAGCTCAAAAAAGTGAAGTTAGACAAGCAGCAAATGATGTTGTTAAGTCTGAGGTCTAATCCTCAGACTATAAGTCCTTATATACATGATTGTGATGGTCTGTGCACTAGGACAGATTATCACATGCTACTACCTATTGTTCTACATATGGTAGTGCTTTTGTGCTAGAAATAGTAATAACCTAACCATATGGAGGCTGTCCTTTGTTCTAAGAAAAGGATAGATAACTATCTATGGGTAATTAATAAAGTCTATGTGCAAATATTGAGGCCTTCATATCTCTGCTAATATTAATTGCCTTGAGGTCTTTCTGGACTCATTCTGAGCGTTATGAAAAAGGCTTCTTCTGAGCCTAGAACCGAAGCATCGATCGCAGCAGTTTCCGAGATATTAGCAATTTAATAAACAGTAACATGGTGGTTACCAGTTAATCTGCTTAATATCTCAGCCATTATTGATTGCCTCGAGACATGACTGGTATCGATCAAAAGGTCTTCTTAAGGGCTTTAAGCTGGGTCTAAGACCGTGGGAATCGTTGAAGAATTGGCAGAGATATGACCAAATGAAGTTTGTGACACTGTCTCTGAGAAACCTGATGCTAGCTCATTAGTCTTGCCTTCTGAGGTATATGCTTTTCTGGCATGTGATAGCTTGGCCACTACCTGATAGAAGGACCCAATCTTGGGTCTAGATTATGTCTGGGGCTTGTAGGAGTTCTCTAGAATGGGTTCCAATAGTGAAATCTAGGGTTATAATTTTTACCCCATGCTACATTTTCGCAGAAAATTCTCTAGTGGCATAGCAGCATCTTCATTGCCACTTCCTTCTAGAATATTCTTCTGTCTTCTCCTATTATGCTCTTGATGCTGCTTTGTAATTTGGACTTCATTGAGTACCTGTTAAGCAGTTAGCCAGTCTTAATAAATGTCTAGTATCGACAAGTTGTATCTTAGAGGTCATTTATCTAAATACAATTGATCTGATACCATCAATGCTTATTTACAAGCACAAAGGCTATCAGTCTAAGTTCTTCATCTGAGTAGTACTGGTTCTAGAGTACAAGTTTACCAGCTTTCTGAGTTAGTCCATCCAAAAGTGGATCTAGAGTGTAGTCTCTCAGTAACTCTCTTAGTAACCTGATGCCAGTTCATCTTAATTGCTTCTCGAGGTCTCAACACAAGCTCTAGGTTGATTATCACCTGCTCAATATACTCATTATATAATGTTATGTTCTGAGGATATAGAAAGGGTTCTAGAGCAAATTTTAATTGAGAATCTGTTATTATAAAGTATATCAAATGTTATCTTCCACAGAAAATTTACTTGTGGCGTTGTCACGCTGTATAACAATTTAGGCAACATAAGTGACATTTTTCACGGTAATAACCAGAATCACCAGCTCGAGAGAAGAGTTTGGCCTCCCAGAAGTATTGTTATCACTAAGTCTTGACGACTCAAGGACCACTTGAGGTGAGTGTTTAGGAAGAACTCGATGGAGTTCTCTATTGGATTTGACTACCTACTTATACTACTTTACATGTGGCTGTGCCCTACTATTACACGATCACATGTCCTTCCAGAATGTTCTATGATCACATGACTTTATCACGTGATATGATTACTTAATCCTCATGCTATTTATATCTTTGTTTTTGTTGTACGATTTGATGTGGGAGATCAAATGTTCAAATGCGCGGGAAACTCTTTCCTTTCTGGGGCTCTCATAACATGGCCCCCCCTTCAAGATTCCTCGTCCCAAGGAATTTTTCCATCGACTCCAATTCTCGTCCCACCTTTTCTCTCTTTCCCTTTCATATCTTCTTCGCCCCCAACCGTATAGTAGTTTGGCTGTGAATTCCCTTGGTAATTCCCGGCTAAATTCCTTCTCTTCTTCTAGCTTCTGTTGCCTAAGTTCTTTTGCCTCTTCCCCATACTCCCTTTCAAACTCTTCGACCAATTCTTTTGCATTTCCCAGATTTTCCCTACTTTCCTATGTATTGCATTCTGCCGTATACCCTTTCTATCGTACCAAGAACTTCTCTTTCCCCCGTACTACTCGTTTGTTCAGAATTTTTTCCACTTCAAATTCTTCTTCCCCTTCGATAATGACTGGTTTTGGTGGTGTTTTCTTCTGCCCTTCTACCTGTGGTTTGTAGAGTCGTACCTTACTGACATTTACTACAGGATGTATTTTAATGGTTCTGGGTAGTTTCAACTCTATCGCGTTGCTAGAGATGATTCTCTTGATTTTATAGGACCCTACGAAGCGCTCCGTCAGCTTTTCCGATCTTCTCCCCTTTATCTGCCATTTCAAGTCCTTCGTACTTAGCAGTACTAAGTCCCCTACTTTGTATTCTTCTTCCTTCCTTTGTTTCCTATCTACAAACTTCTTCATTTCCTCCTGTGCCTTTCCTAGTGCCGCTTTCACCTCCTCCTGGATCTTCCTCATTTTTTCTACAAATTTCCCTGCTGCCTCGTACTTCCCTTTCCTTCTGCCTTCGAATCCCATCCTCAGGTCTTGTCCGTAATTTACTTTGAACGGTGAATTTTTTGTTGCTGCGTGGATTTTGTTATTATACACAAATTCCGCCGTTCCTAGCCAATCCGGCCATTGTTCTTGTCTGTGGTCGATGGAGACCCTTAGATACTGCTCTAACTCCTGGTTTACTCTTTCCGTTTGCCCATCCGTTTGTGGGTGGTAGGCCGTCAAAAGTTTCGTTTGAATTCCCAGCAAGTTATTCAATTCCTTCATCATTCCCGCTGCAAACTGTACTCCCCTGTCCAATATGATGCTTTCTGGAAGGCCATGAAGCCTCCATACCTAGTCTCAAAACAACTTAGCTAATCCCTCTGCCGACGTTTTTTCTATGGTGGCTATGAAATGTGCCATTTTGCTAAACCTGTCACATACTACCAGGATTGCATTGTATCCCTGAGCTAGTGGTAACTTTGTGATGAAATCTGCTGAGATATGACTCCATGGTTTCTCGGGGATTGCGTTAGGCATTAGCTTTCTTGCTGGTGCTTCGCTTCGATTCTTGTACCTTTGACAAGCGTCACATCCATCCACATACCTCCCTACTTCTTTCATTACTCTTGGCCACCAGTAATTTCTGGTAACCAATTCTGTCGTCTTCCATCTTTCTCCGTGCCCTCCTACTGGGATATCGTGGTGTAGTCATATTATCTCCCCCCTAAGTTCCCTTTCTGGCACGTATATTCTTCCTTCCTTCAGTGCTATTCCATCTTCTATTTTCCATTCCTCGTCTCTCAATGTTTTTACCCCTGCCTTCTTTAGTTCTTCTACTGCTTTTACCACCTTTTCATCTCCTTCTTGTGCCTTCTTTATCCTTTCCCTCAAATCCCTTTCTCCTATTACTGTTTCTACCCCTCTAACCCACTCTGGCCTAATCAGTGTCTGGTCCTCGTTATCTTTTTCCACTCCTTCTTACCAATCTGGTCTCCTACTTAGTCCATCCGCCTTCCCCATACTTTTTTCTGGAACATGCTTCAAGGTAAAGTCAAATCGCGATAGATACAGGGCCCATCGCGCTTGTTGTCGATTCAACTTCTGGCTCGTCATGAAGTACTGGAGGTTCTTGTGGTCCGTCCAGATCTCGAATTCCAGTTTTGCCCCTTCCAAGTAATGTCTCCATGCTTCAAGGCATCTGATCACTGCCAACATCTCTTTGTCGTGGATTTCATAGTTTCGTTCCATAGCGTTTAACGACTTTGAGATGAAGGCCACTGGCCTCCACTTGCCATCTTCACATTTCAGCGATAATACTCCCCCCGTCGCATAGTCTGAAGCGTCTGCTTCCACCCTCATCTCTCTATCTATGTCTGGTATTGCTAAAACAGGTTCTGTTGTGAACGCCTCTTTGAGTTTTCTGAATGCCTCTTCTTGCTTCTTTTCCCACTTCCATTTTTGCTCCTTTCTGACCAGTACATGTAATGGTGCTGCTATCTTTGCAAAGTCCTTTATAAACCTTCTATAATAGTTGGCTAGGCCTAAGAACTTTTGCACCTCCTTGATGTTTTTGGGTACTGGCCAGTTTAGCACTCCCTCCACCTTTTCCTTCTGCATCTCTACCCCTTTTGGCCTGATTACTACTCCCAGAAATTCCACCTCTCTTACTTTTCACTTGCATTTCTCTGGTTTCACGAATAGGTCGTTTTTTTCTAGCCTTTTTAACACTTCCTCCACCAACTCGTCGTGCCCTTCCTCTGTGTCTGTTGCTACCAGAATGTTGTCAATGAAGGTTGCCGTATTCCCCTGATTTATGAGGTCCCGGAATAGGTCATTCATCATCGTTTGAAAAGTAGCGGGGGAGTTTGTTAACCCGAAGTACATTACAGTGGGTTCGTATGCTCTAATGTGCATGGTGAATGCTGCTTTCCATTCGTCTCCTTCTTTGATCCTAACATTGTTATATCCCCACCTCAGATCCAACTTTGTAAAGACCTTCCTCTTTCCTACTCCATCTAGTATGTCCGCAATGAGGGGGAGGGGGTATCCATTTTTTACCATCCATTGATTGATGTGATGATAATCTTGCACCATTCTTTGCTTTCCGTCCTTTTTTGCTACAAAGTGTACCAGCGATGTCTGGGGTGATTTGGATGGTCGAATGTACCCCTTTCTCAGTTGGTCTTCCACAAACGCTTGTACTTCCTCTCTTTCTTCCCTCGATAGAGAATATACCTTCCCCTTTTTTGGCACGAAGCCTTCCTTTAGTTCTATCGCATGGTCCCAGGCCTTTCACACTGGCATTTGCTCTGACTCTCTTTTTCCAAACACCTTTCTCCACTTCCAAAACTTCTTAGGTACTAACTTCCTTAGTACCTCTTTGTCTTCATCTTTCTCTACTCTCTTTACCTCTTTTTTTTCTTCTGGCTTCCTTTTTCTACATATAGGTGGACATCGTGTCATTTTTACCTCCCCCTTTTCCCAATCTATTTCTGGATTATGGGTGGCTAGCCATGGTATCCCTAGTATGACCTCCGTTTTTCCCAAATTACACATGTCCATTCTCACTTTTTCTACATGTTCTTTAAAAAACATATTGCACTTGACCTGGTGCGTTATTGCTCCTCCCACATTTATTGTTCCATCCACGTTTTTGACCATCAGGGGTTTTCTCATTCTTTCCATTTTGAACCCTTTTTCTTTTGCAAAGGTCGTATCCATGAATAGACCTGTTGCTCCGCTATCTAGCAGAGCTCTTACTGCTACCTTCTCATAACTTTCTAGTTTTTCTAACCCCACTTTCATCCATACTTCTCTTAGCAGCCGTAATGTGCGCCGCACATCCCTTACTCTCTCAGTGTTTTTTGAATGATTTAATTTATTGCCCAGTTTTTCTGGGCGCAATACACTGTACAGATTATTGGAGGCCAGCCGAGAGCTCACTGTCCTCCATTTTCTTTTGCCGACTCTTGCGGCGTCTCCACTACCCTTGCTCTATTCCTCTCCCAACAATTTTGGGCCATATGGCCAAATTTTCCACAGTGATAGCATGTTCTATCCCCCCCCTCTCTCTATCGACATCCATTGCATTTGGGTCTCTCTGTGGACCCGGTTGATATCCTCCTCTATTAAGCATATTTCCTCCTCCTCCTCTATTTTCTCCTGCCTGCGGAACTCCTGCCCGCTAGGTTATTTGCTCCCCTTTTCCTCCATATGATCCCCCTCCAAAGCCTTCCCTTGGCTGCGTATTTCCCCCTGGGCACACCGCATTCCTCCCTGGGCACACCGCATTCCTCCCCAGCATTTTTTCTTCTGCCCTACTCTGCCTCTGATTTCTATCTAGTCTGACTGCCCTTTCTTGCCACTCTCCTATAGTGGTCAGGGGCTCTTCTGTCTCTGCCAACTTCCTTCTTATCGTTCCGTTCAATCCTCTCTTGAATTCTTCAATGAGGGGTCGTCCCTCATAGCCGCTCCCCCTGGCAACCTTTTTGAATTCTTGGACATATTCGTCACACGTCCTGTTCCCCTGCTCTATCGTCCTCAGCTGCTCAATCTTTCTCTCCTCCTCAGACGTCTCCCCGAAGTCGTTCCTGATTTTTGAAAACAGCTGCTCCACTGTTTCCACCTCTGACTCTTTCTTGGCCAGCTCGTCCATCAGATTGTCCTTCTATGCCTCTGCTATCCCTCCCTGCACATAAAATAACACCCAGGCTACCTGGGTCGTTGCTGCCTCTTCTGTCATCTTCATCCTGATGTATATGCGAGCCGCGTTAATAAACACGCTCACCTCTTCCATCCTCCCATTGAATACTTGAGGCCTTGCGACCTCTACTCGGCTCCCCTGCTGCTGGAGGAGTATAGTGTTAACCTGCTGCTGCAGGGTGGCAATCATGGCAAGGAGTTGCTCCTCTCTAGTTGGTGGTGGTGGTTGGCGGGGGACAGGCGCCTGGGATGATTCCCCCTGTTGTTGTTGTTGTTGTTGTTGTTGCTGTGATATATTATAGGGCAGCGGTGGTGATGGTGATGGTGAGGGAGAAGATGATGATTCGTATTCGGTTTCGGTTTCTTGGTCTGATTCTCGATCCAGGGCGAATTCAAGGCTATGTCTAACAGGGAGCATGATCTTCTCCTGTCTAGACTCCTACTGCCTTACTGACTACTACCCTAATCAAAGGTGTACGTGATTGTCCCTAAGGAAGGAACCCCTAAACTAAGTGGCCTTTTAAGAAGTAACCACTGATCTCCTGCGTGTACCCGTCACAATGGATGACAGCACGGAGCTTATACAAAGAAAAATGTAACTAGTAGGCCCAATTAACAGGTCAGGACTTGAACAGAGCACCTGGACTTGGTGTTCAGTCTCCTCTCTCAGTCTCTCCTGACTGAGAAGTCCCCTTTACAGCTAGGGCCCGCTATCCAAGAGGCTTATGAGCGCTGTGCTCACTAGCGAGGACGATGAGAGAATAAGTGGTGGTGGGGGTACTCGCTCGCAGTGCTATGTCACAAACTTCATTCAGTCATATCTCCGTCAATTCTTTGACGATTCCCACAGTCTTAAAGCCAGCTTAAAGCCCTTAAGAAGACCTTTCGATCGATGCCAGTCACGTCTCGAGGCAATCAATAATGGCTGAGATATTAAGCAGATCAACTGGTAACCACCATGTTACTGTTTATTAA
>Ga0153968_1000122_pt1 | contig 14057 bp, 15 predicted proteins | sample TSGA052MetaG_FD_104729 | JGI IMG/M metagenome (GOLD analysis project Ga0153968, IMG submission 104729) | Attine ant fungus gardens microbial communities from Georgia, USA - TSGA052 MetaG | ecosystem: Host-associated > Fungi > Mycelium > Unclassified | place: USA: Georgia, George L Smith State... | reverse complement strand
TGTAACTACTCAGTACTTATAGGAAGTCCGGAATAGGAGGAGAGTAGTCTACTACGCTATCCTACTATTATTAATTTTAGGAGAATAATTAGGAGAAATAAATTATATAATTATCATATTTCCAGAATATGACAGTACTCCCCCTTTAAGGCTGAGCCCTTGAAGCTTTCATGCATAAGCAATTTAATTATCACCTGACTCCTGTTTTAAAGTTTTCTATTGCCACTTTTAATCCTGAAATTATACCACCATGTCCTTCAATTCCACCTCGATCGCTAACCTTTCTGACTCCGATAACGAGTCTTACGAGGCTGGGTTGGCGAGAAGACGTGCTGAGGCGGAAAACCTGCTTCGACAGCAGGAAGAGAAGGAATGCCTCAAGCGCCAAGCCTGCAAAGAGGCAAAAATGGCGGAGCGGAAAAGACTGGAGGAAGAGGCGCACAAAAAACAAGAAGAGGAAGAGACACAGCAGAGAGAAGAAGATCGCTAGAGAGCTCTGGCCAAACATTTAGAGGCAGACCGTGTCGCTGCCATGGAACAACAATGGTGCAAGAATTGGATGAAAACCTTTCTGCCGCCCTCATCTCCTCTTTCCGACAAGGAGATGAACTTAATCGACCTTCCGCCTTTGACCAAGAGGCAACGTGTTTGATACCTACCACAAGAAACTCCAGAGGCTCGCCAACGACGCGAAGAGTTAGCAAGGGAAATGGGGACGTCAGTCGTTGGTGGGAGAAGTCCGTGTGAGAGGTGCGTGGACTTCGGAATCTTGTGTATTCCTCAAACCTTGCCGTAAGTTTTGTTCGAATTGTTTCCTTTTTTTTTTAATTCCTTTTTGTAGTCACGCAACTTTCTGCGCTCCCTGCGCCAAAGCCAAGGCTGCCTGTAAGCCTTTCGACGCAGACAGGGCATGAGTGAAAGCCAAGGCAGAAACGGCCAGGAGGTCCAATATGAGGAAAGCAAAACAACAGACAGACATGGAGTGGAAGGCAGAGATTTCGAGGAAGTTAGATGGCCTGAGTGAGCTGAGTGGCCTGAGGAAAGACATCTGGAGGATTGCAGTCGCTTTAGAGAAGCTTGCTAGCATGGAGGACAAAGATTCCGACAAGGAACGAATTTCGTGGCTGGAGTCCGAGGGAGAATTGACAGAGGTACAGGGGAGTAGAGAAAAAGGAAAACAGAAGGAGGAGAGAGTAGACGGAGCAGAAGAGGAGGAAGAAACTAGAAGACAGGAAGAGGAAAACGGAATGGAGGGTGTTGAAGAAAGTGGTGGTAATTGTTCTCCGGTCGTGTACTCTGTCGGAACTGGAATTTTGTAACGTTTTCTTTGTTTGATAAATTTTGTTCTCCCTGTGGCAGAAAATGGATGTGAGCAATGATAAATGATGATGCAAGAATACAAGTACTTAACGATTGCAAGGGAAACTGCAGAGCAATACAAGTACCCAAGCTTTGCAATGGAGACTGCTTTTGAATACAAGTATCAGATTGCAAGGGAAACTGCGGAGCGGAATACAAGTAAGCAAGTCAGTGCAAAGGAAACTACACTCTGGAATGTGTACAAATACTCAAAGATAAATTTTTTTTTTTTTTTTTTTGAAGCGGAGTGAATGCGGAGAACGGAGTCGAGGAAATGGAATAGAGGTAATTTAGGGTCGTAATGGTCCCAGTTTAGACAGATACTTGAGATGAAAATCATTTAGTAATTCTTTAGCGTGCTCCAGTTCCATTGCTGGTAACCATTCAGAGTTGTTGTTGGTATCTTCGTATCCTAGCCATATAACCTTATAGAGCAGTTTGCACGCCCTCTGGCAGTCAATCTTGGAGTCGACTATCTTGGAGATCTCATATTCTGGTTCTCTGTTGATGATTACCAGTGCTGGCGGAGGTTCGGAGCGCTGCTGGAAGGTGTTGGGTGTGGCTGGTTTGAGCATAGAGACATGGAATACAGGATGGACGGCTCTCATGGTCTCCGGAAGGCAGAGTGTAAAGGATTGCAGACTAGGCTGGGCGATTATCTCGTATGGTCCGAGGTACTTTTTGGAGAGTTTTTTCGATGGGCAAGTCGTCCGGAAGTACTGTGACCTGACAAATACTGATTCTCTGACTTGGAAGTCCGGTGGTTGTTGTCGACATGAGTCGGCAGAGGGTTGATATTGTCTTTGGGCTTTGGCGATTTCCTCTTTGAGCGTGTCTTGTAATTCGTCAAGATTAAGTACGAAGTCACGGGCACAGGAAGAGGCTATATCTCACTCTGGGTATACATTGAGGTTAGGATGGTATCTTTTGTCGGTGAAAAAAGGAGAGACACCAGTGGTAGCACTAGGGGTATTGTTGTAAGCAAATTCCGCCAGGGGTAACAGTTCGGACCAGTTGTCCTGTTGGTAATTGCAATATATGCGGAGATACTGTTCCAATGTCTAATTAGTCCGTTCCGCTTGACCGTTTGCCTCCAGATGGTATCCGCTGGTAAAGTGAAGTCTCATGTCTAGGGCAGTACCTAGAGAGCGGAAGAAATGAGAGACAAATTCTGAGCCGCAGTTGGACGTAACATGAGACGAAACTCCATGCTTTGAAAAGACGTGAATCACGAAAAGGTGTGCTAGTTCCACTGAAGTGATGGTGTCGTGAGTGGGGATGAATATGGCTTGTTTCGACAGGTGATCCACTATAACAAGGATGGTGTCGAAACTGGAGGAGGAAGGGAGTTTCTCTATGAAGTCCATAGAAATTAAATTCCATGGGCATTCCGGGATAGGAAGTTGTTGGAGGGATCTGTATGGTCTGTGACGCTGTGGTTTGGATCGCATATAGGTAACGCAAGACTTACAGAACTTTTGTACGTCGTCATGGATATTCGGCCAGGTATAATGTCTCTGGATGAGTTCCAGTGTCTTATTCTGTCCCAGATGTCCTGCTAGGACATGGTCGTGGTGATACTGGAGAACTCGGAGTCGTAGGTTGTCGTTATCTGAAACATACATTCTGCCGTCGAGTCTGAGAAAACCTGCGTCATCTTTGGACTAACGTCCTTCTGGATGGGATAGGTGGTTGGAGATGGGAGTGTCGGAGGGAAGTGTTGCCAGGATATCAGAGTGGAGTTGGTTTTGATTCAATATTGTGGCTGTGCAAAGTATTGGAGTGGTCAGAATGGTTGTTCAGAGAGATGCTGTGATTTGTTTATGAGTAAAAACTGGACAGAAGTTATGAGGGTTCACTGAAGCGTAGCCATTATCTCCCCCCTTTGGGTAGACGTCCTATCGTCTAGTGAGTGTGTCCGGTTTGGTGCCAAGGCACCCAGAGCAGAAGCGAATTACAAGGTTGAATTGAGAGAGGTACTCCAACCATCTTGCTTGTCGGCGCGTTAGAATCTTGGTTGTTGAGAAATATTCCAAGTTCTTGTGATCCATTACAATGTCGATTGGTGAAGCGGACCCCTCTAAATAGTGTCACCAGATTTTGAAGGCTTCGAATATTACGAGTAATTCTTTGTCATGGACATCGTAGTTGAGTTCCGGAGCGGAGAATGTCCTGGAGTGGAAGGCTACTGGGTGGATCTCATTATCTTTAGTCATAATGGAGAGAATAGCAGCAAGAGCGTAGTCTGAGGCATCGGTTTCCATGACGAGTTATGCGTCTGGAACCCAATGCGTAAGGATAGGAGCAGAGGTGAAGGCTTGTTTCAGGGTGTTAAATGCTATCTTACAATCGTCGTCAAAGTTCCACAGAGTGTTTTTTCTAGTGAGACGAGTGAGTGGAATGACTATGTCTGAATAATTGAAAATGAAACGTCTGTAGAAGTTGGCGAAACCTAAGAAGGACTGGATATCCTTTACTTTCTTTGGTTCCGGCCATTCCTGAATGGTTTTCACTTTAGCGTCGGACATGGTCAAACCAGATGGAGATAGAACATAGCCTAGGTATTCAACGGAATCTGAATGGAACTCACATTTTTCTGCCTTCACGTACAATCCCGCTTTTCGGAGCCTCTTTAATACTTCTTTGACGTGCTTCCGGTGTTGCGTAATATTATCGGAGTAGATCAGGATGTCGTCTAAATAGACTACTACACACACATCCAGTAGATCAGAGAACACGTCGTTCATGAAGCGTTGGAAAGCAGCTGGGGTGTTAGTTAGTCCGAACGGCATTACTGACCATTCAAAAGCACCATAGCGAGTCCGGAAGGCGGTTTTCCATTCGTCCCCTTCAGCAATGCGGACCAAATGATATGTGTGCCGAAGGTTGATCTTGGTGTAAATACGAGCTTTACGAAGGGAATCTAAGAGGTCGGAAATAAGGGGAAGTAGGTACCGATCCTTTTTTGTGATCTTATTGAGTCCACGAAAGTCTACACAGAGTCAGAGGAAGCCGTCTTTCTTTTTTATGAATAGGACTGAAACTCCGTGAGGGGAAGATGTTGAGCAGATGAATCTATTGGTAAGGTTTTCATCAATGAATTCCTTCAACGCTTCCTGTTCGAATTTGGATAACGAATAGATGGTCCCTACTGGAGGATGGGAGTCTTTTTCTAAGTCAATTCGGAGGTTGTAAGGACGGTGGGGGGCGAGTGTTTCTGCTTTGGACTTACTAAAGACATTGGCGTACTCGTGGTATTCTTCTGGAATGGCGGAGAGGTCGATTTCCTCGGATATGGTGGTGGATTTGGCCTGTATTGTGAAGCGAAATTGGAGAGAAAATGTTTTCAAGCCTGAGAGACGCGAGGCCCAGAGTAGGGCTGGCGCACTGATAATCGCGATATGGGGTCGCTTAGGGTTAGACGGATATGTCTCAGATGGGGTGAACTGCAGAGGGTTTTCCGCTGGAGAGAACGGAGGATTTACCAAGGTTTCAACAGGAGGAACAGAAGCCGGACTTTGGAGTAAAGATAGTGGTCGAAAGAATATTGACCCAGAGACCCAGTCAATCAACGGATTGTAGCGGATGAGCCAAGAGTGACCTAATACCAGAGAACAACAAGAATCAAGCAGAGTGACGTAGAAGTCAAGAGTCATGCATTCACCGGAGGGGAATTTTACAGGCAGCGATACTATCTCAGAGATAATATTATTCAAGGTTCCATCAAACAGGTGCAGTTCCACAGGAGGAGTAGGAGTAGTAGGAAGAGAATGTCCACAAGCAAAAGCAGAGTCCAAGAAACAGTGCGTAGATCTGGAATCTACCAGCGCTCGGATGGGTATAGGCTGTAGATGGTCCAGAGCACACACCAGAGGAGAGGTGAGGGGTATACAAAGAGAATTCGGATCGGAAAGAGCGGACGCGTCGAGACGCATTGGACTTGTAGTTGTACAAACGAGTTCAACGCAACTCCCAGTTTGTGCTGAGTCTTGGGAGCCGTGCTCTAGTTTTCCGAGAGGTTCTCAGAGAGCGGAGTCTCTTGTTCCTCTAAAGTAGTTAGCCGTGCCCTTAATGGTTGTTTCCTAGGGCATCCGTCTACCTTGTGGTCCTTCGATCCACAGTATAGGCAGAGATTGTTGTCAATATGGCGCTTGCACTCATTACCATTTAGTTTTCCGTCTCTGCCTAATTTGTCGGAGAGGTCAACACACGGAGTGGATGGAGATGGCGATTTGGTGATGGAAAATGATGCTCTGGGGGGTTTTAGAGAGCTTCGAGAGGGTGCGGTCTGTAGCGGAGCTGTGAACGATTGGAGGCGAGACGGAACGGAGTTTTGTGAGGAAGCAGTCTACTGAGTCGTTTTCTCTTGTTTTCAGTTATGGCTGTCTGCTGCGTCCTTCTCCATATTCCAGAGATGATCTCGTTCACGATTTTGTTCCCAATAGCAGTTGTCAAGAGTGATTGCCAATTGATACATGGCCTGGAAGGAATTTGGTTTGCCCTGTTCCCGGTTTGCTATCGGATCCTGGAGGCAATTTGGCAAACCCTGGTAGAAATGATGGCATAGAACTGAATCACCCTAGTTTAGCTGTGCCGCATACCACATGAATTCCACGTTATAAGTGGCAATTTTATCTCCTGGCTTCATATAGAGGTTGTCGATGAGGTTGGCGGCATCCCCTACTGGGTCCGAGAGTCCGAAGTGTACCTGGAGTTCGTCCACAAATAGGTGCCAGGTGGAGAGCCAGGGTTGCGCATAGCCGAGGTCTTTCTGTTGTAATGTGACTTCGAACTAATCTTGTGCTACACTGGAGAGGTAGGTCAATGCAAAATTGATTTTTTCTTTATCGGTGGGGAATTGCGCAGGGTTGGCACGGAAAAAGAGTTGGCATTGGAATAGGAAATGGTTGAGTTTGTAAGGATCGGGGCTGTCAAAGATATCCAGAATGCAGGCCTTCGATTGGTGAGGTTTTGGTGCTGATCCTCTGTTAAGGTTTTCCGATAGTTGTCGGAGAGCCTCAGCTAATTGATTGTTAATGGGGTCACAGTCAGCCACAGCTGGAGTTTGGAACACAGGAGTAGACACAGGAATAAGAGCATCAACCCAGTCCAGGTCGTCGTCGACATGAGGAACAGTGGAGGGATCCACACCGTGGAATTCCGAAGGTTCCACTGGAAGTGGGGATGAGCGGGGTCGCACTGGGGTGCGAGGTGTCCTCGATTGGAGACGTCTCGACCTCCTTGGGAGGCCGGAAGTAAAGCGACCGATAGTTCGGTCAGCAAGAGGGATGGAATTACTCCCAGAAGAGGGAGCTGCAGACTAGCGAGATATCAGAATAAAAACACAACAGGAACCGGTGTGAGTCTGTAAATTCTGTCAAGGACGGAATTCCAGAGGAAGGAGGTATAAAGTGATAGATAGAAACCACACTCCGTTCCAGAGTAATGTACAATGTCGGAGAGGAATGTACTTAGCGATAATAGAAAGAAGACTCCGGCAACAAGACCAGGACGTCGGGGCGGAGAGCGACTTATTGAACGACCTTGGCTTCAACTTATATGTTGCTCTCTGGTCTCCGGTCGTGAGGTTGGTCGCGTATTTCGGAGTGAAGGAAGTCGTCAAGACAGAGGTCCTAAGGAGTCGAGTGAGGGAGCCAGAGTGGACAAGATAAGATTAGGACCAGATGACGTTAATTTACAGACTAAGGAATTACACTGTAACTACTCAGTACTTATAGGAAGTCCGGAATAGGAGGAGAGTAGTTTACTACGCTATCCTACTATTATTAATTTTAGGAGAATAATTAGGAGAAATAAATTATATAATTATCATATTTCCAGAATATGACACCATGACTAAACTCAACTGGAAAATATAGTTAGTTGATCACTCATGGACTCTCTACACTCAGTTGCCCCCTTGTCTGTATCCCCAACACCAAACCTTATGGATGTGATACAGTTCAAGTATACACCTAGCCAAGCTTTCCTAGCCTGCTGTCCTCTCCAAAGCCTGCCTGAGTTGCATCTGCTATTCCTTTCTAAATTGAGTTCTGGGTATATTCTATGTTCTTCTCAAGACATTCCCCTGGTCCTAGTCTTCTTACTCTCAATAGATTTGCATTCACAATTCCAGAGGCAGTATAGATGGAGGTAGGAGTCAAGAGGTTCTACTCCGATCCAACTGCACTCTGGATACTATATTAAAGTTATTACAAAGCCCTGAAACTCAAGAAATAAAATATAAAAAGGGAACTATTGCTACTTTTGGATTTCCTTTGACTTCTTTCTGTTCTAAGTTGTTATGACTTGGCAAAACAGCTAAGTCATTATTTAATATTTCTTTTCATTTTCATTTCTTTTATTTTCTGATTATTATTATTTATTTATTTTCTTTTCTTTTATTTTCTTATCAATGGACATGCAAGAGGAAATTAACTCATAGAAAAACATGGGATAAAAAAAAGGGTTAGGGTTACTCTTCATGTATAAATAGTATACAAAATCTAACAGGAACTCTATCAAGTTCTCCTTGTCAAATGTTGATAAAGGAGCAGTTGGCTTAATTCTGGCTTTGGAGTTAGCTAGTCTAATATAAGTCCTCTCAAAATCCTACTGATGACATGGTCCTCTCCTGTCTTTATGATGACGTGTTCTCTCACCAAGTTCTTTTCATCAAAAATAACATGTTCTCTTACCAAGTCCTTTCCATCAAAGATGATATATCTTCATTGCCGCTTCCTTCTAGAATATTCTTCTGTCTTCCTCTATCATGCTCTTGATACTGCTTTGTAATTTGGACTTCCTTGATTACCTGTTAAACAGTTGATAAGTCCCAATAAATGTCTAGTATCTTCAAGTCATGTCCTAGAGGTCATTTATCTAAATATAATTGATCTGATGCTATTAATGGTTATTTACAAGCACAAAGTCTATCAGTCTAAGTTCGTCGTCTGAGTAGTACTGGTTCTAGAATACAAGTCTGCCATCCTTCTAAGTTAGCCTATTCAAAGGTGGATCTAAAGCATAGTTCCTTAGTAACTTTCTTAGTAACCTGATGCCAGTTCATCCTAATTGCCTCTTGAGGTCTCAACACGAGCTCTAGGTTGATTATCACCTGCTTAATGTATTCATTATATAGTATTATGTTCTGAGGATATAGAAAGGGTTCTAGAGCGAATTCTAATTAAGAATCTATCACAAATGGTCACTTACTATTTGTGATGGGTGCTTTGATACTTTAAAGAGTTCAAAAATGCGAAGTTAGACAAGTGACAAAAGATGTTTTTAAGTCTGAGGTCTAATTCTCAGACTATAAGTCCTTATATACAGAATTGTGATGGTCTGTGCACTAGGACAGATTATCACATGCTACTACCTATTGTTCTACATATGGTAGTACCTTTGTACTATGAATAGTGATAACTTAACCACATGGAGGCTGTCCTTTGTTCTAAGAAAAGGACAGATAACTATCTATGGGTAATTAATAAAGTCCATATACAAACATTGAGGCCTTCATATCTCCACAGATACTGATCGCCTTGAAATCATTCTAGGCTCATTCTGAGCTGTATGAAGAGGGCTTCTGATGAGCCTAGAACTGAAGCTTAGATCATGGCGGTTTTCGAGATATTGGCAATTTAATAAATGGTACCATAGTGGTTACCAGTTGATCTGCCTAATATCTCGGCCAATACTGATTGCTTCGAGGCGTGACTGGTATCAATCAAAGGGTCTCTTTAAGGGCATTCCATAGCCATTAAGAACGTGAGAATCGTCAAAGAATCGATGGAGATATAGCCAAATGAAGTTTGTAACAGAATCTATTAGTATAAAGCATATCAAATGTTATCTTTTATGGAAAATTCGCTTGTAGTGTAACAGCATAGTAGAATGAAGCAAGATCTCTATTGAGTTTTTTTCTAACCCTGAAGAGCTTCTTGGTCTAAACCCTAGGCTAAGGTTCTTAAGTTAGTCACTGATACTAGAATAAGAAGTTGACAGACTTCAGCAGCACAATATACTAGAACTACAGAACTAGTACTAGATCCAGAATAACTGTTGAAAAGAACAGCACCATCTCGACATACTAGATCAGCTATACCAACCCTTTCAATTATGGAAATGACAATTTATCATATGCCAAAACTGGGTTCTCTATTAGACCACGAGCCCAACCTATTTGTTGAGAACAGAGCCAACAGAAGCAGACCATTTTTACCAGGACTTTTTGATATATCTAAGAACAAACCTTTGGCAACTATTATTGAGGAAATGACTCTAAAAGAAGAACCCCTGGAAGAAGCATCTATTCTTTCACCCAAAATTCTTGGCAACACTTTGAACTTACAACAACCCAAACAGAACTGGACTTCACTGCTACCAGCAAATAATAAAAGAATGCTGTTAACACTGCATATGCCCCTAGCTTTGGGCCTAAGCACTCTAAGATAAGATAGTTAAGCTAGGAATCTTTGGACTTATATTAGACTAGTAGAATAGATGCTCGCTGCAACAGAGATCACCAATAAGCAACAAAAACTCAGATGGCTAATGGAATATGTTGACCCAGATATAAATGACCAGTAGACAAGTTTTGAGGAATATGAGAGAGGAAACTAGAATGGCTTTATGAAATGTCTCAAGTCAGAATATCCAGAGATAACTACAGAAGAGCAAAGTTTTATGAACTAGCTCAGATGGCTTTGCCAAGAAATCCCAGAGATTGGCCTAGCCAAAAAGGAACATCTGCTGGACTTTAAATGGAAATTCTTTTTTATAGTACAAAAATGTTTGAAACCACTGGCTATCACAAGAAATAGAGAATTAGTAGAATACTTTGTGTGATGCCTGAACACCGACTTCAGGGAAGCCTTGAACTTGAGATTAAGTCTTTAGGGTCATCTGAGAGTAGATGTACTAGGGAGGAGTTATATCAAGGATTTCTATGCCTTGGACCAAGTAATATAGAAGGCTGTTGACTTAGTCAGTAGTAAGATCATAGCTAGAGCCTTGCAGTATAGTGTGATGCCAGGTTTGAGTGCAAAGAAGTTAGATCCCGACTTGAGAGCGCCTATACCATTTACAAAGTAAGAGGCAATAAGAAAAGTAGAATTGTCCCCAGATCTAGAAAGTTTATAGATAGATATGAACATACTAAAAACTATGTACGAGAAACAGGAAAAAGGACAAGAGAAGCATGAGAAACATATACAGAGCCTAATCAAGAGTGTTTATACCTTAGTCAGTAAAAGCAGGTATCAGAGGGAGTTCTCGCCTCTCTCAAATCAGAATCAGAATAGATATGCCAGTCCTTTAGGACCAGTGCCACAGAGATTGCCTTGGAAATGCTACTACTGTTTTGGAACAGATCACCTGTTCCTAAACTGTATGGTAAAAAATGAGGACAAGTAGAAAGGATTGATATTGGTAGACGGTTTCACTGTCAGATTTGCAAATGGGGAGCTGATATCTACAGACCCTAATTTGTCCATAAGAGAATGTGTAAAGAAGCATCTGCTGTTGTCAGTGGCAGTAATGCTGATGAGCAATTTAGATCCAGACTTAGTAGAATTTTTGGATAGAAAACATGATACCAGGTATAACTAGAATATATTACCTAAGACTATATTAAAGGGACCGCAACCTGGTCCCTCTAGAAAAGAACAGCAGCAGCTGGAAGTGACACAGCTCAAAAATAAAGTAAAGGACCTAGAAGTTATGCTATAGAAGCTATAGACTGATAGCAACCCAGAACCAGAAGAAAAGGATATGGAAGGGTTTCTCAGAAGAATAGTGGCTGAGTATACTCAGTTGAAAGGATTGCAAGAGAAGAGATTGGATTTTTAGAAGAACCAAGGAAGAAACCATCTCTCGAGAAAGTAGTTTATTTCTAAGACTCTCATGTTTCAGAGGGTCCTATAGAGAGCTGAGAAACAGAAGTTGTAACAGAGCCTAAGGCCAGTTCTAGAGCCCCAGGAAGTGGAGCAGGAAAGACTTTTGTCAAATGGAACAAGTTCTTGTACTAAGGGATACTAACTCAAAAGCTGGTAGTGGAAGTTCTGCCCTTATTTGCTAAATATTTCAGATAGTTTTAGAAGAAAGAGATATCACCAAAGCCAAAAGCACTGATAGAGGAAGGTGTAAAGGCAGAAGACATCTTGGATAAAATATTGGAAGGCAAGATAACAGTGATGCCAAAAGAGTTATAGGCAATAGCACCTAAGCTCTAGACTGCATTAAAAGAGATTTTAACTAGCCATCATGCTAATACAAAGGAGAAAGAGCTCTTTCAAAAGTAACCTAAACAGACAGTCAAGACCAATGTGGTCAAGATAGATAGCCTAATGGGACCTTTGGTCATACAGGCAGAAATAGAGGTTACACTGGGAGAGAAAGTAGACTTTTGGACTGTGAAAGATTTGATAGTGCAGTTTTTTAAAAATCTCTATCTAGAAGAAAGACCATATCAGGTGTTTGTGTTGGAGGAGTGTGCATGAGAAGAGAGTGCCCCTGAAATGGCATATCTGAGAGTCATGCCAGTGTTGGTAAATAGAGTAACAGAAGAAGAAGCCCTACTTGATAGTGGCTCCCAAATAGTCTCAATGACAAGAGATGTGGCAGCAGCCAATAAGATTAGCTGGGACCTTGTGTAGCGACTTAGCCTAAACAACTTAATCACCCTCCAAGTCCAAGTTGACAAGGAGAACTTGATAGAGTTCCTATTACTTTCTGTATACTACTTATACAATTACTATATGGTCTGTGCACTACTTTTTCACACTCATTCATGTGATGTGACTATGTGACTTTTCTATCATATGACTGTGATACCTATGACACCTGTGATGTGACACTTTTCCACACTCCTTCCTATGTACTAAGTCCAAAAGAAAAGTAAAGTAAAGTAAATATAAATAATAACTTAGCTGTTTTGCTAAGTCATGATACCCTGGTCTCAGTATACAGTTACAGAGCACAAATGGAAGTTTGTCTCAGACCTGTGGATTAACAAAGAATATACTATGGACATTAGAGAACATTACAGTACTGCTTCAAGTGCATATAATAGAGACTGTGCCATATAAGATTTTATTAGAAAGGTCATCTTGTCATGAGTTGCCATGACCATGACTAAGAAATATGACATGGACTGGAACTGAACCTTGGACTGGTAGGGACTTGTAGAATGAATAGGAACAAATAGTGCAGAAATGTATAAGTAGTGTAGTAGAATAATGTCAGAATAGCTAACTCCTGAGCCAGAATAAAGCCAACTGTTCCTTTATCAGCATTTGACAAAAAGAACTCAATAGAGTTTTTGTTAGATTTGGTACACTATATATACAATTACTATCATGGCTATATACCTTGTCTCCCACAGTTCTCATGTCCATCAGCTGACTTCTTTGTCACATGCTGTGACTGTGACTGTGACTTCATTGTGATATGACCATTCTGTGACTAGTCACGTGATATTTCCTACGCTCTACCTTAGTAATAATCTAAAAGAAAAAAAAAGAAAAAGAAATATAAATAATGACTTAGCTGTTTTACCAAGTCATGACAAATGAAGTAAGAACTCTATTGAGTTCTCTTTTAACTCTGAAGAGCTCCTTGGTCTAAACCCTAGGCTAAGGTCTTAAGTCAGTCACTAACAGAAGAACTCAATAACCACTACCAGAGCTTAGTTCACCTCGAACTGTACTCACAAATCTCTTCAATCATCTTATCAGCCCTCAACTGACGATCATCACAATTGTTAGTCATCTCCATATATAGCTGGGCCCTTGGCTTAAGGGGACTTCTTAGTCAGTTAGAGACTGAGGAAGGAAATTGTACACCAAGTTCAGGTGTATAGTTGAGTCCTGATCTACCAATTGAACCTGTTAGTTATATCTTTACTGTATAAACCTTGTGCTATAGTCTATTGTGACTGGTACACACAGAGGAGTGACAGTTATCTTTTAAAGAGCCATCTAGAGTAGGGATCCTCCCTGTTGAGGTAATAGTATAACCCTAGTGTTAGGGCAGTAGTCAGTAGGGAAGTAGGCATCTAGCTAGGTGAAGATCTTGCACCCTAGCAGATATAACAGTAATTAGCAGGATTCAACATTACATCCATACCTCTGAGATATCGTCATAATGTCTCAATAACAATACCATAATATCATGAACAACTTGCTCAAACAAAAGTGTGCCCTCATTTCACTAAGGGCAAAGTTAGAAGAAAAACGAAAAAGAGAGTACTGGAAGTGTGGGGGGTTCAGACACTGAGCTCAACATTGCAAGAAAAAGGAGAAAAAAAAGGAAAAACTAACTCCTCAAAATAAATTCAAAATTCTAGCAAGTAAAGTGATGAGGTGTGGAGTGGAGTTAAGGAGGCAAGAGACAAAACAAGAGGAGTAGAGAAGCAAATGTTATAAATACAGAGAGAAAGGGCACAAATGTAGAGAGTATCCTTTATAGAAGAAAATAGAAAGGAAAAAAGAAAAGAAGAAGCTGATGTGCCCAGTAAAGGGAAAAGCACAGGAAAACAAGAGAAAGTGTCACAAACTTCATTCGGCCATATTTCCATCAATTCTTCATCGATTCTCACGGTCTCAATGGCTACGGAAAGCCCTTGAAAAGACCTTTCGATAGATACTAGTCACGTCTCGAGGCGATCAATAATGGCCGAGATATTAGGCAGATCA
>Ga0153968_1000120_pt1 | contig 14081 bp, 19 predicted proteins | sample TSGA052MetaG_FD_104729 | JGI IMG/M metagenome (GOLD analysis project Ga0153968, IMG submission 104729) | Attine ant fungus gardens microbial communities from Georgia, USA - TSGA052 MetaG | ecosystem: Host-associated > Fungi > Mycelium > Unclassified | place: USA: Georgia, George L Smith State... | reverse complement strand
CTATATCTTGTTGGTATTCTTTCTCAAATTCCTTAATTGCCTCTCTTGCATTTTCCAAGTTCTCCTTTCCTTTCCAAGTGTCTGACTCTGCTGTAAATCCTTTCTACCTTACTAGGTACTTGTCTTTTCTCCTAATTTTTCATTTATTCAATATTCTTTCCACTTTCCATTCTTCTTCCCCTTCAATTATTACAAGAGCCAGCTGCTCCTTTCTTTGTTCTTCTACTTGTCCTACATAACATCATATTCTACTAACATTTACTACTGGGTGTATTTTTACTATACTAGGTAATTCCAGTTTTATTGCATTTGATGATACTATTTTCTCTATTTTGTAAGGGCTTACAAATCTCTCTGTCAACTTCTCTGTTCTCCTTCCAACCATTTGATATTTCAGATCTTTGGTGCTAAGCATTACCAAGTCTTCTACTTTATACTCACCAACTTCTGCTCTCTTTCTGTCAGCATACTTCTTCATATCTTCTTGTGCTTTTCCTAGTGCTGTCTTTGTCTCTTCTTGTATTTCTTTTATTTTCTTCATGAATTTTTCTGCTTCTTCATATTTCCCCTTCTTTCTTTCCTCAAATCCCATCCTTGGATCTTGTTTGTAGTTTGCCTTGAAAGGTGATGTCCAAGTACTTAAGTATGCTTTAGTATGCAAACTCAGCTATTCCCAACCATTCTGGCCACTGTTCTTGTTTATGGTTGATAAATATTCTTAAGTACTGTTCTAGTTCTTGGTTTACCCTCTTTGTTTGTCCATCTGTTTGAGGGTAAAACACTGTTGACAATTTACTCTCGATTCCCAACATCCTATTCAACTCTTGCATAATTCCTGCTGCAAACTAAAGTCCCCAATCTGAAATAATACTTTTAGGTAACCTATACAGTTTCTACATATTATCTCTAAACAACCTTACTAATCCTTTTGCCATTGTTTTTTCTGTAGTTGGTATAAAGTGTACCATTTTAGTTAGCTAGTCTACTACTACTAGAATAGAGTCATATCCCTGAGCTAAAAACAACTTGGTAATAAAGTTGGCCAATATATGTATCCAAGGTTTTTCAGGAATTGAATTAGGCATGAGTTTTCCTGCAGGTTGCTCTGTGTGATTTTTGTTTTGCTGACAGGCATCACATCCTTCTATGTATCATTTTACTTTTTTTATTACTCCTGGTCACCAAAAGTTTCAGGTAACCATCTCTACTATTTTCCACTGCCCTTTATGTCCCCCTACTAGTGTATCATAGTGTAATCTAATGATTTCTGCTCTCAATGTATCATCTTTAGGTACATATACCTTCTCTTTTTTGTATATTATACTATCTTCCTCTCTCCATTCTTCATTTCTTAGTACCTTTACTTCTACTCGCTTCATTTCTTCAACTGCCTTTACTACTTCATCATCTTTTACTTTGGACTGCCAGACCTTTTCCAGTAAGTCTACCCCATCTACTATTACTTCTACCTTTTCTATCCTTCTGACTTCTAACTATTCTGCTTTTACCAATGTCTCATTCTCATTATTTTTTTACTCCTACCTTTTAATCTGGTCTTCTACTCAAACTATTTGCTTTTCCCATTTTACTCCCTAGAACATACTTCAGTCTAAAATCAAACCTAGATAGATATAATGCCCATCTTGCTTGCCTTTGGTTTAGCTTCTGCACTTTTACAAAATATTCAAGATTCTTGTAATTAGTCCAGATCTTGAATTTTGTTGATGCTCTCTCCAGGAAGTGCCTCCATGCCTCCAAACATCTGACTACTACTAGTATTTCTTTGTTATGTATTTCATAATTCCTTTCTATATCACTTAACAACTTAGAGATAAAAGCTACCAGTCTCCACAATTTATTGGAACACTTCATAGAAAGTACTCCTTTTATAGTATAATTTGAGGCATCTGCCTCTACCCTAAATTCTTTATCTAAATCTGGGGCTGCTAATACTGGTCTCATTGTGAATATCCTTTTGAGCTTATCAAATGCTTATTGCTGCTCCTAATCCCACTGCCATTTCATCTCCTTTCTTGTCAACACATTTATTGGCCTGGCTACTTGTACAAAGTCTTTAATAAACCTTCTATAATAGTTTGCAAGGCCTAAAAATTTCCTAATGTTTTTCACATTCTTTGGCTCTGGCCAACTCAACACTCTGTTTACTTTTCTCTTTTCCATTTCTATTTCATTGGGTCCTATAATGACTCTAAGAAATCTTATTTTTCTTACTTTCCACACACACTTCTCCAGCTTGACATACAAGTCATTTTCTTCTAGCCTCCTAAGTATTTTTTCCACAATTTTATTGTGTCCTTCCTTCATTTCCATTTCTACTAATACATCATCTACAAACACTGCTACTTTTCCTTTATTGATTAAGTCTCTCAAGATTTTGTTCATCATTACCTAGAATATGGCTGGCAAATTTGTCATCCTGAAAAATATTACTATAGGTTCAAAGGAGCCTATGTGCATTGTAAATGCTCCCTTCTACTTATTTCCTTCTTTTATCCTTATATTATTGAACTCTTACCTGAGATCCATTTTAGTGAATACTTTCTTTCTCCTATATTGTCAATTAACTCTGTGATTAATGGTAATAAATAATTATTCTTCACTGTCTGGCCATTTAGGTTACAATAGTCTATAACTATCCTCTTCTTCCCATCTTTCTTGCTTATGAAGAATACTGGTGACATTTGAGGAGATTTTGTTGGTCTGATGTAACCCTTCCTCAGTTTGGACTTCTCCTCTCTTATCTTTGAATAATGGATAAATCCTTCCTTTTCATAGAATGAACATCTCCTTGAGATTTATTATATGATCCCAAACTTTTCATGTCAGCATCTTTTCTGACTCTACTTTTTCAAACATCTTTCTTCACTTTAGAAATTTTCTTGGGACCATTTCTTCTATTTTTCTGTGGTCCTCCTCAATCTCTTCTTCTCTTCCCTAATCTTCTTTATCATCTATTGCCTATCTGACAATTTTTTCTTTTTCTAGAGTCACTACTTTCTTTTCTCTTTTTTTTTCTTTCTCTTCTTTTGGTTTTACTCTATCACACAAGGGTGGGCACCTTGTCATTTTTACTTCTCCTGTTTTTCAATTGGTTTCTAGGTTATGTGCCACTAACTACGGTATTCTCAAAATTACTTTCATTCTTCCTAAGTCACATATATCTATCCTCATTCTTTTAACATGGCCCTTATAGTACACATTTACTTCTATCTGATGTATAATGGCTCCTCTACTATTATGTGTTCTATCAATATTTTTTACTTTTATTGGTCTCTCTAACTTCTGTAGCTTAAATCCATGTTTTGCTACCATTTTTCTATCTATAAACATTCCTATTGCTCTACTATCTAAGAGTGCCTTTATTGTGATACCTTCATGAGTATCTGTCTTTTCTATTCCAATATTCAACTACACTTTACTTAATATCTGAAAAGTTCTTCCAACTTCCCTTTAACTACCTTCCTCTTTTGCTGTGCTTTCTGGGTCTCTCATCTATACACTGCTTTGCTATGCCTTTCTCTTAGTGGGGTACACTGCTTTCCTCTCTCCTTTTCTAGAACATTCTCCATATCTTTTTAACTCCTCCTATTTGTTATGAGACCCCCAAAGAGGAAATAACTTCCCACACATTTGAACAACTGATCTATAACATCAAGATGTATAATGGAATTGAACTATAAATAGCAAAGGAAGCTTAGGTAATCATATCACGTGACAAGATCAAGTAATCATAAAATATTCTAGAAGGACTTGTGATCATGGGACTTTAGAGTATAGCCACTGTAAAGTAGTATAAGTAGTAGCTCAATGCAACAAAGAACTCTATTGAGTTTTTCTTGAACATCCACCTAGGATGATCACTAAGGACTATTACAGTCCTTTGATAACATAAGAACTCAATACCTAATAGTGACCTTGCATCTCGCAGCCTCACTCTTTATTTGTCTTGCTAGTGAGCATAGTGCTCACAAGCCTCTTAAATAGTGGGCCCTAGCTGTAAAGGGGACTTCTCAGTCAGTTAGGGACTGAGGGAGGAGACTAGGCACTAAGTCTGAGTGCCCTGTTCAAGTCCTGATCTTATAATCAGACATTGCTCTATATCTTCTTCTCTGTATAAACTCTGTACTGCACTCTATTGTGAGTGGTACATGCAGGAGATTGGCAGTTATTCTTTAGGAAGCAGCTTAGCTTAGAGGTCCTCTTCTTAGAGGCAATTGTTTACTATTTGATTAGAGCAGTAGTAAGTAAGGCAGTAGGAATCCAGATAGGTAAAGATTTTGTGCTCTGTTGGACATAGCCTTAGCTAGTTACCCTGGATCAAGAATTGTCAGAGTATGGATCATTATTCCCCTCCCCTTTACCACTACTATACAAAATGTCTCGTCAACAACAGCAACCACAACAACAACAGGGAGAACCCTCTTCAGTACCTATCTCCTGCCAACTACCACTATTCATCAGAGAGGAGCAACTCCTTACCATGATCACAACCTTATAGCAGCAGGTCAATACCATGCTCCTTCAGCAACAAGGGAGTAGAGTAGAGGTTGCAAGACCTCAAGTTTTCAGTGGAAAAATGAAAGAGGTGAGTGTGTTTATTAACGTAGTGCACCTGTATATCAGAATAAAGATAACAAACAAAGCTGTAACCACCCAGGTGGCCTGGGTGCTGTCATATGTACAGAGAGGGGTAGCAGAAGCATAGAAGGATAATCTGTTGGATGAGCTAGCCAAGAGAGAGTCAGAAGTGGAAACAGTGGAACAGCTGTTCACAAAGATAAGGAATGACTTCAGGAAAATGTCAGAAGAGAAAAGAAAAATAGAACAGTTGAGAATAATAGAATAGAGGGAAGAACCTGCAATAAGTACATACAGGAATTCAAAAAGGTTACCAGGGGGAGTAGCTATAAAGGAAGACCCTTTATTGAAGAGTTCAAAAGAGGACTAAATAGGGCTATCAGAAGGAAGTTGACCAAAGCAGAAAAACTGCCAACCACTATTGGGAAGTAGCAAGAGAGGGTAGTAAGATTAGATAGAAACCAGAGGCAAAGTAGAGTAGAGGAGAGAATGTTGGAGAGGAATGCAGTGTGCCCAAGGAGAAATGTACAGCAAAGGGGAGAATATGGAGAAGGGTTATATGGAGGAAGGGGAGGACAAATCATATGGAGAGCAGGAGAAAATATTCCAAATAGAGGAGAAAACCAAATGGGTCCAAGAAGAGACCCAAATATAATAGATATGGACAAAGGAAGAGAGGGGAACAGAACCTACTATGTGTATGGGAAATAGGGTCATATGGCCAAAAATTGCTGGGAAAGATGAAAGAAAAGAAGGGTAGTAGAAATATGGTAGAAGTCAGCAAAAGACAATGGAGGACAGTAAGCTCTTGACTGGCCTTCAATAATCTATACAGTGTATTGCACCCAGAAAAGTTGGGCAATCAATTAAACTCTACCAATATGACTGAGAGTGTTAAGACTCTAAACCTCACAGTTGAATATGCGTTTCAACTTGAAGCTTATATCTAACACTTGATATCTTCACGCTTCTCACTAGAGGATCCGGTTAAGGTTTTCAGTGAAGTTATATCGGAGAAGAGATGTCAATGAGACTTTGAGTAGCACTCTTGAGGTTGTCCTAAGACAAGTAAGAGTACCAATTCCTCAGAGTAAGGATTTTACAAAGGGAATACAGAAAGAGAGAACTTGCTGTTCCCTTCTCTTTTTGGTCTGTATTTATCCTAACTAGAGATGTAGCAATTGTTACAATGTGGTAACACTACTTGTAACTAAGAGTGACTAGTTAAGTGACAGATCAGTGACAAGGTAACAAATGAGTTAGAGGTGAGTCAGTGTCTAATAATGGGTTAGTCTGATGTTGTCCCATTTAGCACAAGTCCAAAGATAGAGAAGGAAAATAGTCTGAGGTTTCTCCGAAGAGTCCTGTCCATACCATGAGTCTATTGTCTCCTAGGATGCTTTGACATTCTATGTATTACTGCATAGTAATGTCCTCATTTTGTGCCATCAATGTTTCTTCTTGCATTGCTATCATCTCATCCACTAGCTATTCATTATCAGACCAAGACTGATAATAACTGTAGTCCCACTTGATGTTCATAGCAGAGAAAGTAAGAGATGTGCAGCACATACTATAGCTGCTAAGAGAAGTCTGGATAAAAGTAGGGTTAGAGAAGCTAGAGAGTCATAAGGGAGTAGCAGTAAAAGTATTGTTGAATAGTGGAGCAACAGGCCTGTTCATGGACATGACCTTTACCAAGGAAAAAGGGTTCAAAATAGAAAAATAGAAAAATCCCCTCCTAGTATGAAACATGGATAGAACAGTAAACATAGGAGAGGCTACAGGTTGAGTGTAATATGTTCTTCAAAGGACATGTAGAAAGAGTAAGAATAAATATGTGTAACCTGGGAAAGACAGAAGTAATACTAGGAATGCTGTGGCTAGCTGCTGTTAAGGATAGAACAGATAGAGGACGGAGGAGCAGAGTGATAACTAGAAGTATACTCTGGAACAGATATACTGTACTACTTTGGAGAATAGATAGTACTTAGCAATGATAAAGAAACCAAAAGATACTCTAGCAAAGAGAAAAGACATTGGAGTAAAGTATGACTTTGATGAATGACCTTAACTTCAACTTATGTGTTGTGCCCCAGTCTCTGGTCATGAGGTTAGTTGCTTATTTTGGAATGGAGGGAAGTTGTCAGAATAGAGGTCCTAAGGAAGTAAAATAGGAACCAGAGTAGACAAGGATAGGATTAGGACCAGTTGATGTTAATTTACAAACTAAGGAAATACTCTGTAACTACTCAGTACTTATAGGAAGTCCAGAATAGGAGGAGAGTAGTCTACTATGCTATTCTACTAATTATAATTTCAGGAGAATTATTAGGAGAAATAAATTATATAATTGTTAGATTTCTGGAATATAACAGCTGCCCACAATCCAGAAATAGATTGGGAGAAAGGAGAAGTAAAAATGACACAATGTCTATCTATATGTAGAAAAAGAAAATAGAAGGAAAAAGAAGTAAAGAAAGTAGAAAAAGACAAAGATGAGGAGATACTAAAAAAGCTGATATCCAAAAGGTTCTGGAGGTAGAAAAAAGTATTTGGAAAAAAGGAGTTGGAGAGAATGTTAGTGTGAAAGGCCTAGGATCATGCCATAGAGTTAAAAGAGGGGTTTACAGCAAAAAAGGGGAAGATCTACTTGTTGTCAAGAAAAGAAAGAAAGAAAGTGCAGGCATTTGTGGAAGATCAGCTGAGGAAAGGATATATTTGACCCTCTAAATTGCCTCAAATGTCACCAGTATATTTTGTGGCAAAAAAGGATAGAACACAAAGGATAGTGCAAGACTATCAACATATAAACTAGTGGATAATAAAAAATGGATACCCCTTGTCCCTCATAGCAGATATACTAGATGGAGTGGAAAAAAGAAAGGTGTTTACAAAGCTAGATCTGAGGTGGGGATATAATAATGTCAGGATCAAGGAAGGAGATAAATAGAAAACAGCATTTACAATGTACATTGGAGCCTATAAACCCGTAATCATGTATTTTGGGCTAACCAACTCTCCTGCCACTTTCTAAACAATAATAAATGATCTATTCCAAGATCTCATAAACCAAGAAGATACAATGACATTTATCGATGACATCCTAGTAGCCACAGACACAGAAGAATAGTATGATGAGCTAGTAGAAGAAGTATTAAGAAGGTTAAAAGAAAATGATCTGTTTGTAAAACTGGAGAAGTGTAAATGAAAAATAAAAGAAGTAGAGTTCCTAGGAGTGGTAATCAGTCTAAAAGAAGTAGAGATGCAGAAAGAAAAAGTAAAAGAAGTACTAAACTGGCCAGCACCCAGAAATGTAAAAGAAGTACAAAAGTTTTTAGGCCTTGCTAACTATTATAGAAGGTTCATAAAAGACTTTGCCAAGATAGCAGCACTGTTATATGCACTGGTTAGGAAGGAACAGAAGTAGAAGTGGGAAAAGAAACAGGAGGAGGTATTTGAAAAGCTTAAAGTGGTATTTACTACAGAACCCATTTTAGCTATTCCAGATATAGACAAGGAAATGAGGGTAGAAGCAGATGTATCAGACTATGCAACAGGAAGAGTACTGTCAATAAAGTGTGAGGATAGAAAATGGAGACCAGTGGCTTTTATCTCCAAGTCGTTAAACACTACAAAACGAAACTATGAAATTCAAGATAAAGAGATGTTGGCAGTTATTAGGTACCTAGAAGTATAGAGGCACTATTTGGAAGAAGTGAAACTGGAATTTGAAATCTGGATGGATCACAAAAACCTCCAATATTTCATGACAATGTCATGCTGTACAACAGTTTAGGTGAAATAAGTAGCATTTTTCACTGTAATAACCAGAATAAGTGGCTCAAAAAAAGAGTTGACCTTCCAGATATGTTCCCTGAATGCCCAGTTGTGGACTTGAGCATCATACTTGAGTAGCAAAGTAGTGGCTGTAACCACTGCTACATATACCTCATAGATGCTTGCCCAGGCCCCCTATATTGGATTTCTAATAGATTTCCCTTCTAGAAGTGCTCTTGAGAGCAGAGATGGCCTTCAAAGCCCTAGTGCTACCAGAATGATGTCATATCCCAGCAGCTGACAGCATTATTTACAGAAGAGTTACCATCAGATCCGAGCCATCATCACTGATGGCTAATTATAGCAAGATCAAGAGAGTCAAACTGTTGTGGAGTCATATTGTAATAGCAGTAAAAGAAAACTGGGCCCCAGAGGAATAAGAAAACACAGAGGAGATAGAAAGAGAGATAGAAAAAGTGAAGAGAGATGCAGAAGGAAGGTTAGATAAAGACAACATGCTCGAGAGCAAGACAACTCGAGATCCCCATCTCTATCTATAGCCTGGCAAGAAACTCGAGACCTACCTATTATGTGAAGAAGGATTCCTGGAGTAGGATTAGAAGAGTGGCAAGCAGTCACCTAGTGTTTGGAAAGGGTACCATTGTCATACCAGACAGCCATTTAGGCAATAAAAAGGATATTTTTCATCTTAATAACAAGAATAACTAGCTTGAGAGACGAGTTCAGCTCCCCAGAGATATCCATTAGATGTCCAGTTGTGGACTCGAGCACACCACTTGAGTAGCAGAGTAGTGGCTGTGACCACCACTACAGAAACCTCATAAGGATTGTCCAGAGAATTTCATAACAGATCTATAACAGAACTCCTCTCTAGAGTGCTCTCAAGAGCAGAAAGGACCTTAGAAGATTGTTTTCTATAAGGATGACATCATATCTTGGTGGCAGTGACTTATTTATAATGCATCAGAGCAGAGCCATCATCACTGATGGCTAATTATAGCAAGAATTAGCAAGACGAGTTCTCTCAAGGGCTGCATCACAAATCTAATAGAAGAAGACTAAGACTCGAAGATGTAATGAGGTATAGAGGAGTAGTAGAAGGACTAGAGAGGTCAGGAAGAGAGGTCAGATAGAGAAATAGAAGAAGAGCTGTTTGATGAAGACAATATGCTCGAGAGTAAGACGACTCGAGATCGCTGCCTCTCTCTACAGCCCAGCAAAAGGCTCGAGAGCCATCTATTATTCAAAGAAGATCTCTAGGAGTAGGATTAGAAAAGTGGGGAGTGGTAGCCAAGTGATTGGGAAAGGTGCTATCTCATTATTTCACTCTTACTATCTTTGGGAATTTGGAAGTTTTCTTTGTTTCTTTTCTTTTGTTGTATCATTGCTTTGTAATCCTAATAAATACTCTAGGGAACAGAGGGGAAGGAGACTTTTCCCCCCCATCATCTCTCCCTCTGTTGCTCTAGAGCTGAAAGGCTATTGTAAGGGGACATCTAGGGTAACGCTTAGTAAGTTCTGAGGGTCTGATCTATTAATGGCCTAGCGACAGATCGTGTATTGCATTCCCATCGTTTCTGACTTCTCCTGTCTGTGTCATGCGGTGCGATGCCTATTAATACTTGTTCTAGAACATTCTGTGATTATAGATCGGTTGCCATGGTAGTGTGTGCCTGACTATCTAGTGTAATATATATACTAGCAAGTGTGTATAGATATATCCCCACTTGAATCTCAAACTAGCTTCCGGGACTCTCCATCAGCTTAAGGGTGATCGCCTCTGAGTGGTTCCCTAACAGCTATTTGAGTGATTTGAGAATTTCTTTTGTGTTTGCTTTATGAAAACTCTATAAAACTTCCCTCAAAGAGAGACTCAAGCTCAATGGACTCAGGCATTTGCTTATGCTAGGAACTAACCACTTGCTATGGATCATTGGAGTTGGCTTCCAGTTGTACAGTCATATAAGGGGATCCCTTACACATGACCCTGGAGCGCCCCCCTATTGCCTCCCAACTTCCCTCCAGGACCCTCATCTAATTCTCTAAGAAATCTCCTAGAGGTGAGTTGTAACATATCCCATACTATAATTTAACTAAGGAATCTCCTGGAGTCTACTTCGGTCACCCTCACAAGTCAGCTGAAGAAGAGTCCACATGATGGCACAGGAGTTCTAGGTAGTTCTGCTGTATCGACAGTGAGCCAGACTACTAGACTAGGTAAGGGCAGTAGTATTATGACAGGAGATGAATATATGTCTTAGAGAGCCTATTATGGTAAGATTTACCTTGAGTGGATTCATAAACACTTTATTATCATTTCTTTTGGTCTTTCGAGTTTCACCCCTCTATTCCCCCTGTTCTTAAGCTCTCTTTTATATTTGATCATCTCCCTAGTACCTACTTGTTTAGTGCACAATTGTGAGACATCTTGGAGATCTTTTATATTTTCATTTGTTATCACTTTTGTTTTGTGATCAATTCCCTTTGATCCCCATCAACGAGTCAAAAACTAAACCAAAAACAAGCAAAATAGGCCCTATACCTATCATGGTTTAATTTCACATTAAAACATATTCTAGGAAAAAGTATGGAAAAAGCAGATGAATTAAGTAGAAGACCAAACTGGCAGGAAGGAGTAGAAAGGGATAATGAAAATCAGAAGTTGATAAAGCCAGAATAGATTAGAGAAGCAGAAACATTAGTAGAGGAGGGAAATCTGAAAGAAAGAATAAAGAAAGCACAGGAAAGGGATAAAAAGATAGTGAAAGCAGTAGAGAAGTTAAAAAGAGCAGGGATAAAAACATTAAGAGATGAAGAATGGGAAATAGAAAATGGAATAGTGATGAAAGAGAAACAAATATATGTACCAGAGGGGGAACTAAGGGGGGAAGTAATTCAATTGCACTATGATACTCCAGTAGGAGGGCATGGGGGAAGATGGAACTAGTCACTAGAAACTACTGGTGGCCAGGAGTAACAAAGGAAGTAGGAAAATATATAGACAGGTGCAATGCTTGTTAATAATACAAAAACAGGAGTGAAGCACTAGCAGGAAAGCTGATGCCCAATGCAATTCCAGAAAGCCATGGAGCCATATTTCAGCAGATTTTATCACCAAACTACCACTAGCACAGAGACATGATGCCATCCTAGTAGTATGTGACCAATTTAGCAAAATGGCTCATTTCATAGCAACTATAGAAAGAACATCAGCAGAGAGCCTTACACAATTGTTTCAGGATCATATATGAAAGTTACATGGACTTCCAGAAAGCATCATATTAGATAGAGGGGTACAATTTGTGGTAGGGATGATAAGAGAACTAAATGATCTACTGGGAATCCCAACAAAACTCTTGACAGCCTATCACCCACAAACAGATGGGCAAACAGAAAGAATGAACCAGGAATTGGAGCAGTACCTTAGAGTTTTTATTGACCACAAATAGGAGCAGTGGCCAGACTGGCTGGGAACAGCAGAATTTGTGTACAATAACAAAATTCACTCAGCAACCAAGATGTCACTGTTCAAAGCAAATTATGGTCAAAATCCAAGGATAGGATTCAAGGGTAGAAGGAAGGGGAAATACGAAGCAGCAGGGAAGTTTATAGAAAAAATAAAAAAAATACAGAAGGAAGCAAAGGCAGTCCTAGAGAAGGCACAAGAAAAGATGAAAAAGTTTGCAGATAGAAAGTGAAGGAAGAGAGAGGAATATAGAGCAGGGGACTTAGTGTTGTTAAGCACAAAGAATTTGAAGTGGCAAATAAAGAGAAAGAGATTGGAAAAGTTAACAGAGCAATTTGTAGGACCTTACAAAGTCAAAGGGATCGTCTTAAGTAATGCAATAGAATTAGAATTACCTAAATCTATTAAAATACATTCCATAGTTAATGTAAGCAGAGTACGACTCTATAAACCACAAGTAGAGGGGCAGAAGAAAATACCACCAGAACCAGTCATCATTGAAGGGGAAGAAGAATTCAAGGTGGAAAAAATACTAAACAAGAGGATGGTAAGGGGGAAAGAGAAGTTCCTAGTAAGATGAAAGAGATATACAGTAGAAAAAGATACCTGGGAAAATAAGAAAAACTTGGAGAACACAAAAGAGTTGGTAGAAGAGTTTGAGAGAAAGTATGGAGAAGAGGCCAAAGAGCTAAGGTAACAAGAACAGGAAGAAAAAAAGAAGGAATTTAGTTGGGAATTACCTAGGGAATTTATGGCAAAATTACTATACAGATAAGAAAGAAAAAAATACAAAAAAGAAAGAAAAAAGAGATAAGATGAAAACTAGAGTAGGTGGAAAAATTCCTCAGAACAAGAAAACTTAAGGGAGGGTCATATTATGAGACCCCCAAAGAGAAAATAGCTTCCCACATGTTTGAACAACTGATCTACAACATCAAGACATATAATGGGATTGAACTATAAATAGCAAAGGAAGCTTAGGTAACATATCACATGACAAAGATCATATGATCATAGAACATTCTGGAAGGACTCAAGACCACAGGACTTTAGAGTACAGCTATTGTAAAGTAGTATAAGTAGTAGCTCAATGTAATAAAGAACTCTATCAAGTTCTTCTTGAACATCTATCTAGGGTGATCACTAAGAACTATCACAGTTCTTTGATAACACTATTCTTTTCTTTGATTACTCTCTGTTCTTGGTTTTCTTCTATATAACATCTCTTTCATCCACAATCTTCACATATTATGTACAATGCTATTACTTCCTCAGTATACTATCCCAATTCTACTATGTATGCTTCTTTAGGTATGCTCTATCCACAATATTCCAATGCCCTTTGTCATAAGATGTACTCTGGGCTTCTCCTCCACTCTTCTTGCTATACCTTTTGTGGCATAGCCACATGTGCTGTCTTCCTCCTATTGGGACAATCTTTATATTAATGCTCTTCTTCTTCACATTCAAAACACTTCATCTTTCTTTCCTGCACATTTCTCCATATAGAATGTACTGGCTCCTTTCACTGCTTCTTCTTTGATGGTGTGGCCACCTTTGCTACTCACTCCTCTCTCTTCTTAGGACATTCTCTCTATCAATGTCCTTCACTTCTACACTTAAAACATTGTACTGCTTCTTCTCCTTTCTTCTCTACTTCCTGCCTTCTTATTTCTACCCCACACTTCATCACCTTACTTGACAGCACTTTGAATCTATTTTGAGGAACTGATGTCCTCTTTCCTTCTTCTCTCTTATTTCTGCAATTACAGGCCAGGTGCCCAAACTCTTTGCAGCTCCAACATACTCTTTTTCTCTTTTCTTTTATTTTTTCCCTTAATGAAGCAAGGGCACACTTTTCTTTGAGCAAGTTGTTCATGAGGGAGTTATATTGTTGTAGAGACATTGTGTTACATCTCCACAGTAGTACAGAATTAATGTTGATTCTTGCTAGTTACAACTATGTCTGTTGGGGCACAAGATCTTCACCCAACCAGACATCTACTGCACTACTAACTACTGCCCTAGTAATATGGCAATACTATCACCTGAAGGAGAGGATCCCTACTTTAGATAGCCTTCTAGAAGTGACCATAAAGCATACCAAATACTACTTTCTGTAGCAAATTCACTTGCAGTATGACAATGAGTGGTCCAAAAGGTTGCTGTGTGTGATTTTTCATCTGCTAACATATATCACAACCTGTAATGTATT
>Ga0153968_1000118_pt1 | contig 14155 bp, 23 predicted proteins | sample TSGA052MetaG_FD_104729 | JGI IMG/M metagenome (GOLD analysis project Ga0153968, IMG submission 104729) | Attine ant fungus gardens microbial communities from Georgia, USA - TSGA052 MetaG | ecosystem: Host-associated > Fungi > Mycelium > Unclassified | place: USA: Georgia, George L Smith State... | reverse complement strand
GACTTTGAGTAACACCCTTGAGGTTGTCCTAAGACAAGTAAGAGTACCGATCCCTCGAAGTAGTAAGATTACAGGGAGGAATACAGAAAGAGAGAACTTACCATTCCCTTCTTTTTCTGGTCTGTATTTATCTTAACTAGGTATTATGACTATGTTACAATATGATAACACTAGTTGTAACTAAGGGTGACTAGTTAAGTGATAGTCCAGTGATAGAAGTGCTAAAGGTGACAAGTTGAGTCAGTGTCCTAATAATAGGTTAGTCCAATGTTGTCCCATTTGGCATAGGTCCAAAAATAGAGAGAAAGATAGTCTGAGAATTCTCCAAAGAGTCCTGTCCGTTCTATGAGTCTATTGTCTCTTAGAGTCCTTAGACATTATTCAATGCATTACTGCATAATAATGTCCTTATCTAACATTGCCAACATCTCGTCTACTAACCACTCATTATCAGACCATGGCTGATAATAGTTGTAGTCCCACTCAATGTTCATAACACTTTCTGCAAAATGCATTGCTAATTCTTCTGTGACCAGAGACAATCCTGAGTGCACGATTGTTACTCTATTCAAGGGTTTGAGATTGTGCACATGTTATGACTTGGCAAAATGGCTAAGTCAATATTTAATATTCTTTTCCTTTTCTTTTCTTTTATTTTTCTTATTGATGGACGCATGAGATAAAAGTGACTCATAAGGAAGCGCAGGACTTAGTATAGGGTTAGGGTCAGGAATTTGTATAAGTAGTGTAGGAAATCCAATGGAAACTCTATTGAGTTCTCTTTGTCAAACTCTGAACAAAGAGACAGTTGACTTAATTCCAGTCATCGGACTTTAGATGCTGACACTAGAACTCAATTTCATACTCTAAGCACTATCCACCTCAGATCCTGCTCAATCTTTACTCTCATTCTTATCAACTCTTGGTCGCTGATCATCACGATCAGTAACCACCTCCATATATAGCTGGGCCCTTGGCTTAAGGGGACTTTGCAGTCAGTTAGGGACTGCAGGTGGAGATACAGTACCAAGCTCAGGTATTGCATTCGAGACCTGACCTCATAATTGAGTGGTGTTTAGTAGATACTTGTACCGTTCCTAGTATAAACCTTGTACTGTGCTCCATTGTGAGTGATATATGCAGAGGAGTGACAGTTATCTCTTAAAGAGCCATCTAGATTAGAGATCCCATCTGTTGAGTAATAGTCTAACCATACTATTAGGGCAGTAGTTAGTAGGGCAGTAGGCATCTGGCTAGGTGAAGATCTTGTGCCCCAGCAGACATAGTCGTAACTAGTAAGATCAACTATTAAATCCGTACCCTCAGAGATGTCGCCACAATATCTCAAACCCAATATAAAACTCTGCTGAGCAACCTGCTCAAAGAAAAACACGCCCTCACCAAACTGAGGGTAGAACTAGAAGGAAGAAAGGAGAAGCTGTGTCAATGTTGCAAAGGGTTCAGGCACCTGGCCTGAAATTGCAGAAAGTTAAAAGAGGAAGGAAAGGGGACAGTAGTTCCCCAAAATAAGTTTGAAGTATTGGGAAGTAGAGTGATGTAGTGTAGAGTTGAAGAAAGAGTAGTAAGAAATATGAGAATGGTAGTAAGGTGTTTTAGGTGTAGAAAAGAAGGACACAAGTGTAGGGAGTGCCCATTGTGGATAAAGAGGAGGAATGAGGAGAGAGCAGTGCGTGTGGCAAAGCCACAAAAGGCACAGCAAGAGAAGAGGCTGGCATACCCTGTAAAGAGAAAAGCGCAGGAAAGAGAAAGGAGATTAAGGAGAGTAGAAGGAAGCAAAGCGACATGCGTGGCTAGGCCACAAGAAGCATAGCAAGGGGAGTGGAGGAGAAGTTCATGGGAGGATTTGAGGAAGAGAACAGAGTAGTACTATGGACCAACAGTGCCACAGGATGCAGAGTTGTAGAAGTTGGGATGGCGTGGCCAAGGAGCCGTCGTCATATATCTAAGGTGCCCAAGATGTGGCAAAGGGGGATGCTACGCGGAAGATGATCAGGGACAAGGAGTGCTCCTCTATTGGAAGAGGGAGAAGATAAGTTAGTGTGGATGCAAAGGAGGAAAGGAGCAGAGTGGCGTGCGAGCAAGGGACTTGAGAGGCGCAGCAAGAGAGGAGAAGGCAGCATAGTCCAGAGAGACAAAGGTGCAGCAAAGCAGCGCATGGTCAGGAGAACTAGAAAGCGCAACAAGAGAGGGGGGTAGCCAACAGGAGGTCAGGAGAACCTTCAAAATGTTGAGAGAAGTGTGGTTGAATATTGGAGTGGAGAAGATAGATACGCATGAAGGTATAATGATAAAAGCGCTCTTGGACAGTGGCGCAATGGGGATATTTATGGATAGGCAGACAGTAGCTAGGCATGGGTTCAAGCTGCAGAAGTTAGAAAGACCATTAGTCGTCAGGAATGTAAACGGCACCAACAATAGTGGAGGGGCCATTACGCACCAGGTGGAGTGTAATGTATTCTACAAAGGCCACATGGAAAGAATGAGGATGGACATATACAATCTGGGAAAAACAGAAGTGATATTGGGCATACCATGGTTAGCAGCCCACAACCCAGAAATAAACTGGGAGACAGGGGAAGTTAAAATAACAAGATGCCTGCCCTTGTGTGGTAGAAGGAGTCAAAAGAAGGAGAAAGTCAGGATAACAGCGACAGAGAAAGAAGAAAAAATCATCCAATGGGCAATAGATGACAAAGAAGACTGGGGAAGAGAGGAAGAGATAGAAGAGGACCACAGAAAAATCAAGAAAATGGTCCCAAAGAAGTTTTTGAAGTAAAGAAAAGTGTTTGGGAAGGTGGAATCAGAGAGAATGCCAACAAGGAAGATTTGGGATCATGCCATAGATCTCAAGGAGACATTTAAACTGCAAAAGGGAAGGATTTATCCTCTATTCAAAAATGAGAGGGAAGAAGTCCAGAATTTTGTGGAAGACCAGTTAAGAAAGGGGTATATCAGACCATCAAAATCCCCCCAAACATCGCCAGTATTCTTTGTAGGCAAGAAGGATGGTAGTAAGAGGATGGTGATGGATTATTGTAACCTAAATGACTAAACGATAAAGAACAACTACCCGCTCCTATTAATTACAGAATTAATTGACAATATGGGGAGTAAGAAAGTATTCATGAAGATGAATCTTAGGTGGGGGTTCAACAACATCAGGATAAAAGAGAGAGACAAGTGGAAGGGAGCGTTTACAACGTACATAGGCTCATTTGAACCAATGGTCATGTTTTTCAGAATGACAAATTCACCAGCGACATTTCAAGTAATGATAAATGAAATACTGAGAGACTTGATTAACAAAGGAAAAGTGGCAGCGTTTGTGGATGATGTGTTGGTAGGAACAGAGATAGAGGAGGGATATAATAAAATAGTGGAGGAAATACTGAAGAGATTAGAGGAGAATAACTTGTACATCAAGCCAGAAAAATGTGTGTAGAAGGCAAGAAAGATAGGATTCCTAGGGGTCATCATAGGACCTAATGGGATAGAAATGGAAGCGGAGAAAGTAAAAGGAGTACTTAGTTGGCTACAACCAAAAAATGTGAAAGACATCAGAAAGTTTTTGGGCCTTGCAAATTATTACAGGAGGTTCATTAAAGACTTCACTCGAGTAGCAAGACCAATGAACATACTTACGTGGAAGGATGAAAAGTGGCAGTGGGAGGAGACACAGCAAAAGGCATTTGACAAGTTGAAATGGGTCTTTACAACAAAACCAGTACTGGCAGCCTCAGATTTAGACAAGGAATTTAGGGTAGAAGCTGACGCTTCAAACTATGCAACTGGAGGAGTACTATTAATGAAGTGCTTAGACGAAAAGTAAAGACCAGTTGCTTTCATTTCAAAATCTCTAAGTGATACAGAGCAGAACTATGAGATTCATGATAAAGAGATGTTAGCAGTAGTCAGATGTCTAGAGGCATAGAGGCATTTCCTGGAAAGAGTAGTAAAGAAATTCGAGATTTGGACAGATCACAAAAACCTCGAGTACTTTATGAAGGCACAAAAGCTAAATAGGAGACAAGCAAGATGGGCCTTGTACCTATCTAGATTTAATTTTATGCTGAAACATGTTCCTGGGAGTAAAATAGGGAAGGCAGACAGCTTGAACAGAAGGCCAGACTGGGAGATTGGAGTAGAAAAAGACAATGAGGACGAGACGTTGGTGAAACCAGAGTAGTTGGAAGTGAGGAAGACAGAAGCTGTAGAGATCATAGTAGACGAGGTAGATCTACTAGAGGAAGTTAGAAAGTCAAAGGTAAAGGATGACGAAGTAGTGAAGGTGGTAGAAGAAATGAAGCGAGCAGGAGTAAGAATGCTGAGAGATGAAGAGTGGAAAGAGGTAGACAGCATCTATAAGGGGACATCTAGTATCACTTAGATAACCTGGTAGGGTTTGCATCATCTAGTGTTCCCATGGATCCTCGGAGTCTGTGGTACATAGTTCCTATTATCCTCTAGTTTGGGTCTCCATCATAGATACTACATAGCTATATCTGGTAGTGTAGTTATTATTGTCCGGTGCATATGACTATGGCAATGGTGCACAGACTGGCTAGTCTAGTATAAGTAGCTAGTGGTGTATGGTAGGATACCTTACCTCAACAATGATTGAAGCTCCTGGGCTATCCATCGCTTCTTCTTAAGACGCTTGCTTTACTCTACTGCAGTGTAACTGGGTGCCTCACCAAGTGTGCCCCTTACAGCATCATGTATAAAGAGGAAAAAGTCTATGTGCCAAAAGATGAGAAATTAAGGGCAGAGATAATTAGACTATATCATGATATGCCAATTGGAGGGCATAGGAGGCAATGAAAGACAGTAGAATTGGTCACTTGTAACTTTGGGTGGCCAGGGATTACAAAGGAGGTGAAGAGATATGTGGAAGGGTGTGATGCCTGTCAGCGCAATAAAAACCACACAGAACAGCCAGTGGGCAAGTTAACCCAACTCTATTCCGGAAAAACCTTAGACACACATATTGGTAGATTTTATTACTAAGCTGCCTTTAGCACAAGGATATGATGGTATTTTAGTAGTAGTAGACCAGCTAACTAAAATGGTCTACTTTATACCAACTACAGAGAAAACATCGGCAGAGGGATTGGCAAGGTTGTTTAGAGACAATGTGTGGAAGTTACATGGTCTGCCTGAGAGCATTATATCAGACAGAGGACTACAGTTTGCGGCGGGGTTAATGAGAGAGCTGAATGAGATATTGGGGATCAAGAGTAAATTGTCCATGGCATTCCATCCTCAAATGGACAGACAAACAGAAAGGGTGAACCAAGAGTTAGAGCAGTACTTAAGAATGTTCATCGATCACAGGCAATAACAGTGGCCAGAATAGTTGGGAACCGCAGAGTTCACATATAATAATAAAGCATACTCAAGTACCAAGACGTCACCTTTTAAGGCAAATTACGGACAAGATCCCAGGATGGGGTTCGAGGAAAGGAAGAAGGAGAAATATGCAGGAGCAGAGAAATTCATCGAGAAGATAAAGGAAATACAGGAGGAAGCAAAGGCAGCGCTAGGAAAAGTATAAGCAAACATGAAGAAATATGCTGACAAGAAAATATCAGACATGAAAGAGTATAAAGTAAGGGACTTGGTCATGCTCAGCACTAAGGACCTGAAATACCAGATGGTCAGGAGGAGGACAGAGAAGTTGATAGAAAGATTTGTTGGTCCTTATAAAATCAAGGAAATAGTATCATCAAATGTGGTTAAGTTAGAACTACCTAGTACAGTAAGAATACATCTAGTAGTAAACATTAGTAGAATACGACAATATGTAGAACAAGTAGAGGGGCAGAAGAAGGAGCAACCGGCTTTAGTTATAATCAAAGAAGAAGAAGAATGGGAGATAGAACGAATACTAAATAAGAGAAAGGTTAGAGGTAAAGACAAGTATTTAGTACGTTGGAAAGAATTCATGGCAGAGTCAGACACATGGGAAGACAGGGAGAATTTAGAGAATGCAAAAGAAGTGATCAAAGAATTCGAGAAAAAGTACTAGCGAGATATGAAAGATATGGCGCAGCAAGAGCACAAAAAAGGAACGTTCCAATGGAGAGAATTGCCAGGAAGATTCACAGCAAGGAAACTATTTGGGTGGTCAGACAGACAGTACAACCAAGAATATTGGGGAAGATTGGAAAGAAACTAGAGACGATGGAAGGGCAGGAAACTGGTAAAAAGAGAAACGATAAAGACAATCCCAGAAGAAGAAAAAACTGAGAAAGAAAAATCAGGAGTCTGAGAATGGACAGAGGAAAATGAAAATGAGATGGGCAACATGGTTAACCCATACTATGAATTGTAGGGAAATTCCTCAGGACGAGGAAACTTAAGAGGAGGGTGGTGTCATGACTTGGCAAAACGGCTAAGTCAATATTTAATATTCTTTTCTTTTATTTTTCTTATTGATGGACACGTGAGATAAAAGTGACTCATAAGGAAGCGCGGGACTTAGTATAGGGTTAGGGTCAGGAATTTGTATAAGTAGTGTAGGAAATCCAATGGAAACTCTATTGAGTTCTCTTTGTCAAACTCTGAACAAAGAGACAGTTGGCTTAATTCTGGTCATCGGACTTTAGACGCTGACAGCACAATACACAGGCTCTTTCCATCTTTCTTAATAACACAAAACCACCTTAAGCGGTATAAACTGTTTAAAGGCTCATATATACCCACATTTATTTTCCTCTTGATTATACTGCAGACCTCGTCATGTATTGCTGGCGGTATTCTGAATGGTCTCTTAATCCATGGTATATATGCTACCATCGGTATCTCTATTGCTGGGAAATATTCTTCCTTGAACTTCTCCCTTTTATTATCTTCCTAAGCAAATGCCTAGTTCTGTTCTGCCACTATTCAATGCATGAGCTTATGCTCTTCTGGCCACAAGAAATTGGACATATGTTCTAAATCCAGCTTCTCTTTTCTCTCCGCCTGTTAGGAATAACTCCAGGAGAGAAATTTACTCTAGGGGGGGCTTGGCCTCAATGACTAGTTGTGCCCACCTCTATACTTGCCCCTTCTGGATTTCAGTAAGATTATATTTAAGAGAAAAAAGTAAGAGTGACAAGCAGAGTAGAGTTTTCCCAAGGGAGAACGAAACTAAGGTAAATTACAATAAATTGGATTATTAAATAATTTGGAAGATTCTAGGGTAGCTAATAGTCAGGTGACTAAGACATGCATGCGTGTCACAGTGTCACCATTGTGACAGTATCCCCTCCTTATGATTACACCCTTATGGCTGCAAATTAGCTCATAGTTCCCTTGTTTGTGACTAGCAGTTATCATGACTTGGCAAAACAGCTAAGTTATTATTTATATTTCTTTTCTTTTCCTTTTCTTTTATCTTGGACTTACTACACAGAAGGAAGTGTAGGAAAGTGTCATATCACAAGTGTCACATGGTCATAGTCACATGATAGGAAGTCACAGCATCACATCACATCATGTTACATGATAGGCATAGGAAAGAAGTGCACAGACCATGTAGTAGTTGTATAAGTAGTATAGAGAATTTAACGGGAACTCTATTAAGTTCTTTTTGTCAAACACTGATAAAGGAGCAGTTGGCTTAATTCCGGCTTTGGAAGTTGGCTAGTCTGACATTAGAACTCAATTCCACATTGCAAGTACCGTCTACCTTGGACTCTGCTTAATCTTACTCTCATATTATCAACCCTCAGTTGCTAATCACCACAATCAGTAACCACCTCTATACATAGCTGGGCCCTTGGCTTAAGGGGACTTTGCAGTTAGTTAGGGACTGCAGATGAAAGTGTAGTACCAAGCTTGGGTATTACCACTGAGACCTGACCTTGCAATCAAGCAGTGTTTAAGTAGTGTACTTGTCCATTTTCTTGGTATAAACCTCGTACTGCACTCCATTGTGAGTTGGTACACACAGAGAATTGATGGTTACCACTAGTGGGCCATCTAGATTAGGGATCTCCCCCATGGAGTGATAGTCTAACCATAGTATTAGGGCAGTAGGTGTCTGGTTGGGTAAAGATCTTGTGCTCCAACAGACATAGCATTAAGTAAGATTGAACTATTAATTCTGTACCCCCTTGAGATGTTATCATTATGTCTCAAGAACAATACAACACTTTGTTGAGCAACCTGCTCAGAGAGAAACGTACTCTCACCAAACTGAGGGTAGAATTAGAGAAAAGAAAGGGAAAACTCTATAAAAGCTACAGAGGGTTCGGGCATCTGGCCCAAAATTGCAGAAAAGGAAAGAAAGAAGAAACAGGAGTAGCGACATCCCAAAATAAATTCAAAATTTTAAGTAATAGAGTGATACAGTGTGGGGTTGAGGAAAGAGTAGTAAGGAGCATGAGAACAGTAGCTATAAGGTGTTTTAAGTGTAGGGAGAAGGGACATAAGTGTAGAGAATGCTCTTTATAGGAGAAGAAGGCGAAAAGAGTGGCACGCCCCGATGGAGAAAAAGCACACCAAGAAGAAAGGAGGCCAGCATGTTCCATCAGGGAAAAGGCATAGAAAGGAGAGAAAAGACTAAAGAAAATGGAAGGAGAAAAGGCGGCATGTCCTATAAAGGCAAAAGTGTAGCAAGAATGGAGGAGGAGCTCGATGGAAGAGCTAAGGAAGAGAGCAGAGGAACATTGCAGAAAAGACGTCCCACAAGAGGCACAACTATTAGAAATAGGGTAGATGACCAAAGAGATAGTAGTATCATACTTGACTTGCAAGTGCAGAGAGAAAGGGTCTTATATAGAAGACAACTGGGGGCAAGGAGTGATCCCCTTTTGGAAATGGAAAGAATTAAGCTAGTGTGGATGCAAAGGGAAGACAGAGGGAAAAGCGGCGTGGCCCAGAGAGGCAAAAGTGCAGCAAAGTGGTGCATAGTCAGGAGAACCAGAAAGCACAGCAAGAGAGGGGGGTAGTCAAAAGGAGGTCAGAAGAATCTTCAAAATGTTAAGAGAAATGTGGTTGAATATTGGAGTAGAGAAAATAGATATACATGAAGATGTAATAATTAAAGCACTCTTGGACAGTGGTACAATGGGGATATTTATGGATAGACAGGCAGTAGCTAGACATGGTTTCAAGCTACAAAAGTTGAAAAGACCAATAGCTGTCAGGAATGTAGATGGCACAAATAACAGCAGAGAGGCCATTACATACCAAGTAGAGTGTAACGTGTTTTATAAAGGCCATATGGAAAGAATGAGAATGGATGTGTATAATCTAGAGAAGACAAAAGTAATTCTAGGGATGCCATGGTTGGTAGCACATAATCTGGAAATAAAATGGGAAACTGGGGAAGTTAAGATGACGAGGTGTCTGCTCCTATGTGGTGGGAAGAGTCAGAAGAAAAAGAAAGTCAAAAGAGTAGCAACTGAGGAAGAAGAGAAAATCATCTGTTGGGTGATAGATGATAAAGAGAATTGGGGAAAGGAAGAAGAGATAGAAGAGGACCATAGGAAAATTGAAGAAATGGTCTCTAAGAAATTTTTAAAGTGGAAAAAAGTATTTGGGAAGGTAGAGTTCAAGAGGATGCCAATTAGAAAGATTTGGGATCATGCAATAGATCTCAAAGAGACGTTTAAACCATGAAAAGAAAGAATTTACCCTCTGTCCAAGAATGAGAGAAAGGAGGTTCAGAACTTTGTGGAAGATCAGTTGAGGAAGGAGTATATTAGGCCCTTGAAATTGCCTCAGATATTACCAGTGTTCTTTGTAGGCAAAAAGAACAGAGGAAAGAGGATGGTTATGGATTACCACAATCTGAACGACTAGACAGTAAAAAACAATTACCTACTACCATTAATTACAGAGTTAATTGACAATATGGGTAGCAAGAAAGTGTTCACTAAAATGGATCTAAGATGGGGATTTAATAACATACAGATAAAGGAAGGAGATGAGTGGAAGAGAGTATTTATGACACATGTGGGGTTCTTTGAACCAACGGTCATGTTCTTTGGGATGACAAACTTACCAGCCACATTCCAGGCAATGATGAACGAGATCTTGAGAGATTTGATAAATAAAGGAAAGGTAGCAGCATTTGTAGATAACATGTTAGTAGGAACGAAAACAGAGGAGGAACACAACAAGATTGTGGAGGAAATATTAAGGAGATTAGAGAAAAACGACTTGTATATCAAGCTGAAAAAATGTGTGTGGAAAGCAAGAAAGATAGGGTTCCTAGAAGTTGTTATAGGACCCGACAGCATAGAGATGGAGAAGGAAAAAGTAAAAGGAGTACTTAGTTGGCCACAGCCAAAAAATATGAAAGACGTTAGAAAATTCCTAGACCTTGCAAATTACTATAGGAGGTTTATTAAGGATTTCACTCAAGTAGCAAGACCAATGAATATGCTAACAAGGAAAGACGAGAAGTAGACATGGGAAGATAGCCAGAAAAAGGCATTTGAGGAGTTAAAATGGATTTTCACAATGAAACCAGTTTTAGCAGCACCAGACTTAAACAAAGAGTTTAGGGTAGAAGCTAATACTTCGAATTATGCTACTGGAGAAGTACTCTCGATGAAATGCTCAGATGAGAAATGGAGACTAGTTGCTTTTATTTCAAAATCTCTAAGTGATACAGAACGAAACTATGAGATTCATGATAAAGAAATACTAGTAGTAGTCAGATGCCTAGAAGCATGAAGATACTTCCTGAAAGAAGCAATGATCAAATTTGAGATATAAACAGATCAGAGGAACCTCAAATACTTCATAAAGGTGAAAAAGTTAAATAGGAGACAAGCCAGATGGGCATTATACCTATCTAGATTAATTTTATGCTAAAACATGTTCCAGAAAGCAAGATGGAAAAGGCAGACAGTCTGAGCAGGAGACCAGACTGGGAGGTCAGAGTGGATAAAGACAATGAGGACGAGACGTTGGTGAAACCGGAATGGTTGGAAATGAGGAAAACAGAAACAGTAGAAATTATAGTAGACGGGGTAGATCTACTAGAGGAAGTTAAAAAGTCAAAGGTAAAAGATGACGAAGTAGTAAAGGTGGTAGAAGAAATGAAGCAGGCAAGAGTAAAGATGAGGAATAGAGAGAGGTAGACAGTATCATGTATAAAGAAGGAAAAGTCTATGTGCCAAAAGACAAGAAATTAAGGGCAGAAATAATTAGATTACACCATGATACGCCAATAGAAGGGCATAGAGGACAGTAGAAGACAGTAGAACTAGTCACTAGGAACTTTTGGTGGCCAGGGGTTACAAAGGAAGTAAAGTAGTATATGGAGGGATGCAATGCCTACCAAAGGAATAAAAACTACACAGAACAGCCAGCAGGAAAATTAATACCAAACTCTATTCCAGAAAAACCTTGGACACATATATTAGCAGATTTTATCACTAAACTGTCCCTAGTATAAGGATATGATAGTATTCTAGTAGTAGTAGATCGACTAACTAAAATGGTTCACTTTATACCAACTATGGAGAAAACGTCAGCAGAAGGTTGTTATGACTTGGCAAATCGACTAAGTCATTATTTATATTTCTTTTCTTTTTCTTTTCTTTTATTTTGGACAGGCAAGATAAAAGTGACTCATATGGAAGCGCAGGACTTTAGTGTAAGGTTAGGGTCAGACATTTGTATAAGTAGAGTAGAAAATCCAACAGGAACTCTATCGAGTTCTCCTTGTCAAACGCTGATAAAGGAGTAGTTGGCTTAATTCCAGCTTTGGAGTTGGCTACTCTGACATTAGAACTCAATTCCATGCCTAGAGCACCGTCCGCCTTGGACCTTGCTCAATCTTACTCTTATCTTATCAACCCTCAGCTACTGATTATCATGATCAGCAGCCACCTCCATACATAGCCGGGTCCTTGGCTTAAGGGGACTTTGCAGTCAGTTAGGGACTACAGGTGGAAGTGTAGCACTAAGCCTGGGTGTTATCACTGAGACCTGACCTCGTAAATGGGTAGTATCTAGTAGAATACTTGTCCTTTTCTTGGTATAAACCTCGTGCTGCGCTCCATTGTGAGTTGGTACACGCAGAGGAGTGACGGTTATCTCTTAAGGAGCCATCTAGATTAGAGATCCCATCCGTTGGGTGATAGTCTAACCATAGTATTAGGGCAGTAGTAAGTAAGGCAGTAGGTGTCTGGTTGGATGAAGATCTTGCACCCCAATAGACATAGCATAAGTAAGATCAATCATTAACTCCGTATCCCTTGAGACATTATCATAATGTCTCAAACACAATACAAATGACTTATGAGCAACCTGCTCAATGAGAAGCGTGCCCTCGCTAAATTAAGGGCAGAGTTAGAAGAAAGGAAGGGGAAATTGTATCGATATTGTAAGGAGTTTAGGCACCTGGCCCGAAACTGCAGGAATAGGAGAGAAGAGTAAAAGGGGACCATCATTCCCCAAAATAAATTTGAAGTATTGAGTAGCAGAGTAATGCAGTGTAGGATAGAAGAAAAGACGATAAGGAGCATAAGGAGGTTAAGAGTGAAGTGTTTCAAGTATGGAAAAGAAGAGCACAAATGTAGGGAGTGTCCTCTATCGGAGAAGAAGGAGAAAAGGGTGCCCCAATGGGGGAAAGGCGCACCAAGAAGAGAGGAGGCCGGCGCGTCCCATTAGGGAAAAGGCGCAGGAAGGAGAGAAGAGGTTGAGGAGGATAGAAGAGAAAAAGGCAGCGTACTCTGTAAAGGGAGAAGCACAGCAAAAAGAGTGGAGGAGGAGTTCGTGGGAGGACTTGAGAAAAAGGGCTGAATAGTACTGTGGACCAACAGTGCCACAAAACGCGGAATTGTAGGAGTTGGGGTAGTATGGCCAAGGGGCTATCGTCATATATTTGAAGTGCCCAAGATGTGGCAAAGGAGGATGTTACACGGAAGACGACCGGGGACAAGGAATGCTCCCCTATTGGAAGAGGGAGAAGATAAGTTAGTGTGAATACAGGGGAAGAAAGGAACAGAGCAGTGCACAAGCAAGAGACTCAAGAGGTGCAGCAAGAGAGGAGAGAGCGGCGCAGCCCAGAGAGGCAAAGGTGCAGCAAAGCGGCGCATGGTCAAGAGAACCAGAAAGTGCAGAGAGAGAGAAAGAGAGCGGCGCACCCACAGAGAGGAAAAGTGCAGCAAGAGAGGGGGGTAGTCGAAAGGAGGTTAGGAGAACCTTCAAAATGTTGAGAGAAGTGTGGTTGAATATTGGGATAGAAAAGATAGACATGCATGAAGGTGTGATGATTAAAGCACTCTTAGATAGTGGTGCAACGGGGATGTTTATGGATAGACAGATGGCAGCTAGGCATGGGTTCAAGCTGCAAAAGTTGGAAAGGCCACTAATAGTCAAAAATGTGGATGGAACTGTGAATAGCGGAGGAGCCATAACATACCAAGTAGAGTGCAATGTGTTTTATAAAGGACATGTAGAAAGAATAAGAATGGACATGTGTGACTTAGGAAAAATGGAAGTGATATTGGGCATGCCTTGGTTAGCAGCCCACAACCCAGAGATAAATTGGAAAACCAGGGAAGTTAAGATAACGAGATGCCCACCCTTGTGTGGTGGAAGAAGTCAGAAGAAGGAGAAGGTCAAAAGAATGACCACAGAAGAGAAAGAGAAAATCGTCCACTGGGCGATAGATGATAAAGAAGACTAGGGAAGAGAGGAAGAAATAGAAGAGGACCACAGAAAAATCAAGGAGATGGTCCCAAGAAAGTTTTTGAAGTGGAGAAAAGTGTTCGGGAAGGTAAAGTCAGAGAGGATGCTGACTAGAAAAATTTGGGATCATGCTATAGATCTCAAGGAGACATTTAAACCACAGAAGGGAAAGATCTACCCTCTCTTCAAGAATGAGAGAGAGGAGGTTCAAAACTTTGTGGAGGATTAGCTGAGGAAAGGGTATATCAAACCCTCAAAATTTCTGTAGACGTCGCCAGTATTTTTCGTTGGCAAGAAAGATGGAAGCAAATGGATGGTGATGGACTACCGCAACCTTAATAGCCAGACAGTGAAGAATAATTACCCACTACCACTAATCACAGAGTTAATTGACAACATGGGTAGTAAAAGAGTATTCATGAAGATGGATCTAAGGTGGGGGTTCAACAATGTGAGGATAAAAGAAGGAGATGAGTGGAAGGGAGCGTTT
>Ga0153968_1000117_pt1 | contig 14245 bp, 10 predicted proteins | sample TSGA052MetaG_FD_104729 | JGI IMG/M metagenome (GOLD analysis project Ga0153968, IMG submission 104729) | Attine ant fungus gardens microbial communities from Georgia, USA - TSGA052 MetaG | ecosystem: Host-associated > Fungi > Mycelium > Unclassified | place: USA: Georgia, George L Smith State... | reverse complement strand
TCCTTTAGTAATAAAACAAGATTGATAATGACCATCAGGCTTGATATTAAATACCTAGCAGTTTTTAACTACTTTTCTTCTCTTAGAAAAGTCCATAATCTCATAAACATCTCTGTCTTTAAGCAATTTTAGCTTCTTAAGACAGGACTCAAGCTACCTCTTCTTAGAGTCAGCTTGTAGTTTAGTGACATCTTTAAAGGTTTTTGGTAGAAAATGAGTCCCAGTTGCTCTAAGTGCCAAGAGAAAGCAAATATGCTCTGTTTTCCCTTCTCTTGCAAGGTGTACCATTATGATTGGTAATAGCTGTAGTAGCTGACTTGCCTGCTGGGGGTAGAGCATTCATCCTATTTCCCTTTATATCAATTATGATGGGTTGTTGTCTTACCTAGTCAACTTCATAGTAGATTCTATTTATTTCAACAGTATTGTCCTATTGACTATATGAATAGTATACTCCTCCAATTGGAATAGTATTAGGCTGTGCTTGAATATGTTTGTGAGCATTCTCAAGCATTCTGCATGTCATATCTGGATCAGCCTTACCAAGATATTGTTGCCACTTAGAGCATCTCAAAATATCTGTGAGATGGTAATTCTCTTTATATATATTGCCTTTTCTATGAGGAACTCTAGTCTCATGAGTTGATTTTCTCAAGCTATATCTCAGAGGAGGAACATTTTTTCCTAGCTGTGGATTATTATCTCATTTTTGAGATATCATGTCATGACTTGGCAAAATAGCTAAGTTATTATTTATATTTATATTTCTTTTCTTTTCTTTTAGATTATTAGTAAGGTGGAGCATGGGAAATATCATGTGACTAGTCACAGAGTCACAAAGGGTATGACAGTAGTCACAGTCATAGCATATGACAAAGAAGTCACCTGATGGACATGAGGACTATAGGAGACAAGGTGCATAGCCACAATAGTAATTATATATAGTATAGCAAATTTAACAAGAATTCTATTGAGTTCTTTTTGTCAAATGCTGATAAAGAAGCAGTTGGCTTTATTCCAGCTCAGGAGTTAGCTATTCTAACATATTATAGTTGGGACCTAAGAAGAGATGTACTATGAGAGACCAGCTTCAGGAGAAGATAAGCTTGGGAAATACATTTTAACATCTTTATCTTTAATATCTTCAACCTCTTCAATCTTTACTAAGGACCATTTAGGTGGTGTTAGTAGAGGAGAGGGAGATGGAGATTCTAAGTGAGTTAGTAGATTAGGATGAACTGGAGGAGTAAAGGGTCTAGAATGTACAAGTGTTGGTAGAAAGAGTATTGGAGTAGATTCATCTACACCAAAAGGTCTAGGTGTTGGGAAATCAAGCTGATGTCATGATCTGGTGGAAGTTTCTGGAACATTTCATTAGTATATAAGTTTGTAATTAGTTAGATATACTTATTGGTTTGCAACAGAATACATCTTATTCCAAGTCAAACTAATATGTGACTAGGTTTCTGCAACACCAGGTGCTAATGATTTTATCTCTGGGATTAGTCTACTAGGTGGCTTTTTCTCTTTGGAATAAGAGGATAAACATCTAGGAAAGTGTTCTTCATCAAAAATAGCTTAGATAGAGCAGAATATAATATTCCCTTGTATATGGCAAATAAATCTATAGCTATTATTCTCATACACAATAAATATCATTAGTTCAGAGTGCAGTATAAGTTTATTTGCACAAACTTCATTAGGGAAATATACATATGCTCTACAACCAAAGACATAGAGGTATAATATTTTAGGTTTTTTACCTATGAAGATCTCCTGAGGTGTTTTCTATTTGAGACATTTAATGGGAGTACAGTTGTAAACATGAGTGGCAGTTGCAAAGGCAAACTCCTATCAGGAGTCAAGTAAGTATGCTTTAGATTACATCTTTTCTAGCAGTGTCTAGTTCAACTGTTTTGCTTGACTATTTTGTTGATGTACTTGTCTCATAGACAATCCCCTGTTCATGTAGAAAGAATTGCAATTTCAATGTCATATATTCTTCCCCATTATCAGTATACAGGCATTTAACAGAGTGGAAAGTAGTATTTGACCATAGCTAGTATCACAAACTTCATTCAGCCATATTTCTATCAATTCTTTGACAATTCTCATGGTCTTAAAGGCTACAGAAAGCCCTCAAAAAGACCTTTCAATTGATGCCAGTCATGTCTTGAGGCAATCAATATTGGCTGAGATATTAAGCAGATCAACTAGTAACTACCATGTTACTGTTTATTAAATCACTAATATCTTGAAAACTGCCACAATCAATGCTTTAGTTCTAGGCTCAGCAGAAGCCTTTTTTATAATGCTCAGAATAAGCCTAGAATAATCTCAAGGTGATTAATATTAGTAGAGATATAAAGGCCTCAATATTTGCACATGGACTTTATTAATTACCCATAGATAGTTATCTGTCCTTTTCTTAGAACAAAGAACAACCTCCATATGGTTAAGTTATCACTATTTCTAGTACAAAGACACTACCTATTAAATTAAATTATTATTATACCGTGTATTACTGTAGTCTAATATATAAGCTGTGCTTAGATAAGCATGCTTGCTTCTTTGTCTTAACTGCCATATCATAGAACCTCTCTGCTTCTCTTGAGATCTCTCTTTCCTATCAGGCTATCTATCAATATCTATTGGATAAAGCAGTGAGTAGGCTATTATTTGTCCCTACTGTAATTGCTGCTCTCTATCCTTCTAACAGATTATGGGCCCCGGTTTGCCCTGACCTCCTTTGGTACTCTCAAGCTGCCTCAGTTGATGGAAAGAACTTGACTAGCTTGCTAACTTGTTATAGATTGAGATGATCTCCCTGTTGAATTACCTTATGCCCATAGGATCCTCTTCTCCTTTGCAAATGCTATGGCCCATGGCTGTTTAGAATGAAGCACTGTGCATTCATTGCTGTATCTGCTCCCTAAAATAAGCTAATTTCTTAATGATAGCTATGACCAGTTTAATATTCACCATTCCTCATCTCTCCAGCCCTACTGTTTACCCATTTTGGGCAATCAGTATGCATTTCTCTACTGTTTTCTTCCACTCTCTAACTATCTTAGCTCAGTCCCCTGCAACTAGGGACTTTGTAGTATCAAGTAGTATAGTCTATATGGCTCAATATGATAATAAATTTGTGTTGCCTGCATTGCCTATAGCTGAGAATTTACAAAGATGTGATAGAGTACTATGCACTACATGCAAGGATAAAGAAGTGTCATATGACCACTCTTATAATGATGAATAGTTCTTGGACTCTGGTACCTCTGCCCATTTTACTCCTTTTGAGTCTAACTTTGTTTCTATGACTCAAGGAAATTATGGTTGTATTAAGACAGCCAATTCTAAAGTACCTCTTTTTATGGTTGCTGTAGGAACTGTCCTTATAGAACATGAAATCATTGACCCTAAAGACAGGACAACCAGAACTGCTATCTCTAAACTATGGCCAGTATACTATGTTCCTGGCATGATCATATACCTTCTCTCTACTGGACAATTAATCCAATCTGGATTGAGTATAGAAGGCACAATAGATGGTTTAATCTTTTGCAACTCATCTGGTGATGTTGTTCTCTCTGCCCTACCTAATCTTTGGGGGAGCATCCAGGTTGTGAGAATATGTATCATTAAGAACAATGTTCCTAATCCTATGAGCCTTGTCACAAGGCACCCAGACTATGAGACAATTCATTGTTAACTTGGGCACATCTCTGATAAAGCTATTAGACATAATATTGAAAGTGCTAAAAAGATCTGCTTCCCTAACAAGAAGCATGTGTGCTACAGTTGTACTTTAGGAAAGCTGCACTAGTATAGTTTCCCTGAGAACCCTAAGTGTTCTAGTGAGACTCTTGGATTGATCCATTCAGATCTCCTTGAGCTCCCTACTTTGTCATACTCTAAATATAAGTAGGTGATTACATTTCTTGATGACTATTCCTTCTATTGCAGAGTTGCCTTCTTGCACAAAAAATCAGATACTATAGAAGCAATTAAAGCTGTTTTTTAGTTGTAGTCGAATACTACTTCTGTTATATGATAGAAAATAATGATTTTAATAAAATAATTTCTTTTATATTTCATTTATTACTAAATTTTGCTCCTGAACTCCTGTTATTTACTTCTATAGAATCATGATATAGACTAGTCACTTGTACTCCTTCTATTCTAGACATAGTATAAGTACTCTATTAGTTACATCCTAGTTCCTTAGTTCATAGATTAATGTCTCTTATGTGTTTTATCCTTCTTTCCATCAATCTATATATTATTTCTCTTCTAAACTCCTGGTAACAATTCTATCCTCCTGAAATATGTAACTATACGCTGTTACACCGCAAGCAAATTTTCCGCAGAAGATAACATTTGATACACTTTATACCAATGAATTCTTAATTAGAGTTTGCTCTAGAACCCTTTCTATATCCTCAGAATGTATTACCATATAATAAAGACATTGAGCAAGGGAGAACCAAACCAGAGCTTATGTTGATATCTCGGGAGGCAAGCAGGATGAGCTAGCATTAGGTTTAGGAAAAAAGTCATAGAAGGACTACATTCTAGATCCATTATAGGATGGAACCAACTTAGAGATAAGGCAGACTGGGACTCTAAAACCAGTAGTGTTTGGACAGTAGACTTAGATAAATAGACTCTAATTGCAATTAAGCATTAATAGCATCAGATCAATTATGTTTAGATAAATGAGTCCTAGGACACAACTTGGAGATACTAGACATTGAGTGGGGCTTACTAACTACTTAACAGGTAACCAAGGAGGGCCCTCTTACAAAGCAACATCAAAGGAAGTGATGGGAGATTAGGAAGAATATTCTAGAGAGAAGTGACGATAAAGACGCGTTATTTTTAATGGGAAGGATTTGATAAAGAGGACGGTCACCATAAGAACGCGTCATCACTAGGAATTGGGACAGACTTAGTGCAAGAAAAGGTTGAAGGAACATCAAAAGTAGTAATAGTTTTCTTTTTATATTTTATTCCTTGAGTTTCAGGGCTTTGGAATCATTTTAATATAGTATCCAGTGTGCAGTTGGATAGGAGAGAAATCTCTTGACTCCTACCTCCATCTATACTGCCTCTGGAATCGTGAATGTGAATCTATTGAGAGTAAGAAGACTAGGACCAGTAGAGTGTTTTGAGAAGAACTAGAATATACCCAGAACTCAATCTAGGGAAAAGATGCAGATGTAACTTAGGCAGGCTTTGGAGAGGACAGCAGGCTGGGAAAGCTTGGCTAGGTGCACACTTGGATTGCATTACACCTGTAAGGTTCGGTGTTGGGGGTGCAGACAAGAGGGCAACTGAGTGTGGAGGGTCCATGAGTAATCAACTAACTGTATTTTCCAGAGGAGCTTTTGTCATGGTGTGTAAAGGTTGACACCTTAGAGAGACTATGCAACAATGATCTAGAGAGATTTTACAATCCTTTTACAATCACCAATATATATTTTATTGGAGCTGCATATAATTCCTACTTTCTAATTATTTATAAACCTTTATCTTTGATTATCTCCCCTCGAACCTTTAGCATACAATTGGGAGCTAGCATATTATTATTTTGTTTGTCCCAGTATACAATTCTCTTTTGTACCCTTTTATCACAATAGTAGATTAAGGCACAGTGCATGAGCTGAGACCAAGGTTATTTCCTAATTTTGTTGTCAATCTCTTTTTTCCTTAGAATAACCCTGTTCCATTCCAGGTTATTTTGTCTCTACTCCACACATTCATGACAACTTCTCACTCTGTTAAATGCTTGCATACTGATAATAGGGGAGAGTATATAACATCAGAATTATAATCCTTTTTATATGAACAGGGAATTGTCTATGAGACATGTATATCAACAAAATGGTCAAGTAGAACAGTTGAATTAGACACTGCTAGAAAAGGTGTAATCTATGCAATTTGAAGCATGTTTACCTGATTCTTGGTGGGAGTTTGCTTTTGTAACTGTTACTCATGTCTATAACCATACTTTCATTAAATATCTTAAATAGAAAACACCTTAGGAAATCTTCACAAGTGAAGAACCTAAAATATCACATCTCTGTGTCTTTGGCTGTGAAGCATATGTGTATTTTCCCAATGAAGTTCGTGCAAATAAACTTACACTGCACTCTGAACTAATAATATTTATTGGGTATAAGGATAATAGCTATAGATTTATTTACCACACACAAGGGAATGTTATATTTTACTCTACCCAAGCTATCTTTGATGAAGAACACTTCCCTAGATGTCCATCTTTTCACTCTAGAGAGCAAATGCCTCCTGGTAGACTAACCCCAGAGATAGAGTCATTAGCACCTGGACCTTTTGGTGTAGATAAACCTACTCCAACACCCTTTCTACCAACACCTGCATATCCTAGACCCTTTACTCCTCCAATCCCTCCTAATTTGCCAACTCACTCAGAATCTCCATCTCCCTCTCCTCCACTGATACCACCTAAACAATCCTCAGTAAAAATTGAAGAGGTTGAAGATGTTGAGATGCATTTCCCAAGCCCTTCTTCTCCTAAAGCTAGTCCCTCACAGTATACTCCTCCTCAGGTTTCAACTGTAATACCTCAAAAACAAGGTAGTAACCTGTAGCCAGGAGAAGATGTTCCTTCTCTGAGATATGGCTTGAGGAGATCAACCTGTGAGACTAGAGTCCCTCACAAAGAAGGCAATATATATAAAGAGAATCGCTATCCTACAGATATCTTGAGACACCCTAAGTAGCAACAACATCCTGGTGAGATTGATCTAGATATGGTATGCAGAATGCTTGAGAATGCTCACAGATATATTCAAGCACAGCCTGACACTATTCCAATTGGAGGAGTATACTATCTATATAGTTAATGGAACAATACTGTTGAAATAAATAGAATCTGCTATAAAGTTGATTGGGTAGGATAATAACCTATCATAATTGACATAGAAGAAAATAGGATAGATGCCCTACCTCCAGTAGGTGAGTCAGCTACCACAGCTATTACTAATTATATGGTATACCTTATAAGAGAAAGGAGAACAGAGTATATTTACTTTCTCTTGGTACTCAGAGCAACTGAGACTCATTTTCTACCAAAAACCTTTAAAGATATCACTAAACTACCAGCTGACTCTAAGAAAAGATGGCTTGAATCTTACCTGAAATTGCTCAAAGACAAAGATGTTTATAAGATTGTAGACCTTCCTAAGAGAAGAAAAGCAGTCAAGAACCACTAGGTATTTAACATCAAGCCTGATAGTCATTATTGATCTCGTCTTGTTGCTAAAGGATTTTCTCAAGTTGAAAGCATTGACTTTGATAAATTATTCTCTCCAGTTGTCTGCTATAAAACTATGTGACTGTTTCTTACTATTGTTGCACTTGAGAATTTAGATATCCAAAGCATTAACATCAAAACAGTCTACTTATATAGTAATCTGAATGAGGAAATCTATATGGAGCAGCCAGAAGGTTTCAAACTACCTGGGAAAAAAAACAAAGTCTAGTGACTTCACAAAGCATTGTATAGCCTTAAGCAAGCTAGCTTTTCCTGGTTATACATAATGACTAAGTCAATGCTTGCCCTAGGATTTAAGAGATGCAAATCCAATGCTGGTATATACTACTATCACGATAAAAAGACTAAAGCACTTGTTATAGCAATTGTCTATGTCAATAATGTCTGCTTTATGAGTACTAAAGGTTCTTTGCTCCTCAATGAGTTGAAGCAGAAATTTATGGCTAGATGGAAATGTCTTGACCTTGGTGAAACCACAGAGTTCCTAGGTATGCATATAAGCCATGATCATAAAAATTGAAAGATATTTATTGATCAATGTGAGTATTTGAAGAAAGTACTGGCTATCAAATATGGGAGGCAAATAACAGAGAGAAGGAATTATAAATAGATTTATAACTCCAGAATAGATGTATAGTACTACTTTGGAGAATAGATAGTACTTAGTGATGGTGGGAAACCTAAGAAAGTAGGCTCCGGTGAACAGGACAAAACATAGGAGCAGAGTATGACTTTTAATGAATGACCTTGGCTTTAACTTATGTGTTACACCCTGATCTCTGGTTATAAGGTCATTTGCTTATTTCAGAATGAGGGTAAGTCAACAGAGTAGAGGTCCTAAGGATATAGAATAGAGACAGAAATAGACAAGGATAGGATTAGGACCAAATAATATTCATTTACAAACTAAGAAATTACACTGTAACTACTCAGTACTTATAGGTAGTTTGGAATAGAAGAAGAGTAGTCTACTATGCTATCCTACTATTATTGATTTTTTAGGAGAATTATTAGGAGAAATATATTACATAATTGTCAGATTTCCAGAATATGATACTAGCACACTTTAATGTTGTGACTAATTCTACTCATACTTGTTATTGAAGGACTGTGATAGTTCTTAGTGATCACCTTAGGTGGATGTTCAGGAAAAACTCAATAGAGTTCTTTGTTGAATTGGACTACTACTTATACTATTCTTACAGTGGCTGTACTACTATTAGTCTATGATCACATGTCCTTCTAGAATGTTCTTTAATCACCTGATCTTGTCATGTGATCTGATTACCTAAGTTCATATGCTATTTATATCCTGATCCCATTGTATGTCTTAAGGTTTTGAACTAGGTGTTCAAATATATAGGAAACTAATTCCTTTTTGGGGCTCTCATAACAATACTCCATTACCATCTGAGTTTAGCTTTAAACCAAATGAAAAGCAGTATGATCCTAAATTTCACCAAAAGTACCAACAACTAGTTGGTTCTCTAATATACTTGATGATTAGCTCGAGACCAGATATTGGCTTTGCAGTTGTCAAGTTAGCTCAATAGATGGTAAACCCTTTCAATGATCATTATCGAGTTGGGTTACACCTCTGTAGATACTTGCTTGCCACTCACAGATATTAGCTTGTCTATAATAGATCAAGCAATGAATTGCTTGTAACATACTCTGATTCTGATTGGGGCCAAGACCATGAGCATTACAAGTCAACTACTGGCTATTTTACTATACTAGCTCAAGGAATCACTTCCTAGTTAAGTTGCAAACAGAAATCAGTAGCCCTCTCCTCTACTGAGGCCAAGTATATAGTGCTCTCTGATTGTAGCCACCAACTTGTCTAGACATCAAATTTCCTGTGTGAGATTGGCTTTGATATTCCTGTCCCTCACCTCTATGGTAATAACCTTGGATTACTCTTTTGGAGCACTAACCCAGTGCAAGGAAAAGGTCCAAACATATTGACATCTGGTATTACTATATCAGGGATGCAATAGAGAATGACAAAATCAAACCATACTACATTGACAAAGCTAGGGATCCTACTGATATCTTGACTAAGAATCTTAGCCAAGTACTATTTCATCAGTTCTGTCTACTCCTTGGTTTGGAGGTTCTATAACCTTTCCTTTTAATTTATATTGTTACTCAATGACTACTTTGAGTGAGGGAGAATGTTAAATTAAATTATTATTGTACTGTATATTACTGTAGTCTAATATATGAGCTGTGCTTAGATAAGCATGCTTGCTTCTTTGTCTTAACTGCCATGTCACAGAACCTCTCTGCTTCTCTCAAGATCTCTCTTTTCTATCAGGCTATCTATCAATATCTATTGGATAACCTAGTGAGTAGGCCATCATTTGTTCCCACTGTAATTGCTGCTCTCCATCCTTTTAATACTACCATATGTAGAACAATAGGTAATAGCATGTAATGATCTGTTCTAGTGCACAGACCATCACTTTTTGTATTTAAGGACTCATAGTCTAAGGATTAGACCTCAGACTTAATAACATCTTTTGTTACTTATCTAACTTCATATTTTTGAACTTTTTAAAGTATCAAAGCACCTATCACAAATAGTAAGTGACCATTTGTGATAGCTAGAAAACAGCTTTACTTGCTTCTGCAGTATCTGATTTTTTGCACAAGAAAGCAACTCTGCAATAGGAGGAATAATCATTAAGAAATATAATCACCTACTTATACTTAGAGTATGATAAAGTAGGGAGCTCAAGGAGATCTAAATAGATCAATCTAAGAGTCTCACTAGAATGCTTAGGGTTCTTAGGAAAACTATGCTAGTATAGCTTTTCTAAAGCGCAACTGTGGTATATGCTTCTTGTTAAAAAAGCAGATCTTCTCAGTATCTTCAACATTGTCTGAAATATGTCTCATGGCTTCATCAGAGATATGCCCAATATGATAATGAATTGTCTTATAATCTGGGTATTTTGTAACAAGGTTTACAGGATTAGGAACATTATTCTTAATGATATATGTTCTCACAACCTGGATGCTCCCCCAAAGGTTAGATAAGATAGAAAGGACAACATTACCAGATGAGTCACAAAAGGTTGAACTATCTATTGTACCTTCTATACTCAATCCAGATTGGAGCAACTGCCTAGTGAAAAGAAGATGCATAGTCATGCTAGGAACACAGTATACTAGCCATAGTTTAGAGATAGCAGTTCTAGTTGTCCTGTCTTTGGGGTCAATGATTTCATGTTCTATAAGAATAGCTCCTATAGCAACCATAAAAAGAGATGCTTTAGAATTGGCTATTTCAACATGACCATAATTTTCTTGAGTTACAGAGACAAAGTTAGACTCAAAAGGAGTAAAATGGACAGAGGTATTAGAGTCCAAAAACCATTCATTATTGTAAGAGCAGCCATATAGCACTTCTTTACCCTTATATTTAGTGCATAGCACATCTACATAGATTCTCAGCTATAGGTGATATAGGTGAAACAAATTTATTATTACATTGAGCTATATAGACTATACTACTCAATGTTACAAAGTTCCTAGTCATAGCCATTACATTGGCACAAGTTATAAGGGACTAAGCTGAGAATAGTAGAGAATAGTAGAGGAATGCACATACAGGTTATATTCAGAAATTTGATTATTCAAGTCTCAATCCTTAGGACTTCCTAAAGATACTATATTATCAGCATTGGCTGACTCCCCTAAAGTAGATATGTTTGTCACTAAAGGTAGGTCAACATCTATCTTGGATGGACTACTTTGAACCTGAGAGAGAGGAGCCTTTAAAGAAGGCTCAGTGATTTTGGAAACAAATGCCTCAGTAGGAGTAGGATCAGGGAATTTCCTAGCCAAGTGCTCATCATATAGTTTTAGTGCTCTATCTTGTGCATACACCAATGGACCACAAATTGGACCAATTTGGAAAGAACACTGCTCAGAGAGTCGATCAGTGAACTTAGATACTCTAGCTTTTAACTAAGGCTTGGGAGAGAGAGAATGAGTAGGAGGAATAACAGTAGCCATACTTGCAAAAGCAATAGCACTGAAGGCTTGGTAGTCATCACTATTGAGGAATTTTGAGGGGTCATCTACCTGGTATACTTTACCATCTCACTTTCCTTGACCACACTTTTTCTTTTGTTGCTAGGAGGAATTTCCTTGTATCTGCTACTGCTGCTACTGCTGAGAAAACTGCTACTGCTTGTCCTGGGGATTCTTCTTCCAAGAGAGAGGACAATTACCTCTAGGAACACCTGAGTACCAAGCAGTATGAGCACTAGTTGATCTTTGGGAGAACTCAGACTGAATAGCCAAGCTCACAAAATCCCAAGTCAACTGAGAGAGCAAGGTCTAGGAAGTGAGAATAGAAGTGGCTAAATTATCCCAAGATTAAGAGATAGCAGATAAGAGCATTATTGCACAGATGAAGAGGAGACATTACATTTGTTTCTCTTTAGCCTAGTATAGAGAGTATCAAGTTTTGCAATCTGGGGAGCAGGGTTGCTATTCCCAGAGGTCTGAAAATATCTGGTATGCTGGTAGTCTGCAAAGACAGAAGTAGGCCCAGAAGAGCTATACTTATTGTGCAAATAATTCCAAAGAGACTCTATATTCTCTTTTCCATGCATAAGGATATTATGAGCTAGGAATGAGTTCATTATCCCAAGGGCCTAAGAATCAAGGCTACTGTACCTAGCATACTCATCTTGATCCTAAGCAAAAGGAATAGTGGGGGAAGTGAGCATATTCTTGATATTATAAGAAGAACTAGGCATGGTAATTATAGCAAGACAGGACTATACACTGATTGCTCAAAATGGGTAAACAGCAGGGCCAAAGAGATAAGATATAGTGGATATCAAACTTGTTATAGCTATCATTAAGAAATCAGCTTAGTTTAGGAAGCAGATGTAGTAAAGAATATGCAGTACTTCATCCTAAACAGCTATAGGCCATAGCATTTGTGAAGGGAGCAGAGAATCCTATCACAAAGGGTCACTTACTTATTTGTGATTGCTGATTTAGAACTTAAAAAGTTCAAAAATGTGAAGTTTAGATAGTGACAAAAGAAGTTGTTAAATCTAAGGTCTAACCCTCAGACAAGGAGTCCTTATATATAGGAAAGTAATGGTTTGTGCACTAGGACAGGCCATCACATGCTACTACTTATTATTCTATATATAGTAGTACCTTTGTACTCAAAATAGCAATAACTTAACTATATAGAGGCTGTCCTTTGTTCTAATTAAAGACAGATGACTATCTATGAGTAATTAATTAATGTTTATATACAAATATTGAGGGCTTCATATCTCTACTAATATCAATTACCTCAAGGTTGTTCTAAGCTTATTCTGAGTGTTATGAAGAAGGCTTCTGCTGAGCCTAGAACCAAAGTATCAATCATGGCAGTTCCCAAGATATTAGTAATTTAATAAATGGTAACATGGTGGTTATCAGTTGATCTACTTAATATCTTGGCCAATACTGATTGCCTTGAGATGTGACTAGCATTAATTGAAAGGTCTTTTTAAGGGCTTTCCATAGCCATTGAGACTGAGAGAATTGTTGAAGAATTAATGAAGATATGACCAAATGAAGTTTGTGATAAATCCTGTGGGCATAAGGTAATTCAATAGGGAGATCATCTCAATCCCCAACAGATCAGCAAGCCAGTCAAGTCCTTTTCATCAACTGAGGCAGCTTGAGAGTGCCAAAGAAAGTCAGGGCAAACTGGGGCCCATAACCTGTTAGAAAGAAGAGAAGTAGCAATTACAGTAGGGACAAATGATAGTCTACTCACTGGGTTATCCAACAGATATTGATAGATAGCCTGATAGAAAAGAGAGATCTTAAGAAAAGCAGAGAAGCCCTTGTGATGTGGCAGTTGAGACAAAGAAGCAAGTGTACTTATGTAAGCATGACTCATATATTGATCTATGATAATATATAGTACAATAATCATCTAATTTAATTTAACAATTAGCCTAACTACTAGCAAAAGTATTAACTATTTGTGCTATGTTTGCTGCTGACATAATTGTTAGAATATTGAATGCTATACTGAAATCAGTCTTATGTCTTATACTATCTCACCCTATTGTTTCATGTTTTATTGTTTTGTGTAGAATAAATAGTCAAAATAATAATGAAGTACGTTTTTAATGAGTTTCTTCTATTATTGTGTTGCTTGTTCTCAACTCAACAACAATCTCATAGCTACTATTGACACCTGGAGAGCTATCTTCCCATGCTTGACTAAGATATATATCCTGTTGGTTTCTTTATTTGGCCAAAATCATGTGGTGTCAACTTTGTAGTCCACACTACTAGGCAGGGGTTCAAACTTGTGCATTCCTATCACCTGCCAAAGGCAAGGATGCTATCCCTCAGTGTCATCATATCTAGTGTCATGAACTATCTCTCTAAGTTATTTTTATTTTTTCTTTCCATTTTCTTTTCATTTATTTTCTATAAATAGCATGGAAAAGTTACATTACATGTCATAACATATAATGTCACACATAGTTTGGTTAGGATTGCAGGTGCAGGATAATAGTATACAGACTAGCTAGAATATGTATAAGTAGACAGACTTAATACAGCAAGGACTCTGTTGAAGAGAACTGCAGCACCCAGACTTTATGCTGACATCATTCTTTCTCCATTTTTGATGCCTAATTATATCCCATACTCCACCTTTGTCTCCATTTCTCATTAGCCTCTTATAGGCATCCAGCAACCCCCTTTTAATACTGCACTTTGCATAGTCACTCTCTCAGTCGTCTACCTTAATAGGTAACTCCTGAGGTGAGACCATTATTCACATATAACTTAACCACTAGGAACTGACCTCACAAGTAGATATATATTCTAATAGGTACTCAGTCATCTACCTTAATAGGTAACTCCTGAGATATATAT
>Ga0153968_1000116_pt1 | contig 14252 bp, 10 predicted proteins | sample TSGA052MetaG_FD_104729 | JGI IMG/M metagenome (GOLD analysis project Ga0153968, IMG submission 104729) | Attine ant fungus gardens microbial communities from Georgia, USA - TSGA052 MetaG | ecosystem: Host-associated > Fungi > Mycelium > Unclassified | place: USA: Georgia, George L Smith State... | reverse complement strand
GCTAGGTCTACTCTGCTCTTGCCAAGTTACTGGGTTATCTACTACTGACCCCACAGCAATTCCCCCTTTGCTTTGGCTTATCTCAGCAACTTGGAACTTGTCTTTTTTCATAAAGAATTTCAGGTATCATCTCTATAGCTTTCTAAGGCTCTTTGTTACTCCTTTGTTTCTGATTGTAGTAGATCAGTTTTGATGTGCTCCTATTCTTAGCCATCACTGATTGAATGATGCTATGGCTATTCTTATTTCCTACTGGGCTGCTGGTTTTGTTTCTTTGATGGGTGTTTTTCTAGACTTTTTCACATAAGGCTTCTTTCTTCTAACTAAGCTGCTATTCTTAGTGATGATGCTGTAGGGCTGCAGGCTCGACTCCACTGGTTCTTGAGTGATTGGCCTATTAGTAGTAGCAACCTTATGTCCCTAGGTATACTATTACATAGCTAAGTAGCTAGCTTTTGGTGATGAAGTTCTCTATGCCTTCTCTGTAAGGGAACACCTCCATTTCCACCCCTGAACAGCTTGACAACACTCCAGAGCTACCTTAGCCTGTTTACTAGTGATACTTAAACACACTAGTTTAGCTCCGGTCCTGCTAACCCTGACACTAAGAGATGTATATAATATAAAGGATCCCTCCAGGAGCCTCATCCTAATCTCTAAGGATTCTCCTAGAGGTGAGTTGTATCATAACCACAATCTGTAATATTACTGAGAATTCTCCTGGAGTCTTGTGCCCAGTTGCTCTTACAACAGATTAGGATCTTAAAGTGGAGCCTTGAACTATCCCAGTGGATAGCCACCTAATAGGTTGTTCTCCCCTGCTATACCCAACCCTCCGAAAAATCTACTCTTCAGATGTCATTGCCCCCGAACACCCCTCAAGGTGTAGCCAACGCCCTAGGATACCTGCAACACTATCTGCAGAAGCTTATGGAGAGACAACATGTCTCAGAAAGTAATATTAACTCCACCCTAGCAGCCCTGACCACATAGCTACAGCAGCTCACACAGTTAGTGGCTAACCCCCCTCCTCTGGCTGTACCAAACACACCTCCCCCACCCATACCATCCCCTCTGGTGTCTCTGTCCCTTGCTCTGCCAGCACAACGAACTCACTCCAAGCTCTTCTGCCCTCTGGACTTCAACGGAGAACGTCACAACGGCCGCGCTTTTCTGAACTCCTGCTCTCTCTATATACACCTAGCCCCGGAGCAGTTCCATGATGAACAGGAAAAGATTCTCTGGGCTCTCACATTCTTCAAAGGAGGTCGTGCTGCCAAGTGGTCCAAAAACGTGTTCTGTCAAGAAGCGAACACTGGTGTTTTCCCCATCCAAACCTGGGGAGACTTTGAACAACAATTCCAGCTGCACTTCTTCCCTGTAAATGTGAAAGCGGACGCGATCAACACTTCAGAAGGGACCTCCTACCACCAAGGAAATTAGACGGTAGATGACTATTTGGATAGCTTCCAAGCCCTGGTCTCTAACGCTGGTTATATAGATCCCCAGACACTAGTAGTGAAATTTTGGCGAGGTCTCAGACTAGGCATCCAAAACCAGATTGCCACCATGCACTATGGACAGCCAGCTGATACCGACCCCGATACGTGATATAGAGCAGCATGGAGAATTGACCAAGCACGCCTCGCAAATGAAGCCTTCCAGTCTATGTCGTATTCTGCCCCTTCCGCATCACTCAAAACTGTCTCCGCCTGGCCCCCACCATTGCCCATGGCAAGGTTACCCCTTGCTCCGCCCCCTCTGGTCACTCCAAAGCCTCCACCGACCACTCTGTCTATGGGAGTCCCCATAGACGTGGACGCCACTAGAAAAGCAAGGTCTTTGCTTCTGTGAGGGTGCTACTGATGCAGAGACACAAACTATGTAGTCTGGGATTGTCCCCACCGAATGGACGTCCGTCAACTCACCACAGAGCAGCAGGAGGAATTGATTGAAGATCTGTTGGTGTTGAAAAATGCAGTTCTGATAGAAAAGGCTTGTCCCCTGGAGGAAGAGGATTTTGCGTAGCACAGCCAGCGATAAGTGCGTCCCGGTCGCCAGTAAATAAGTTCACTGTATTGACTATAGAAGACCCCAATACAATTGACAGTGAACTAGTAGATGCACCCCCCCCTATCCCCCTTATCTTGGCTCCGCTCCACAGACCCAAGTGGGAGAAAAGACTGCCCAAGCTCCTTTCGATCAGCACTTTGGACATGCAAGGGACATCCCTACTCCTGCCAGTGGAAATTGGAACTATGGACACAAGCAAACTACACTTTGTCGAAGCTCTCCTAGACTGTGGAGCAACCGGAAGCCTCATCAACAGGGATTTCGTCCATTCGAAGGGGATGAATACCCAGACCCTCTCACATAACATCCTCGTCTTCAATGTCAACAGTTCCCCCAACGAGGCAGGACAAATCTCCAAAGTTGTGGATGTAGTTCTCTGGTACAAGACTCATTTCAAAAGGATGCTCCTAGCTGTCTCCGGACTTGGGCAACAGAGTCTAATCCTAGGCTATGACTGGCTCAAGGACCACAACCCCAAGATTGACTAGGAAAAAGGAGAGGTTGAAATGACTCGCTGTCCCCTCCGCTGCGAGGGAGGACACGCCCTGCGGAAGGAATAGACTTGCCAGAAGAGGATTGAACTCCGAGCCCTTCAATCTTATCATGACAGACCCACACCCCTACTCCAAGAAGAGCTAGAGCCAGAGGAGGAGCCTCCACAAATGCACTACTCGAGTTGGGAGCTCAGAGACCGACTGTTCTTTACACGTCTCCTCCTGGAGGTTGACTTGGTCGACCTCCGAGCCACGACCACAACATCTCAACGCCTCGTGGAAGGAGCTAGATGCAGTGTAGAAACACAGGCCACTGTCACTCTGCTACTAGCCTATATTGTGGAGTTTCAATCCGTGTTCGCTAAGGAGAACTTTGACATCCTACTGGAGTACGGCAAATGGGATCACGCGATTGAACTAACCCCCAGAGCAAAGCCTAAGTCGTCAAAAGTGTACCCCCTGTCTCCGTTGAAGCAAGCAAAGTTAGATGCCTTCCTGGAAGAGAACCTCTGCACCGGATGAATCCGACCTTCAAAATTCCCTATTGCAGCCCCTGTGTTCTTCATAACAGATACCCTCTCCCCCTCATCTCTGAATTGTCTCCCAACTCTGTGGAGCCCAGTATTTCACAAAACTGGACATCTGCTGGGATTTCAATAATGTACGCATCAAGCCTGGAGACGAATAGAAGGCAGCCTTCTGCACTAATCATAGCCTCTTTGAACCCCTCGTAATGTTTTTTGGAATGACCAACAGCCCTGCTACCTTCTAGCCTATAATGAATGACATCTTCAGAACCGTCATAGTGAAAGGGATTGTCGTAGTATACTTGGACGACATTTTGATCTTTATGAAGACAGAAGAGAAACATGAACAGGTGGTCCGGAGGGTCTTGGAAATACTGACAGAACATAAGTTATTCCTCCATCTGGAGAAGTGTGAGTTCTACCGGAAACAGATTGAATACCTCGGACTAGTCATCTCGGAGAACAAGGTTGTGATAGACCCTGTTAAAGTCACTGGAGTCCATGAGTGGCCCATCCTGGAAAACCGGACTGATGTACAAGCTTTCATAGGTTTCATCAACTTCTACCGTCGCTTCATTCAAGACTTCTCAACCACAGCTCGACCCCTCTTCAACCTCACTTGCTCCAATCAGGCCCTGGAACTGGGGTACCAAGAAACAGGAAGCCCTTGAATGTCTCAAGATGGCAGTGACCACTGCTCCGATCCTAGCATCACCCCAAGACTCGGAACCCTTCCGTATCAAGGCTGACAGTTCAGATTTTGCCTCCAGAGCCGTCCTCTCTCAGCAACTATCCGGAGGAGAAAAATGGTACCCAGTGGCTTTCTATAGCAAATCCCTGTCCCTGGTGGAACAGAACTATAAGATCCATGACAAGGAGATGCTTGCTATCATCTGCGCACTGGAAGAGTGGAGGCACTTTCTGGAAGGGGCCTAGCACCCAGTAGAAATCTGGTCAGACCACAAGAACCTAAAGTACTTCATGACAGCTAAGAAACTCAACTGTCGCCAAGTCCATTGGTCTTTATACTTGGCTCGCTTCGACTTCAAGTTGATTCATTGCCCAGGATGCTCCATGGAGAAGCCAGACACTTTATCGTGGAGACTAGACCATGGCAACGGAGCCTCCGACAATGAAGACGTAGTCCTTTTACGACCAGAGCTCATAGCAGTCCAAGCCCTTAAAGAACTTCACCTGAAAGAACCGGAGCGAGACATGCTTAGAGAAATTTGTCAAGGGAACTAGAGAGGTGACCAGGAAGAGCCCATAGCAAAGGCAGCAAGAGAACTCCAGCAAGCATCGAGTAAGACAGTCCATTCTGTGGAGTGGTCGGAAGATGACAGAGTACTCCAGTTCAGAGGCAAAATCTACATTCCCCGGAATTTGGACTTACAAAGGCGGATAGTCTTGCTGTGCCACGATACAAAGGTTGCTGGACATTCCGGATGCTGGAAAACACTGGAGTTGGTATCTAGGAACTACTGGTGGCCTCAAATGTCTAGGTATATCAGACAATATGTCAGCACCTGTGACCTCTGCCTTAGGACGAAACTGATAAGGCAGGCTCCGGTAGGCAAACTGCATCACCTCCAGATCCCAGACTCGTAATGGGACATGCTTAGCATGGATTTTGTTGTGGAACTCCCCCTCTCCTCCGAACACGATGCAGTGATGACAGTGGTAGACTTGGTGTCAAAACGGGCACACTTCATTTCGACGTACATGACGGTGACAGTGAAAGGCACAGCCAGGCTTTTCTTACATCAAATCTGGAAACTCCATGGTCTTCTGAAGTGTGTAGTCTCAGACCACAGACCTCAGTTCGTCACTTGTTTCACCAGAGAGCTTTACCACCTACTAGGAATAAAGTTGGCGTTCTCTATAGCCTGGCACCCCCAAACCAACGGACAGACGGAACGCGTCAACCAAGAATTGAACCAGTATCTCCAGCTATTTGTAAACAAACGGCAAGATGATTGGTATGACCTCTTACCTATGGCAGAGTTCCAGCACAACAATCATGTCCACTCTACTACCCAACAGCCTCCGTTCCTACTTGACACTGGACGCATTCCTCACATGAGCTTCAAACCCCAACAGAACCACTCTGATCTAGAGATGGTCAACAAGTTTACAGAAAGGATGAGAATGGCAATCAAAGAAGTGAAGTCCACAATCTGCAAGGTACAGGACGACATGAAAAGATACTACGACCGTCGAAGAACTCTGGCTCTGGTGTTCTGACTGGGCGACAAGGTCTTTCTCAATGCATTGGATATTTGCACTACACGCCTCTCACAGAAACTCTTGCACCGACAGCTTGGCCCCTTTATAGTAGAATGGTGGATCAGACCTATGGCCTATCACTTAAGGCTGCCACATTGGATGGAGTTGCTTCATCTAGTGTTCAATGTAGTAAAGCTCACTCTGGCTCCAAACGACCCAATTACAGGATGCAAAACAGAGGACCACCTACCATCTATAGTTGTTGACGGAGAAGCGGAGTGAGAAGTAGAGGAAATACTCGACAGTCATTGGCATCAGAGAAGATTCCAGTACCTCATTAAGTGAAAGGGATATGGCCGCAAACACAGTTCCTGGGAGTCCGCTTCCGAAGTTTCTGCACCAAAACTCATAGTGGAGTTCCATCGCAAATACTCCGGAGCTCTGAGACACGTCTAATGTGCAGAGTTTGACAACATTTTTCATTCCAAGTCCATTGCTCCGAGACGTAGCAATCTTGAAGGGGGGTGAATGTAAGGGGACACCTCCATTTCCACCCCTGAATAGCTTGACAACACTCCGGAGCTACCTTAGCCTGTTTACTAGTGATACTTAAACACACTAGTTTAGCTCCGGTCCTGCTAACTCTGACACTAAGGGATGTATATAATGTAAAGGATCCTTCTAGGAGCCTCATCCTAATCTCTGAGGATTCTCCTAGAGGTGAGTTGTATCATAACCACAATCTGTAATATTACTGAGGATTCTCCTGGAGTCTTGTGCCCAGTCGCCCTTACATTCTCTGCTACCTATCAGGTGATTCTATCTTAGTTCTAGTTTTGGGATGTGAAATCATGAAATTTGCTTATTTTTAGGCCTGAATATCTTTCAGTCCTCATACTACCTTACTCTGTCTTTGATTTCTATCTAATCTTACTGCCCTCTCTTGCTAACTCTCTAATAGTAGTAGGCAGGCTTTCTGCTTCTACTAATTTTCTCCTAATGGCCCCATTCAATCCTCTCTTGAATTCCTTTATGAGGGGTTTTCTTTCATAGTTGTTCTCTCTGGCAACCTTTTTGAACTCCTGGACATATTTGTCACAGGATCTTCCCCCCTGTTCTATTGTCCTCAGCTACTCTATCTTCCTCTTCTCTTCTGTTGTTTCCCTGAACTCATTTCTTATTTTTGTAAACAATTCTTCTGTTATCTCAACCTCTGACTCTCCCTTGGCCAGTTTATCCAACAGGCTGTTCTTCTATACTTCTACTACTCCTCCCTGTATGTATAACAACACCTATACTATTTGTGTTGTCACCACCTTCCCTGTTATCTTCATTCATAAATAAAGGCAGGCTGTATTTATAAATACCCTCATCTCTTCCATTTTTCCACTAAACATTGGAGGTCTTGCAACCTCTACTCTACTCCCCTGTTGCTAGAGAAGCATGTTGTTAACCTGCTGTTACAGAGTGGCAATGATTGAGAGGAGTTGTTCCTCTCTGATTGGTGGAGGTTATTGGCAAGGAATAGGCACCATGCATGGTTCTTTCTGCTGCTGTTGTGGTGGTGGTTGTTGTTGTTGTTAGTGGAACATGTTGTATAGTGATAGTGGTGGTGACAGTGTTATGCCACTAGCAAATTTTCTGTGAAAATGTAGCATGGAATACATATTATACCCCTGGATTTCACTATTGGAACCCACTCTAGAGACCTTCTATAAGCCCCAGACACAATCTAGACCCAAGATTGGGTACTTCTATCAGGTAGTGCCAAGCTGCCACATGCTAGAATAGCATATACCTCAGGAGGCAAGACTGATGAGCTAGTATTAGATTTCTTAGATATAGACTATCAATGTTAAAACTCTAGAAATCAGAGGCTCAAGGATATCTTTGGAATACAAGATAATTTTAATCTAGAATGGACTTAGACTAATATAACACTAAGATAACAGATCAAAAGTCTATCAGTAACCAGTGATCCCATCACTGCTGGACTCAGTCAAGAAGCAGATATGCCATCAAACAACAATTGTATTGTTAATGCTCATACACACTATCAGGTGTTTTTAGATCATATTCAGAGTAGAAGGAAGCTGGTTTGGAGATCAGAGGATATTAGGCAAAAGTGAAGTTTGGAGATAAAGCATGTCACAAACTTCATTTAGCCATATCTCCATCAATTCTTTGACGATTCACATGGTCTCAATAGCTCCCAAAAGCCCTTGAAAAGACCTTTTGATTGATACCAGTCACATTTCAAAGCAATCAATAATGGCTGAGATATTAGGCAGATCAACAGGTAACCACTATGGTACCATTGTCAAGGACATGCAGAGCAGGAGTGGAGTTACTCTGGAATAGAAGGGAGTTGACAACAAAATGGGAACAACCTTGGCCTCAGCTCATGCGCTATGCCTCGATCTGCTGTCGCGTGTATGGTTGCGTATTTCAGGAGAACTGAATTGTTGCTAGGAGTTTCGGAGAGGAATGGTATAGATTGATAGGAGTGAGGATAGAACAAGGAGAAGACGTAAATGACTTTAATCTATGAACTAAGGAACTAGGATGTAACTACTGAAGTACTTATACTAAGTCCAGAATAGGAAGAGTACTAGTAACTAGTCTACATCGTGATCCTATAGGAGTAGACAACAGGAGTTTAGGAGTGAAAAATTAGTAATAATATAAAATATAAAAAGAAATTATATTATTTAATGGGTATTTTCTGTTATATGACAATCATTTATTAAATCGCCAATATATTGGAAACTGCCACAATCTAAGCTTTGCTTTTAGGCATCAGAGAATCCCTCTTCATACTGCTCAGAATGAGCCTAAAAAAGTGCCAAGGCAATTAATATTAGTGGAGATATGAAAGCCTCAATGTTTGCACATAGACTTTATTAATTACCCATAGATAGTCATCTGTCCTTTTTTTAGAACAAAGGACAGCCTCCATATGGTTAGGTTATCACTATTTCTAGCACAAAGGCACTACTATATGTAGAACAATAGGTAGTAGCATATGATGATCTGTCCTAGTACACAGACCATCACTTTTCTGTATATAAGGACTCTCTGTCTGAGAATTAGACCTCAGACTTAACAACATCTTTTGTTACTTGTCTAACTTCGCATTTTTGAACTCTTTAAAGTATCAAAGCACCCATCACAAATAGTAAGTGACCATTTGTGATAGAGCAGGATTACATGGTCATGCCTGGAAGGTATGAAGAATAGGAAGGTGACATCTGATGTATCCACATAGCAATGTCATGGAAAAAAGATATAAGAAAGAGCAGTAGAATAAAGAGATTTCCTTTTCTATTTCTTTTAATTGAGTTTCCAACATCTGTAATATTCTAATATATTTCTCAGATAGGGAGGGCCTCCTTGGCCCTTGCCTCCATCTCAGAAGCTCTTGAGGTTGTAAATGCAATTCTCTTGAGTGTGTAAGGGATGGTCTTAATAAGAGATTAAGTTGGTGAATATTTCATACTATATACCCTATTCTTTCAAGAGACAAGATGCAGTAGTCACTCAGACAACCTTCTATAGAGTAGCAGGCCTGAAAAGCCTGGCTAATCATTAACTCAGATTGTATCACACCCATAAGGTTTGGTGTAAGGGTGTGGATAAGGGCTTGATTGTAGTAAGGCCTATGAGTGGTTTACTGACTATTCTGCTAGTAAGCTTGTTATAGTGTGTAGAGATGATTGGTATTTGGATGATGATGGTTCTTGATCCAGGGTAACTACTTAAGGCTATGTCCAACAGAGCAGAAAATCTTCACCTGTTTGGAGTCCTACTGCCTTACTGACTACTGCCCTAATCAAATTTGTATATGATTGCCTCTAAAAAGAGGACCCCTACTCTAAGCAACTTCCTAATGAATTACTGCCAATCTCCTGTGTGTACCACTCACAATGGAGTGCAGTACAGAGTTTATACATGGAAAAAGGTAAAGAACAATGTCCAGTTACAAGATTAGGACTTGAATAGGATACCTGGACTTGGTATCTAGTCTCTTCCCTCAGTCCCTAACTGACTAAGAAGTCCCCTTTACAACTAGGGCCTGCTATCCAGAAAGCTTGTGAATGCTGTACTTACTAGTGAGGATAATAAGAGAGTAAGTAGGTGGTGAGGTCATGAGGTGCGAGGTCACTGTTGGATATCAAGTTCTTATGTTAACATAGAGTCATGAAGACTTAGAGTTCATCCTAGATAGATGTTCAAGAAGAACTCAATAGAGTTCCCCGTTATATTCTATACTACTTATATTACTTTTATATGGTCTATGCACTAAAGTCCCACAATCACATGTTCTTCTGGAATATTCTACAATCACCTGACCCAATCATGTGATATAGTTTACTTAAGTTTCCCACACTATTTTTCTGGGGCTCTCATAATGACTAGTCTTGTAGTCTCTTTGTTTTGACTTAGTCTTGAGTCAAAGCACCTTAATCACTGATCTGATCACTCTAAAAATAGATTTCTACTTTTGAAAACCCAAATAGAGGAAAGAGGTAACTGAGATTGCTCGTTCTCTTCCTACTAAGTAGGAGTTTTTATATGTTTTAGAAAAATACAAAAGAAATATACAAAAAATAAAGAGAAATAATAAATCCAGTTATAAGCCTATTAATACAACAATTGTTCTGGTAGTAATGGAGAATCTCATGCCTCCTTGACTTTCTCAATTATTTACTATGGTTTTTCCAGGTCTATTTTGCCCTTATCAAGTTACTGGGTTATCTACCACTAACTTCATGGTGATCTCTTCTGTTCTTTGCTTACTTTAGCAACTTGGGACCCATTTTTTCTTACCCTTAGGGTGTCTTGGATGCTATTCCCATAGCTCTCTGAGGTTTCTTGTTACTCTTTTATTAGGCTTTTTTGTTTTTGATCATGAAGAATCAGTTTTTGATTGATTTCCTATTCTTAGCTATGACTGATCAGGTAATGTTGTATTCTATTCTTATCTCTTGCCAGGCTACTAGTCCTATTTCCTTTTGATAGATATCTTTCTGGACTTTCCTATATGAGACTTTTTTTCCTGACTAAGCTGTTATTTTTGGCATTAATGCTATGGGACTATAGGCTCAACTCTGCTGGTTCTTGAGTGATTGGCCTATTGGTGGTAGTGATCTTATGTTCCTGGGTATATAGCTACATAGATAGGTAGTCAACTTTGTTGGTAAAGTCCTCTATGCCTTTTTCACTACCTAGCAGTAGGTTCTATCCTAGTTCTAATTTTGGAACATGAAGTTGCAAAATTTGTTTATTTTTGGGCCTTACAGTGTAGACAATAAGATAACAACAATGTACTTACAATAACCCTACTTGATACAATAGAAAGAAAACAAACTCATTCTCAACAAAGACAACAACAACTTATTGCCTAGATGACCTTGTTTCAATACCATAGAGATTACCTACTAGTTGTCTAATAGCTCAGCAAATAATAATTGTGTTGAGACATTTGGGCATTATTTGAGAGGTTTTTTAAGAGCTTTTAAGTGCTAATAAGACTATAAAAATCAATAAAGAATTAATAAAGATATATCATGACTTGGCAAAACAGCTAAGTTATTATTTATATTTTTTTCTTTTTCTTTTCTTTTGGACTTACTATACATAAGAAGTATGGGAAAGTGTTATGTATAAGTAGTGTACTAGAAATAAATAAAAACTCTATTGAGTTTTCCTTGTCAACTCGAACTTGGAGTAGGTTTAAGTCATTATAGCTAGAGCCTTACAAGATAGATCTTAATGAAGCTTATAATACTCTATTATACAAGACAGTTAGAAGGAGACTTAAATCTGCTAGTTTAAAGATTGTAACAAAAAAAACAAGGCCCAAGCTGTTAGATGTGCTCTAGACAGTCCTTCAGTAATATTTCAGTGATTCATTACTTAGTAGGTCACCTGACTTGATATACAATTCCCTGTGGACTCAAAGTTAGCACTTTGTCACTTATCTCTTTCAATACAATTACTTCAAGTTGTCTACAGTGTTACTAAGTTGCTAGGACCTCATAGCTACTACTACTGCCTAAGTTATCTAGTATGTATGCAAGACCGATGTGGGAAGATGGCGCTGATAAATCATGTACCTAAGCGTTCCCACACCCTCTCTTTCCACTCAAAAATGCAAATAAATTCAGGAAAATTTCAAATAAATTAGGTAAAATTGGAATAAATTGGAACAGGCAGTGAGCAAAGCGAGCTGACTGTGGTATTACTGTTGTAGGAAGGGAGCAGAGCGACCTGACTTACAACAGTGCAAATTACCAGTAAAGGAAGGGAGCAGAGCGACCTGACTTACAACAGTGCAAATTACCAGTAAAGGAAGGGAGCAGAGTGACCTGACATACAATTTGCAAACTGACTGTGGCCATACTGTTGTAGGAAGGGAGCACAGCGACCTAACTTACAACAGTGCAAATTACCAGTGAAGAAAGGGAGCACAGCGACCTGATGGACAACACTATCTGCTGCTGCACAGACCGTTGTAGGAAGGGAGCATAGTAGACTGACTTCAACACAAACTTACTAACACAGAATTAGTAGAGGGTTCAAGAAGGGCCGGAGGTCCAGATGAAAACCTCGTCTAGTATGTATGCTGCACCGAACGTAGGAGTGATGCCTGCTGATTAATTGTACCTAAGCATTCCCACACCCTCTCTTTCCACTCAAAAACTCTACAAAATTCAAATAAATTCACAATAAATTCAAATAAATTAGAACAAATTGGAATAAAATTGGAACAGGCAGTGAGCAAAGCGAGCTGACTGTGGCCTTACTGTTGTAGGAAGGGAGCAAAGCGACCTGACTTACAACAGTGCAAATTACCAGTAAAGGAAAGGAGCAGAGCGACCTGACGTACAATTTGCAAACTAACTGTGGTCTTACTGTTGTAGGAAGGGAGCACAGCGACCTGACTTACAACAGTGCAAATTAACAGTGAAGGAAGGGAGCACAGCGACCTGACGTGCAACAATGCAAATTACCAGTGAGGGAGCATAGTGACCTAACGCACAATATTGCTCACTGTGACGCAGACCGTTGTTAGAAGGGAGCAAAGCGACCTGATAGACAACACTATCTGCAACTGCACAGACCATTGTTGGAAGGGAGCAGAGCGACCTGATAGATAACACTATCTGCTGCTGCACAGACCGTTGTAGAAAGGGAGCGTAGCAGACTGACTTCAACACAAACTTACTAACACAGAATTAGTAGAGGGTTCAAGAAGGGCCGGAGGCCCAGATGAAAACCTCGTCTAGTATGTATGCTGTGCCGAATGTGGGAAGATGGTACTGATAAATTATGTACCTAAGTGTTCCCATATCCTCTCTTTCCACTCAAAAATCAGAATAAACTTAGGATAAATTCAAATAAATTAGGATAAATTGGAATAAGTTGTAACAGGCAGTGAGCAAAGTGAGCTGACTGTGGTCTTACTATTGTAGAAAGGGAGCACAGCAACCTGACATACAATATTGCTCACTATGTCACAGACTATTATTGGAAGAGAATAAAGTGATCTAATAGACAACACTACCTGCTGCTGCACAGACCATTGTAGGAAGAGAGCATAGTGGACTGATCTCAACATAAACTTAATAACATAGAATTAGTAGAGGGTTCAAGAAGAACTGGAGGCCCAGATGAAAACCTCATCTAATATGTATACTGCATCGCATGTGGAAAATGGCACTGATAAATCATGTACCTAAGCATTCCCATACCCTCTCTTTCCTTAGAAATAAATAGAAAATAAAATAAAATAAGAGGAAATTTGTGATTCACTTCCTCCTTTCCTTTCTTATTTTAGCAAGTTTTAACAGAATATTTAATCATCATAATCCACCTCTTTTCATAATTCAATCCAAATGGATGTATGAGAGGAATAATAACATGTACAAACAATACCAGCTTATCATTGAGTTTACTCTCTCAAATCATAGTCACTATTCCCCATCCTTCCCTACCCTCCTTTTTGCTCTCTTATACCTCTTTACTCTCTCTATATCTTGACTGGAAGCCAAGTCCTAGGTGTAAAGGGGACAGTACTCTACAACTGTGGTGTAGAGCTTGGAGTGTGTGACTAAGCTCAGGTCTTCTCTCCCAAAAGGACTCTTTTCTTGAGCGGTACTATAGTAGTATACTTATAAACTCTTCTATTATAAACCTGGTGCTAGAGGTCTATTGTGATCTGTATATGCACAGGATTGACAACTGCTCATTAAGAGAAGGGTCTAGAGTAGGGGTCACCTTCTTAGGGGCAATAGTATACCTTTTTCCTTAGAGTAGCTGTAAGTGAACATCTCTTCTTTTCCTCTAACCACTACTATGGTTAAATCAAATATTCAGAATAAATCCTATGCTACCAATGCTCATCCCCCTGGCCCCCAGGCTACTCCTACTAGTGTTGGTGAGTCTCCAGGCTCACTCAACCTTATTTTTCGTGCCAGCTCTAGGACTAGTAAACGCATTCATCCCAGAGGATACTTTCATGCTCGTCATACTGTCAGACGCTCCTCCAGAAGTGTCTCAGCTGCTGAGGACTCTAGGAAAGTATCTTCTGAGCCCTCTTCTTCCTCTGAGGAGGAGAAAAGTAAAGAGAAGGAGGTCAGTCCTGGTCCCAGGACACCTACTGCCTCTAGAATCATTATAGGCAAGCTCTCTCACAGAATTGCCCTCTCCAGCTCTCTGCTGCTCTCTTTTCCTCTGCTCCTGAAGGGAGAACATATTCTATGAGTTGGGATGACCAAGTTTCTACTGAGGAGAGCAGGGGCCTGAACGTATAACAAAACCCTGCCAGAGCTTACTAGTAGTTATAGTATAGTTTCAGACTTGATGGCATGCTTTGGCTTGGTCATGGAGCATGACAAGTCAGAGATTTTTCACTTTTCTAGAGCGC
>Ga0153968_1000112_pt1 | contig 14409 bp, 13 predicted proteins | sample TSGA052MetaG_FD_104729 | JGI IMG/M metagenome (GOLD analysis project Ga0153968, IMG submission 104729) | Attine ant fungus gardens microbial communities from Georgia, USA - TSGA052 MetaG | ecosystem: Host-associated > Fungi > Mycelium > Unclassified | place: USA: Georgia, George L Smith State... | reverse complement strand
ATTACAAAGTCCTTCTCCTGGATCCAAGTTCCTCAATAAGATAACTGGAGAGCCAACCTTGAGACAGAGTAAAGCAAGAGGCAATCCACCAGCATTGAGTTGTTGAAGAAACTCTGCAGGATAGGCATAGTGCATTCCATCTTCTTTAGACACAGAGTCCACACTTCTCAGCATATGGACCTCTGCAGTTGGGTTGAACTGTTGAAGAATAGCCTTATTGATATCATGGACTTGATCATTTCTAGGACAGAGAATAATATGATCCAAAAAGTACTGGTCATCTTGAGCTCTTGTGTTACTAATTCCTAGATAGATTCTGTTGATAAGACCATTGAGATTAGCACAAACCATAGACTGAGGAACTTGAATCATCTTATTGTTATCCATAGTTGACCTAGCACCAATCTCCAGCAACTACTGAGCATGTTGATTATCAGCTTCTGAGTAACCCAAGCACATATTCTGTCTGAGATGCAAGAACTTAATATATCCCCATAAATTTCCTCTACAAAGAGATGCTGCTACCACTTGTTGACACGTTCTCTTAGGCACCACAGGCAAAGTCTGACAAAAATCCCCTCCAAATACCATTGTAATTCCACCAAATGGATGGTCATTCTATATAATATGTTAATTCAAGAGCTATCAAGTGCAAGTGATTACTTACTTTAAGCAAGTCTCTAAGACATTAATCAACAGCATCAATATCATACTTGTGCTGCATAGAAACTTTATCCCAAATGATAACCTTGGTTTGTTAGAGAACTGGGAACATGTAACTATTGCATTTGAGTCCAGCCATAGAGTTTTCATGAATTGAAAGAGGAATCTTGAAGCATGAGTAAGATGTTCTTTCACCATCCAACAAAAGAGCAGTAATCCCAGATAATGCTATACACAGTGCTACCTGACCTCTTCTTCTAACCTCAGTAGCAATAGTGTTACACAAAAATGTCTTTTCACAACCACCAGCAGCATGAATGAAAAAAAGATGACCCTAATTGTTGGTAACAGACTCTAGGACAGCATTAAAAGCAGTAGCTTGGTCAGGATTGAAGATTGTCCTTTGTTTATCCACCAAAGTTGCCATTTCATCTACATTATACTGCTCAGCCTGCAAAAGAGGATTGGGAATTCTGTGAGCCCACTGTTGCTGTGAAAGAGGCATTGGTGGAAAATCAGCAAGACTTCTTCCTATTCCCACTAATATCCTATTAAGATCCCAAAGGCCATAATCATAAATATCATTCTTTGGTATCTCCTGGTCAGCTTGGTAGTGGTTCATATGATATAGTTTGTGCTTGACATCATCACATAGTCCAGCCTTGAATTGATCCCAGAGTAGATGAGGCTTAGCCACTTTATCAGTCAGTAAAATAACTACCAACAACTGATAACATGCCATTCCAGACTGCATTGCAATTGCTTTTTCCAAGCAAATCCTCCACTTATGATCATCCTCCAGTAATCCCCTTGCTATGCATACCTCCTTAAATGTAGCAAATACTTGGCCATTCCAGGTCCTCAGATGCTCCTAACTTTTTCTACCTTCAAATATAGTTAAAAGAAGTTATAAAAAGAACTGCTCTCCCTTTGATGGTAACACAAAGTATATCCTCCCAATTACCTTGGCCCACCGTCTTGGATGCCATGATTTGACTTTAGCATTCCAGGTATAGTACTTAGAGAACTACCAGTAGGTAAGGCCCAAATCATCATCATATGTAGAGTTATAGTCAAACCAAGCAGTTAGCTGAGTCTTCTCTATATTTTGCCTAGCTAATACTTCATTGACAGTCTGGTATGCATGAAAGTTGACATAGTATTCATTGGGAAGATAGATAGGAAGATATTGGACTGCTGGTGACTCTCCATGCATATTGAATTCAAAGATCTTTCAGCAAGCTTTTGTTGGACCAATAGAGTGACTATCCAAATGAGCCTTGATTTCATCCTGCATCCCACTACTAATCTTCATAGTTGCTTTATCAGGACCCTTGTAGATGTACTTGCTCAGATACTTGACAAATCCCAATCCAGCAGAGATCTCAATATTAATATGACAATCAAAGAGAAGAAGAAGTTGAGGATAATAAGGGACTACATATTGATTGGTGAATCTGGCCCTATTACATTCAAAAACCAAGCCATTGTCAGGCCTAGCATAGAGTGGATAACTGCCCTCAGCCTAATCTGTTCTCTCTCTATACTCCTTAGGAAAGCATTTACTACATTTTCTATTAACCATACACTTGGCTTGGGAATCGTCAGCACCACATGGACCATACAGTATATATTTGGTGAATTTTGCATAGAGAAGTGGCTATAGTTGAGGATCAGGAAGTTGAGCTGAGATCATAAAGTTTATATGATGAGAGTCTTGAATGCAATATTGAGGATACAGAAAGATAAGCAAGTGGATGTGGGGAAGACCTCTCTTCTGGAACTCAATGGTATGAATATGAGCTACAGTAGTATCAAAGAAACCATTATCAATAAGCTTGAGAAGTGCTTTCTTTTTCTGCTCAAAGATCTATGATACAATATTAGGATGATCAGTAGCTGTTTGGCCAGAAAAGAGACTATGGATGATTTCTGGCCACTTGGGATTAGCAGTTATAGTAAAAAAGAGATCTGGTTTGTGGAAGTGTCTACAAATGGCCATAGCATCCTGAAATAACTGGGTCATAAATCTAGGACTCCCTACATAAGAAAAGGGAAGAATAAGTTTGCATTCCAAAGGCCCAACATCTTCTCCATCATGCCTATTATATACAACAGTATCCTGAAGTCCCTGATATAACTCAGATCTAAGAGTATATTGATGTGTCTTAGTCCAATTGAGTTTTCTCTGCTCATAATTTGCCTATGCATTAATAACAAACTGCTGGAAGAGCTTTCTACCATAGAAGAGAGGTGGTTGAGGACCATCTCTGACATGAAGACAATAGGCATAGTAGCATGTATCAGACACCACCTATGAGTGAGCCCATTCCTCTCTATCTCTTTACCTTGCATTCTCCTCTTGTTCTCTAAGTTGAGCACTACAGATTGGAATTCTTGGATACCACCCATTTTCCCCCTTTGGAAACAACAGAACATAGTGAAGAGCAGCATAAAAAGGACTATTCTGGCTAATTTGTTCAAGTTATCCTCCTTTTGCCCATAATACCACATCTCTATTATCCAATGCATGATAGACACCTTCCTCAGGAATGATGACTGCAATCTCTTCAGCAGTAGGCAAATTATGAGTTCTTTGATCCTGCTGTAAATTAACATGCAACCTAATTATGACCTCCTACTGTTCATTTGCTGGTTTTTCCTTGATAAGCTTATAAGCATATTGATATTGACCAATATAAAAATGACTGTCTAGGAGTATTGTCTGAAGATTGTCTATCACTACAGGATCCAGGTTACTGTTGTTGGCCCTCCTGACATTAAGCTGCTCTGTTATATCAAGGATATAGATTTGCACATATATTTGTTATAACTTGGGCAGTGGTGACAGCTGTAAGGTCCTAGTAACTCAGTAATACTATGGACAACTGTAAGTGACAAAGTACTAACTTCAAGTCCACAGAGAATTGTACATTAAGTCAGATGACCTACTATATAATCAATCACCAAGATATTACTGAGAGACTGTCTAGAGCACATCTGATACACCCCCTTGATCTAACAAGTTGTCAAGAACGGAATTACGGAGGACAAAAGAACAGAGTAATAGACAAGAGTACTCTCTGGAATGGAGTAATGTACTATATCGGAGGAGAATATTACTTAGCAATAGTGTAAACTCCAAAAGAAGACTCTGGTGGAAGGTAAAAGATGTTAGAGTAGAGTACAACTTTAATGAATGACCTTGGCTTCAACTTATGTGTTATACCCTGGTCTTTGGTCATAAGATGGTCACATATTTTGGAGTGGGGAAAAGTCGTCAGAGAAAAGATCCTAAGGAAGTGAACTAGGAGTCCAGAGTGGACAGAAAGAGGATTAGGACCAAATAATGTTAATTTACAAACTAAGGAATTATACTGTAACTATATAGCACTTATAGGAAGTCTGGAATAGAAGGAGAGTAGTCTATTATGCTATTCTACTATTATTAATTTTAGGAGAATTATTAGGAGAAATAAATTACATAATTATCATATTTCTAGAATATGATAGTACCCCTCCTTTAAGGCTAAGCCCTTAAAGCTTTTATGCATAAGCAATTTAAATATCACTTGACTTTAGTCTAAAAATCTTTCTTTGTGGACTTTTAACCTGAACTTTACTACCATGTTCTTCAATGCTACCTTCATTGCTAATTTTTCTGACTTTGATGACAAGTGCTATGAGGCTAAATTAGCCAGAAGACATACTGAGATGGAAGCCCTGCTTCGAGAGCAAAAAGACAAAGAACAGCTTAAGTGTCAAGCCCAAAAAAAGACAAAAATTGTGGAGCAGAAAAGGTTAGAGAAAAAAGCATGTAGAAAACAGAAAGAGGAAGATGCACAGTGGAAAAAAGAGGAATGCCAGAAGGATCTGGCTTACTGTTTAGAGGTGGACTGTATTGTCGCCATAGAATAACAATGGTACAAAAATTGGGTGAAGACCTTCTTGCCTCCTTTATCTCCTCCTTCTGACAAGGAAATGAACCTCATTGATCTCTCACCTCTGACCAAAAGGCAATATAAAGGCAATATGTTTGTTATTTGCCTAAGAAAACTCCAGAGGCCTGTCAATGACACGAGGAATTGGTAAGAGAAATGGAGACATCTGTTGTTGATAGAGGAAGTCCTTGTGAGAGATGCACAGACTTTGGTATTCCCCAAAATTTGCCATAAGTATTTTTTTTTTTGAATCATTCTTCCTCTGCTAACTCTTGTAGTTATGCGACTTCATGTGCTCTCTATGCCAAGGCCAAGGTAGCCTACAAGTCTTTTGACATAGATAAGGCATGAGCAAAGGCAAGGACAGAAGCAATTCAAAGGTCAAGAACAAGGAGAACAAAACAACAAATGGATGCAGAGTGGAAGGCAGATATATCAAGGAAGTTGGATGAGTTGAGTGAGTTACAGGGATTAAGGAAGAATGTTCAGAGGATCACAGTGGCAATAGAGAAGCTGGCTGGTATAAAGAGCCAGGATTCCGAGGAGAAACAGTTTTTGTGACCGGCATCTGAGGGAGAGAAGACAAAAGTACAAGAAAGTAGTGAAAAAGAAAAACAAAAGGAGAAAAAGATAGCTGGATTAGAGAGTGAGAACAATAGAATGAAAGGTATGGAGAAAGGGATTAGTAGTTTTCTCTAGTTGTATATTCTGTTGATACTAGAGTTTTGTAATTCTTTTTCTTGAATATTATTTTTTTTGTTTTTTGTCTATAGGTTAAAAAATAAATATGAGTGACGATAATTGAGAAAGCAAGAATATAAGTATTTGACTACTGCAAGGAATACTGGGGGAATCCAAGTGCATGAATTTTGCAGCAAAGACTGCTTCTAAAATATAAGTATCAGATTACAACAGAAACTACGGAGCAGAATACAAGTAAGCAAATTAGTACAAAGAAAACTGCACTTTGAAGTATGTATAAGTACTCATCATTGTTATTATTATTATTATCATTTTTTTTTTTTGAAACAGAGTCAAGGAAGTAGAATACTGGTATTCAGGGTTGTAATGGTCCTAGTTTAGAGGAATACTTGAGATGGAAATTGTTCACTAACTCTTTGGCATGTTCCAGTTCCGTTGCTGGTAACCATTCAGAGTTGTTGTCTGTATTTTCATATCCCAGTCATATAACCTTGTAAAGCAGTTTGCATGCCCTTCGGCAGTCAATTTTGGAGTTGACTATTTTGGAGATTTCATATTCTGGTTTTCTGTTGATGATTACAGATGCTGGCAGAGGTTCAGAACGTTGCTGGAAGATGTTGGGTATGGCTAGTTCGAGCATAGAGACATGAAACACTGGATGAACAGTCCTTATGGTGTCTGGAAGGCAGAGTGTGAAGGATTGTGGGCTAGGCTGAGCAATTATCTCATATGGTCTGAGGTATTTTTCAGAGAGTTTCTTTGATAGGTGAGCTATCTAGAAGTACTACGATCTGACAAATACTGATTGTCTGACTTGGAAGTCTAGTAGTTGTTGTCGATGAGAGTCAGTAGAGGATTGGTATTGTCTTTGGGCTTTGGCGACTTCCTCTTTGAGTATGTCTTGTAGTTCATTAAGGTCAACTATGAATTCACAGACATGAGAGGAAGCTATATCTTGTTCTGGGTATACTATGAGATTAGGGTGGTATCCTTTGTTGGTGAAGAATGGAGAGACACCAGTGGTAGCACTAGGAGTGTTGTTGTAAGCAAATTCTACCAGGGATAACAGTTCTGACTAGTTGTCCTATTGGTAGTTGTAGTATATGCAGAGGTACTGTTCCAATGTCTAGTTGGTCCGTTCTACTTGATCATTTGCCTCTGGATGGTATCTACTGATAAAGTAAAGTCTCATATCTAGGGCAGTACCTAGGGAGCAGAAAAAGTGAGAGACAAACTCAGAGCCATGGTCAGATGTAATATGAGATGAAACTCTGTATTTTGAAAAGACATAAATGATGAAAAGGCATGCTAATTCCACTAAAGTGATAGTATTGTGAGTAGAAATGAATATAGCTTGTTTTGACAGGTGGTCCACTATTACTAGGATGATGTTGAAACCAGAGGAGGAAGGGAGTTTCTCAATGAAGTCCATAGAAATTGAATTCCATGGGTGTTCTGGAATAGGAAGTTGTTGGAGGGATCTGTATGGTCTGTAACACTGTGGTTTGGATCTCATACAGGTAACACAAAACTTACAAAACTTTTGTATATCGTCATAGATGTTTGGCCAGGTATAATGTCTCTGTATGAGTCCCAATATCTTATTTTGGCCTAGATGTTCTACTAGAACATGGTCATGGTAATACTGGAGAACTCGGAGACATAAGTTGGCATGATCTGAAATATACATTCTGTCATCAATTCTGAGGAAACCTACATTGTCTTTTAATCAATGTCCTTCTAGATAGAGTAAATGGTCAAAGATGGAAGAGTTGGAGGGAAGTGCTACTAGAATATTGGAATGGAGCTAGTTTTGATCCAATATTGTGGCTATACAAAGTGTCAGAGTAGTGAGAATAGTTGCTTGAAGAGATACTATAATTTGTTTATGAGTAAAGACTAGACAGAAGTTATGAGAGTTTACTGAAGTGTAGCCATTATCTCCTCTTTTTGGGTAGATGTTCTACCGTCTAGTTAGAGCATCTGGTTTGGTGCCAAGATGTCCATGTCATGACTTAGCAAAAATAGCTAAGTTATTATTTATATTTCTTTTCTTTTCTTTTTCTTTTCTTTTATCTTGGACTTATTACACAGGAAGTGCAGGAAAGTGTTACATCACAAGTGTCACACAGTCACAAGTGTCACATGACAGGAAGTCATAGCATCACATCACATGGTGTCACATGATAAGTCACATGATAGGTGTAGGAAAGAAGTGCACAGACTATGTAGTAGTTATATAAGTAGTGTAGAGAATCTAATAAGAACTCTATCGAGTTCTCCTTGTCAAATGCTGATAAAGGAGCAGTTGGCTTAATTCTGGCTTTGGAGTTAGCTAGTCTGACAGTCCAGGACAGAAGTGAATTATGAGGTTGAATTGTAAGAGGTACTTCGACTATCTTGCTTGTTGGCACATTAGCATCTTGGTTGTTAAGAAATATTTCAAGTTCTTATGATCCATTACAACATCGATTGGTGCAGTGAACCCTTCTAAATAGTGTCACCAAGTTTTGAAAGCTTTGAATATTGTAAGTAATTCTTTGTCATAGATGTCATAGTTGAGTTCTGGAGCAGAAAATGTCTGGGAGTAGAAGGCTACAGGGTAGATCTCATTATCTTTAGTTATAATAGAAAGAATAGCAGTAAGAGTGTAGTCTGAGGCATTGGTTTCCATGATGAGCTATGCATCTGGAACCCAATGCGTAAGAATAGGAGCAGAGGTGAAGGCTTGTTTTAGGGTATTGAATGCTCTTTTACATTTGTCGTCAAAATTCCAAGGAGTGTCCTTTCTAGTAAGACGAGTGAGTGGAATGACTATATCTAAATAATTGAAAATGAAATGTTTGTAGAAGTTGGCAAATTCTAAAAAAGACTGAATGTCCTTTACTTTCTTTGGTTCTAGTCACTCCTGAATGGTTTTCACTTTAGTGTCAGACATAGTCAAACCAGATGGTAATAGAACATAGCCTAGATATTTCACAGAATCTGAATGGAATTCACATTTTTCTGCTTTTGCATACAATCTTGCTTTTTGGAGTCACTTCAATACCTCTTTGATGTGGCTTTGGTGTTGTGTAATATCATCAGAGTAGATCAGGATGTCGTCCAAGTAGATTATCATGCACACATCCAAGAGGTCGGAGAACATGTCATTCATAAAGTGTTGGAAGGCAGCTGGAGCATTAGTTAGTCCAAACAGCATTACTAACCATTCGAAAGCTCTATAGCAAGTCTGAAAGGCAGTTTTCTATTTGTTCCCTTTGGCAATACATACCATTTGGTCCGCATGTTGGAGGTCGATCTTGGTGTAAATATGAGCCTTGCTGAGCAAATCTAAGAGGTCAGAGATGAGAGAAAGTGGATATTGGTTCTTTTTTGTGATTTTGCTGAGTCTGCAAAAATCTACATAGAACCGAAGGGATCCATCCTTTTTTTTACGAATAGGACTGGTGCTCCATAAGGAAAAGATGTCAAGTAGATGAATCCATTGATCAGGTTTTTGTTAATGAATTCTTTTAGTACTTCCTGTTCAGATTTGGATAAAGTGTTAAGACTCTAGACCTCACAGTTGAATATGCATTTCAACTTGAAGCCTATATCTAACACTTGATATCTTCACACTCCTCGTTAGAGGGTCCAGCTAAGGTTTTCAGTGAAGTTATATCGGAGGAGAGATGTCAACGAGACTTTGAGTAGCACCCTTGAGGTTGTCCTAAGACAAGTAAGAGTACTAATTCCTTGAAGTAATAGAAATACAGGAAGGAATACAGAAAGAGAGAACTTGCCGTTCCCTTCTCTTTCTGGTCTATATTTATCCTAACTAGGTATTGTGACTATGTTACAATATGGTAATACTACTTGTAACTATGAGTAACTAGTTAAGTGATAGTCCAGTGATAGAAGTAATAAGGGTGACAAGTCAAGTCAGTATCTAATAATGGGTTAGTCCAATATTGTCCCATTTAGCACAGGTCCAAAATAGAAAGGGAAAGATAGTCCGAGATTTCTTCGAAGAGTCCTGTTCATTCTATGAGTCCATTATCTCTTTAGAGTCCTCAGACATTTGATGCATTACTGCATAATAATATCCTCATCTAACATTGCCAACATCTCGTCTACTAACCACTCATTATCAGACTAGGGCTAATAATAGTTATAGTCCCACTCGATGTTCATAACATAAAGAGTAGATAGTTCCTACTAGCAGGTGAGAATTTTTCTCTAATTTAATCCACAGGTTGTAAGGACAATAGGGAGTGAGTATTTCTGCTTTGGACTTGCTAAACACATTAGTGTACTCATAGTATTCCTCCAGAACAGAAGAAAGGTTGATTTTTTCAGAGATGGTAGTGAAAAAAAAAGCATGAATAAAATACTTTTAATACAAATGTCACAAAGTAAAAATAAATAAATAAATACTAAACTAAAATACTTATATATAAAAATAAATAAAAAGTAAAAATAAAAACAAAAATACTTTTAATATGAAATGTAATTTACAAAAACCTCAGTCCCAGCAATACTCTAATCAATTATACCTAATAACCCCCATAAAACCTAGCTCCAGACTCAATACCTTTAGTTTTTTTATCTTATTAAACCCAACAGGACATAATACCCAATAAACTAAAAATTTAAAATAACTAAAGGTAAAAATTAACAAAAAATAAATTAAAAAGTTGTTGAATAACTTAGAGATAAATAAATAAATAAAATGCCCAAAAGGCAGGAAAGATCTACAACAATAAAAAAACAAAATTAGTAAAATAAAACAAAATAACAAAGTAACAATATAAATAAGGCACAAAACCCCAATAAAAAATAAATAAAAGAAACTAAACTAAAATAAAATAAAATTTATATAAAAGAAAATAAATAAAAAGCTCGTTGAATAAATATCAATAAAAATTAATATTTCTACAAAACCAAAAGTGTTAAAATAATAAATAAATCCTTGGGCCCAACAGTACTTTTTTTTCTTAATTTGCTAAGGGGTACCTAAAGTCTGGGAAGTCGAGCAACAAGATTCCTAAAAATCAAGCAAAAAATGAGGTCACAAGCCTCAAATAATCGTTAAGACCTCCAAAAGTACTCAAAATTAACCAAAATAGATTAGTTTAAATATGGTAAAAAATCTTGTACAAACAATCATATGTATAGCATTTTCAAAATCTCACAAAATTTACTTGCCTACAAAATCACCAAAAAAACTACTCTCTGAACATTCAACTAAATTTTTAGGAATTTTGTTGCTTGACTTCCCAAACTTTAGGCACCCCTTAGCAAATGTCATTTTTTTATCAACTTGCCTGCCCAAGCTTTTTATATTATTTTTTAAACAAAATACAAAGTTTTTTTATTGGCGTTTGAATCCTCTATTTTTGTAATTAGCACAATTTTTATAAATTTTTGTTATTTTTAATTTAGTTATTTTTTATTGAGGTTATTTACCTTATTTTGTTTTACTTTTTTATTATTTTTAATTTTAATTTTTTAATTAAATTTGGTTATTTGTTTTGCTCCATATTTTCTTGATTTTTATCTTTTTTTGAATTATTTTTTAGATTTTTAGATTTTGTTTCTTAAGTAAAGGCTTTATTAAGTTCTTATTCCCCATTATTTGTTATGTTTTTCTGGTTCACCTTTATTCCTATTCCTATTACTCTCTTTATTAAAAACTCAATGTAACTCTTTTTTCTACTTGCTTATTTAAAGTCCCTTGTTTGAAAAACCCTTCTATATATTGTAAAAGATGTTTTAGATCTTTCTTTAGGGATTTTTTATGTAGATAGATAGAGATTTTTAAAAAATTAATTAATTAATTAAGATTCAAATCTTAGAGTAACTTATAAATAAACAGAATAAAATATGTACATTAAGTTATTTGATTAATTTTCTTAACTCTGCAACTCTACTGGGTCCCCTATAACTTAAGTATGCAGCATCACTAGATCTCCTACTAATTGGCCTGTATTGTAGAACAGAATTGGAGGGAAAATATTGTTGAGCCTGTGAGATGCAAGGCCCAAAGTAGGGCTAGTATATTGATAATTGCAATATAAGGTTGCTTGGGGTTAAACAGAGACATCTCAGATGGAATGAACTGTAGAGGGTTTTCCACTGAAGAGAACAGAGGATTTATCAAGGTTTCAACAAGAGGAACAGAAGCTAGACTTTGAAGTAAAGATGGTAGTCAAAAAGATATTGACCCAGAAACCTAGTCAATCAATAGATTGTAGCAGGTGAGCCAAGAGTAACCTAGTACCGGAGAACAACAAGAATCAAGTGGAGTAACATAAAAGTCAAGATTATGCATTCACTGGAGAGGAATTTTACAGACAATGATACTACCTCAGAAATAATATTATTTAAGGTTCCATCAAACAGGTGCAGTTCCATAGGAGGAGTAGGAGAAGTAGGTAGAGAATGTTCATGAGCAAAAGCAGAGTCCAAGAAACAGTGTATAGATCTAGAGTCTACCAGTATTTGGATGAGTATAGGCTAGAGATGGTCCAAATCACACACTAGAGGAGAGACAAGAGGTATACAAAGAGAATTGGGGTCAGAAAGAGTGGATACATTAAGATATATTGGACTCGTAGTTACACAAATGAGTTCAACGCAACTCCCAGTTTGTGTTGAGTCTTGGGAGCTGTGCTTTAGTTTTCCAAGAGGTTCTTGGAGAGCAGAGTCTCTTGTTTCTCCAGAGTAGTTAGTTGTGCCCTTATCAGCTGTTTCCTAGAGCACTCATCTATCTTGTGATCCTTTGATCTACAATAAAGACAAAGGTTATTGTTGATACAGTATTTGTGCTCATTACTGTTTAATTTACTATCTTTGCCTAGTTTGTTGGAGAGGTCAATATGCAGAGTGGACAGAGATAGCAATTTAGCAATAGAAGATAATAATCTAGGGGGTTTCAGGAAATTCTGAGAAAGCATATTTGTAGTGGATTTGTGGATAATTAGGGACAAGATGGAGTGAAGCTTTGTGAGGAGATGGAGTACTGAGCTATTTTCCCTTGTTTTTAGTGGTGGCTATCTGCTGCTTCTTTCTTTGTGTTCCAAAGATGATCTCACTTGTGGTTTTATTCCTAGTAGCGGTTATCAAAGGTGATTGCCAGTTGGTACATAGCATAGAAGGAGGTAGGTTTTCTTTGTTCCCTATTTGCTATTAGATCCTGGAGGCAATTTGGCAATCCCTGATAAAAACAATGGCATAGAACTATATCACCCCAGTTCAACTGTGCTGTGTACTGCATGAATTCCACATTGTAGGTGGCAATCTTATCTCCTAGCTTCATACAAAGATTGTCAATGAGATTGGTGACATCCCCTACTGGGTCCAAAAGTCTGAAATGGACCTAGAGTTCATTCACAAAAAGATGCCAAGTAAAAAGCCAAGGTTGTGCATAGCTAAGGTCTTCCTGTTATAGTATGACTTCAAACCAATCTTGTGCTACACCGAAGAGGTAGGTTATCACAAAATTGATTTTCTCTTCATCAGTGGGAAATTGCAAAGGGTTGGCATGGAAATAGAGTTAGCACTAAAATAGGAAGTAGTTAAGCTTGTGAGGGTCAGAACTATCAAAGGTGTTTGGAATGTGGACCATTAATTAGGAAGGCTTTAGTGCTAATCCTCTATTAAGGTTTTCTGATAATTGTTAGAGAGCCTCAGCTAACTGATTGTTAACAGGATTATGGTTAGCAATAGGAGGTGAAGTTTGAAACACAGGAGTAGCAATAGGAATAGGAGTATCGACCCAGTCTAGGTCATTGTCAATATGAGGAATAGTAGTGGGATTCACACTATGGAATTCCAAAGGTTCTACCAGAGATGGGGATGAATGGGGAGACACTGGAGTGCAAATATCCCCAATTGGAGGCATCTCGACCTCCTTGGGAGACCAGAAGTGAAACAACTAATAGTTTGGTCAGTGAGGAATAGAATTACTCCCAAAAGAGAGAGCTGCAGACTGGCGAGACATCAGAGCTAAAGCATGACAGGAACCAGTGTGAGTCTATAAATTCTGTCAAGAACAGAATTATAAAGGACAAAGGAGTGGAGTAATAGACAAGAGTACTCTCTGGAATGAAGTAATGTACTACATTGAAAGAGAATATTACTTAGCAATAGTGTAAACTCCAAAAGAAGACTCTGGCAGAAGGTAAAAGACATCAAAGTGGAATACAACTTTAATGAATGACCTTGGCTTCAACTTATATGTTATGTCCCAGTCTCCAGTTATGAGATAGTTGTGTATTTCAGAGTAGGAGGAAATCATCAGAGAAAAGGTCCTAAGGAAGTGAACTAGGAGTCCAGAGTAGACAGAAAGAGAATTAGAACCAAATGACGTTAATTTACAAACTGAGAAATTACACTGTAACTAAATAATACTTATAGGAAGTTTAGAATAGGAGAAGAGTAGTCTACTATACTATTCTACTATTATTAATTTTAGGAGAATTATTAGGAGAAATAAATTACATAATTATCATATTTCCGGAATATGACACAAGTCCAGAAAAGAAACAAGATAAGAAAAGTCTAATAAGAGTAAAGACCATTTAAGATCTCAAACCAAGTTTAAGAACAGCAAACTATATCACCTGAGGCTAAACTGCCTTTGTGAACAAGTCAGCAATATTTTGTCAAGTTGGAACATAGACAGGACTTATTAGAGACTCTTGTACTGCATCTCTAAGCTAGTACAAGCATAAGTCCAAGTGCTTCATCTGTCTATGGTGTTCAGGATTCTTTGACATATTAATCCCAGACTTGTTGTCAATGAAGAGAGTCGATAAATAGGAAGGTAAATAGCTAAACTCTGTTAAGATGTTCTTTATCCACTTGATTTTCTTTCCTGCCTCAACTACTACAACATATTCTGCCTCAGTACTAGAGAGAATGACAAACAGTTGATGCTTTGAAGACCATCCTATTACTACTCTACATATAACAGTAGCATATTCACCTGTAGAACAACTAGTTTGCTTGCACCCACCATAAGAGACATCTGAGTATGGCTGAAATAGCTCAGAGTCGTCACTTTTGCTATATATGAGCTTGTAGTGTAAAGTGCCCTTCAAGTAATGGAGTAGAT